>Ga0075111_1001308_pt1 | contig 11428 bp, 4 predicted proteins | sample AntAceMetag02UKK_FD_69787 | JGI IMG/M metagenome (GOLD analysis project Ga0075111, IMG submission 69787) | Saline lake microbial communities from Ace Lake, Antarctica - Antarctic Ace Lake Metagenome 02UKK | ecosystem: Environmental > Aquatic > Non-marine Saline and Alkaline > Saline | place... | reverse complement strand
GTTTAGCCAGTCACCCCGTGAATTCTGCTTTAGCCGAAGTGCTGCTTTCAAAAAAACAGTGCTACTTGCCGGAGTTATTCACGGGGTGACTTTTTCCTACAACCAGGCATCAAAAAACCTGATTTCAGATTGTCCGAGGGACTCCTACGGAGCCGATTAATTGAACTGAGATTTTAGATTTTTTTACATCGGACATATTACATATTACATCTTACATCAACACGGACAAACTTCTGGGTTATTCATCGGATGACTACATCCTACCTTACACAAAAACCTAACAGGTTTACCCTCCTAAGCGCAGCACTCCTTCAATAACTCGGAAAACTTTCGTGGGAGGAAACCTGTTAGGTTTACTCGAAGCTTCTGCAAGTCATCCGATGAATTCCCCCAAGCCGTATGGAAACACGGTTAAACCCCGGGGCTATTCATCGGATGACTGCAAAAAGGTACTAAAAAATACCAACGCCAGTATTATCTAAAACAATAACCGGAAAGTAAAAAAACAAATGGATTTCGGGTATTAAAAATTATGTCTAAGGTTGATCCCTTGACATTCAATATTCTTTATTTGAGCCGTTCATACTTTTTATGTCAATATTCTTATTTTTGCACAAATAGTGATTATGCAAAAATACAGAACATACAAGATACTTTTAGCTGATGATGAGCCCCAAAACATTAAAGGTTTGTTTGATGCGCTTAAACGCGATGATTACCAATTGTTTACTGCACCCAATGGCAAAATTGCTCTGGAACTGGCATTGAAACATTTACCCGATGCTATTATTATGGACTGGGATATGCCCGTAATGAATGGAATGGATGCCATCCGTGGCATCAGGTCAAACGAAACCACCAAAAACATCCCGGTTATAGTGGCCACAGGAAAAATGACCAAAGTAGAGCATTTAAAAACAGCCCTTGAAGCAGGGGCGAATGATTACATCCGTAAACCCTTTGATTTGATTGAAATCGAAGCCCGGGTAAAATCGATGATACGCTTAAATGATGAACATCAAAAAAACACCGAGTTGGAAAATCAACTTGCCACACAAAGAATCACCAGCCTGAAGCATGAACTGGAAATAAACAGGCAAGCCCTTTATACTGCAAAACTCAGGTTAATCTACGATAGCCAAAAAACCTCCGCTCTTATCCATGATTTGTTGGAGTTAAAAAATTCTGTTGATGATAATGGGAAGATGCTGATTGGAAAAATAATCTCTAATTGTAAAACAAAAAGCACCATATTCAATTGGGAAGAATTTGAAACACTTTTTGAAAAAGTTCACCCATCATTCTATCTAACATTATATAAAAAGATTCCTGACCTAAACAATAGCGAAAGCAAACTTTGTGCTTTTGTAAGACTAAACATGACAACAAAAGAAATATCTGAGGTAAGCTTCCAGAAATATGATACCGTAAAAAAAACCAAACACCGTTTAAAAAAGAAATTTGACCTCCGTGCCGAAGAATCATTATATCAATTTATTCAGGCAATTTAACAGAGTTCCAAAAATTAGTAATGGGAAAACTATTAACCATAATCATTGTAATCATTGCCCTGGTATTTACCTATCTGCTAAGCTCAGTTTTACCCAATGCACAATTTGAACACTATAAGCTACAAATTGATTCTACTTTTAAATACAACAAAGAAGAATTGAAAGTATATTTTGCTGACTTAAACTACGACAATAAACCTGAAAAAATTGAACACTACCTTATAAATACCCCACGACACGGAATTGATATACAGCGGGGAGATAAGTTGATTTGTAGCTTTGCATTCGAAAAAAACGAAACCTTTGTTAGCCTGAAACTAAACTTTGCCGACCTGAATAAAAATAATGCAGCCGAAATGCTTTATGTTACCGTCATAAATGGCATTGTCTATCTGAATATTGTCGAAATTAATTTAAACACACAATCATTTACCTGGCTCGGAAAAGTAAAAGTTGATACCTGTGCGCGCTATAACAACGAATATGATCTCATAAATTTCGACCTCCTCGTTGACAAACAGGACGTCTTTTTTAATCTCCAGGCTGGATATTCCATTCAACCCCGAAATACCTACCGGTTTAATTATAAAGATAAAACTCTCATAAAAACAAAGCGCAACAGCATTGTAAATCGTAAGCTCAAACTCGTAAAACAAAAGAATAAGCGTTTCATTCTTGAATGTGATATTTCAGCATCGGATAATACCATTTCGACTACCGACAGTATTTTATTAAGTAAATCAACACACCCTGACAGCCTCAATATTTATTATGCTAAAAAGGACAAGACCTATCAATACGGCGATTTTTCTTCGTACATTCTTTTGTATAACGATCAATTGGATTTTGCATTTGAACCTATAGAATTTCCGGGCTGGGCAAACTACACACATTCAGAACTCATATGGCAAGATACCAGCCTGTGTATTGCAGCCATTACCAACAACCTACTGGAAGGCTCAATGAATAAAAAAATCACCATCTGTAATTTGAACGGAGAAATAATACAGCAAATACCAATGCCTTTCGATTACACTCATATTTATGCTGACCATAACCAACTTATTTTAAGATATGGGAATGAGTTGCATATTTATTTCGAAAATCTGGAATTGATCGAGAAGCTAGAGCCTACCCAGGGATCAAAAGGTTTTATTGACCTTGATAATGAGGGACAAAAAGAGTTTATCGCCTATCAGGACAACAAACTGATTATTTTTACAAATGACTTCTCACATCGTACCACTTTCGAAATACAACATGAGCTAACACCTTTTCAGCTTGCTTCAAAAATAAAAACTTTTGACAAAGATGGGAATAGATATTTCTATTTTAGCTCGGGCATGTATTATTACATTTTTAGCTACTCTAAAAACAAACTGGCTTTTTTAAAATATCCTTTTTATTTATTACTGTTTGTTTTTTGGTATGCACTTATTTGGTCGGTGGTAAAGTTAAATTCGAAAAGGCTGGAAGCCGAAAAACGAAACCTGGAACAGATTGTCTCTGACCGCACCCTGGAGCTTCAATCCAAAAACAGTGAACTGGCCTCACAAAAAGAAGAAATTCAGTCGCAGGCCGAAGAACTTAGTACCCAAAACGAGCACCTCGAAAAACTTAGCGAGTTTAAAAAATCACTTACCAGTACACTTGTCCACGATTTAAAAAACCCCCTGAGCCAGATACTCACCAACTCAAGCGACTATACCGTAAAAACGCCGGCACAGAAAATGCTCAGGCTGGTTATGAACTTGCTGGATGTGGAAAAATATGAGAATGCCCGTTTTAAACTCAATAAACAAACCCACTCACTCAGGGATTTGGTTAATGAAGCGTTGGCAGGGCAAACCCTTAGCCTCCGTGAAAAAAACCTGGAAGCCGTTTTTCATTTCAACGATTTTGTGGTAACTGCCGACAAAGAAGTAATGCTCCGGGTTTTCGACAACCTTTTGTCAAATGCCATCCGCTTTTCGCCACAAAACCAAAGTATTGAGTTTTATGCAGAAAAACACCTGGATAATGCCGTTAAAATTGGTGTAAAAAATCATGGTGCTTATATCCCTACAGATGCACTGCACAAGGTGTTCGATAAATTCACACAATTTGGCAGCAACAGTTCAGGCCATCAATCCACGGGGCTGGGGCTTACCTTTTGCAAAATGGCACTCAAGGCACATGGCCAATCCATCGCCGCCAAAAACCTGGACGACGGAGTTTTATTCGAGTTTAGTTTACAGGGTGAAATCAGCAAGGCAGATGAACAGGTCCACGAAACACCAAGCCGCTCAATTAATCTCCTGCCGGAAGAAAAAGAACTTTTGGCATCCTGGTTTAAACAGCTAAAAAACCTCGACATTTACCAAATCTCCGACATCCACAAAATATTGGAGCAAATCCCCGATCAATCCGTCAATATCATAGCCCTAAAAAAACAACTCTCCGAAGCCGCCTTCAACAATAACGCTGAATTGTACGCAAGGATAGTAGGATAATTAAACATTCTTTTTTTGACGTTTCGATCCCGAAAATTCGGGATTCGAAAGTCAGGGCTTCACTTAAAGTGAAACCCTGACTGCCCGGAGCTTCTGCAAGTCATCCGATGAATTCCTCTAAATCGAAATAATACAGTTCCGGGAACACGGACAAGCTCTGGGGCAATTCATCGGGTAACTACACCAAAAAAAAAAAGATTTCAGATTAATTGATTTTAGATTTGAGATTTTTCTCCACATCTAACATCTTACATCTTCCTTCTAACATCTAACCTCTTTCTTCTAACCTCTTTCTTCTAACATCAAAAAAAACTTTCAAATGTCCTCCATTTGTCCCCCTCCGTTTTTTGTTTTTTAACATTTTGCTGTCGTACTTTGTGGTGTCGTTTGGAAAAATATACAGAAACTAAATACATTCATTCATTTTTTAATATTCACAAAAATTACAAGCAAATGAAAAATTTCACATTACAAAAAAGTGTTTTACTGCTGCTCATGGCCTTGCTTTTCGCACCATTCCTGCAAGCACAAGTTTACAACGGCGACCTCACGCTATCAAGCCAGGCGGAGGTTGATGCCTTCAATTACACCTACGTAACAGGCTATCTTTATATTTACGGGGCCGACATTACAAATTTAAACACACTTTCGGTGCTTACTACCGTGGGTGACTATCTCTATATTAGGGAGAATCCTGCTTTAACAAATATCGATAGCCTTGATGCGCTCACTACCGTGGGTGGCTATCTGCGATTCCGAAAGAATTTTGCTTTAACAAATATCGACGGCCTTGCCGCTCTTACTTCCGTGGGCGGGAATCTGCTACTGCAAGAGAATACTGCTTTAACAAATATCGATGGACTTGCTGCGCTCACTTCAGTGGGGGGGGTGCTGAGTATTTCCGGTACTACTGCTTTAACAAATATCGATGGCCTTTCTGCGATTACTTCCTTTTCGGATAAACTGCAAATTTCCAATAATACTGCTCTGACAAATATCGATGTACTGTTAGCACACACTTCCTTTGGGGGGGATTTAGATATTATTGGAAATGATAATTTAAACAATCTCAATGGCCTATCCAATCTCACTTCAGTGGGCGGGGACCTGAGAATTAGCAACATGCCTGCATTGACAAATCTCGATGACCTTGCTGCGCTCACTTCCGTGGGCGGGAATCTGGGACTTGACTATAATGAAGCATTAACAAATATTAACAGCCTTGCTGCGCTCACTTCCGTGGGGGAGCATCTGACTATTCAAAATAATGACACTTTGATAAATATTGACGGCCTTGCTGCGCTCACTTCCGTGGGCGGGAGGCTGGATATTAAAAACAATGATGCTTTGCTAAATATTGACGGTCTTGCTGTAATCACTTCTGCGGAGGATAATATTACTATTTATAATAATGTAGCTTTGACAAATATTGACGGCCTTTCTGCTATAACTTCCATGGGGGATGACCTAATAATTGAACGTAATGATGCTTTAACAAATATCGACGGACTTTCTGCATTAACTTCAGTGGAGGATAATCTGGTTATTCGCGACAATGATGCTTTGCTAAATATTGACGGCCTTGCTGCGCTCACTTCCGCGGGGAATAAGCTGGAACTTGCAGATAATGATGCTTTGCTAAATATTGACGGTCTCTCTGCACTTACTTCCGTTGGGGGTCGTGTGGATATTAATAGCAATACTGCTTTGCTAAATATTGACGGCCTTGCTGCGCTCACTTCCGTGAGTGGGAATCTGCGAATTTATGATCATCCTGTTTTAACAAATATTGATGGCCTTGCTGCGCTCATTACGGTAGGAGAAGATTTGCAAATTCGTCAAAATCCTGCTATAACAAATATCGACAGCCTTGCGGCGCTCACATCGGTAGGCGAAGATCTGAAGATAGGCGAGAATGCTCTTTTGGCTGAATTTTGCGGGCTTTATCCTTTGCTGCAGGGGGATGGACTTGGGGGCGTTTATGAGGTATATGATAATGCCGCCAACCCTACTCAACAACAAGTTATTGATGATGGCCAGTGCATACCCATAGTACCTACCTTATTGTACAAGATTTATATTTTTACTGAATCATCGGCCAACGATGGCAGCATCAGCAACGAGCTTCCCATTTTCTATGCATCACCCGGTACAGATTTTTTTACGGGTAGCAACGGAATATTTGATGCAGGCAAATACACTGCTTCCAACCTTCCAGCGGGTCTAACCATGCATATTTCCAAAATTAGCGATACCACACTCAGTGTTTCTCTTTTGGGCAATGCCACCAGCCATACCCAGGCCGACGATATTTCGAACCTGGAAATTGCCTTTAACAACGCTGCCTTTAACAATGGAGATGCATCGGCTGTAAGTTATGCTACAAAAAGTGATATCGGTGTAGATTTTATGCAAGAATATTATGTGGCTTCCAGCGGAGGAGATGTTACAACAATAGAAGCTGCCATAGCTGCCGCCGCAGATGGCGATCGGATTCTGCTGGCAGCAGAAACCTTTACCGAAAATGAATTGATTGTAAATAAGAAACTGTGCATCCGCGGACAAGGTGCTGATCTTACAATTATTCAGGCACATGCTATGGAAAACACCGCAACACACCGGGTATTTACAATTAACGAGGGAATACGAGCCACCATCGAAAATATAACCATACGCCACGGATATGATATTAATAATAAAGGGGCAGGTATTTATAATGAGGGGAAACTGAGCATACTCAATTCCACTATTTGCAATAATACAGCTAAACAGGGAGGAGGATTGTATAATAAGAATAGTGGTTCAAAATTGACCATTACAAACTGTTTGATTTGTAATAACACAGCCGACGATGGAGGCGGAATCTTTGCAAATGCCGGAAAAAGTGACATTACAAACTCAACCCTGACAGGAAATTCTGCAAATCAAGTATCTTATTCGGGAGGAAAAGGGGGTGCAATTTATGGAAGCTACGGATCTGAAGTCACCCTTTCATTTTGTACCATTGCAGGCAACTCAAGTACCAAGGATGTTGGTGGGATTTGCGCAAACCAAATGGATTTTTTTATTTCGAATACAATTATTGCGAACAATGGAATATCAGATTATCATGTAGCATATGGTGCAAATAAAATTGACAACGGGAATAATATTATTGGAATGCAAACTTATGAGGGTTTCCCTAACAATTGGAAATTTACGGATACCACCAATATCCTCTATAATTACCAGGCCGATGGTACAGCAGCTACTTCCTGGAATAGAAATAATGTGGTGCTTAGCAATCAAAACCTGAACCTTTCTGATACATTAGCAGATAATGGAGGGGCTACACAAACGCTTGCCGCTGCATGTGGTAGTTTTGCCATTGGAGCTGGAGCAGCAGATGCAGCTGTAACCACCGACCAGCGGGGCTATGTCCGAAACGGCGCACCCACAATTGGTGCATACGAACAAACCGGCCCTGAGCCACAAGCAAAAAATCTTTTATTTAAAGGTATTGATGCCCACTCAGCTCATATTTCATGGGAAAATGGTGGAGGCAGCATGCGGGTGGTATTTATGAAAGCCGGCACAACGGGGGAAGTAAAACCAATAAACGGTAGCTATTATTCTGGATTCGAAGAATTTGGAGTGGCCGACGAATTGGAAGGCTGGTCTTGCGTATATAATGGAAATGGAAATGCAGTTACTGTAACTGGTTTGTCAAGATTAACAACTTACAGGGCACAGATATTTGAGTATTGTGGAACGAATGGAAGCCAAGCTTATAATACAAGTACCGGAACATTGAACCCGGCCAACTTCGCTACCACCAACATCCTGATTGTGCCCAATGGAACAAGCTATTGGGAAAAAGATGTCACCTGGAATTACGATACCGTATTTGTGATGGGTGAAACTACCCTTGAAAGCCCCCTTACATTAACCATCGTTCCGGGCTCACTTATCGAATTTAACACCGAAAGCAAGTCCTCTAAGAGACCGAGAGCCGGCTTCCTGCAAATAGACGGAAAACTAATAGCCGAAGGAACTGCCACCGATTCCATTTATTTTACACGGCTTGGCGACACAGGCAATTGGGAACAGATTTATTTTGCGCCCGATGCAGATACCACGAGCAGTATGAAATATTGTAATGTGGAATTTGCTGACAAAAAATGGGATAATGGTGCTGTTTTTATTGATCAAACACAAGTAAACATTGATCATTGCCGTATTTCAAATAATCTTACAACAGGCTTAACCTTTTCTTCAGCTCAGGGAATCATGGTACAAAATTCTTATGTTTCGGATAATGCAGGGAACGGGATACACATTGAAGGTTTTATTGACAAAGGATCTGTATTTCCACACACCATAAAAGGAAACCGAATTTGCTCCAACGGCGGGTCAGGTATAGGTCACATCTCCAATCAATATGTTTTAATCGACAGCAACGAGATATGCAACAATACCGCCAATGGAATTTACAAATACGAAGCGCCTGTAGATTTTACTATTTCAAATAACTTAATAAAGCAAAATGGGGCAGCAGGTATCAAAGTTGAAAACGCCGCTTCTTTCCTTGTTGCAAACAATCAGGTCTGCGAGAATACAGGGGATGGCATTGAAATTAAAAATGGCGCTGCAAATTGGAAATTAAATAAAAATAAAAATTTTGGAAATGGTGGAGTTGGCCTGTCTATTAATAACGGGCCCTCTAATGGAAGTATTATCGAAGATTCAATTGCAGGCAATGGCTCAAACGGAGTAGTGATTTTCTATGGTAGTAACTACAACAAATTTGTTAATTGTTATATCGTGAATAATGATACCAGCGGTGTTTATTGCTATGAGGGTGGTAACAACAGTACATTTATAAACTGCCTGATTGCTGACAATTCAGGATATGGGTTTTACATCACCGATGGATCCAGTGTTCAATACCTGATTAATACAACCATTGCTAATAACAGCCAGTTTGGGCTCTTCGCCAGCAATGGATCAGCATATGATTTAGAAAATTCCATTGTCTGGGAAAATACCCTGGGATCTGATTCCATTCATGGTGAATCCGGAGGTAGTTTAACGAAATCCTATTGCTGTTTCGAGGACAATTCAAAACTGGAACAAGGTAATATCTCTGGCGATCCCCTATTTTGTAATGCTAGTATTGGTGACTATTCACTTTCCAGTCTTTCGCCCTGCCTTAATGCCGGTAACCCGGATACAACAGGATTAAATCTTCCTGACACCGATTTAAACAATCAAAACAGAATTCTTGGCGATACCATCGACATGGGAGCCTACGAGTTAAATCTACCATCAGCATGGGCAGGTTCAGATACAACTATTCTATATAACCAGAGCTATAAACTTGCAGAGGCCAGCGCCGAGAATTACACTTCAATTAGTTGGTCAACTGCTGGCGATGGCAGCTTTAGCGATACTACAGCACTACAACCCGATTATACTCCCGGAGAAAATGATGTTATTGCAGGCACAGTGGCTCTTACAATGGCTGTACTAGGAAATAGCCCTTGCAGTATTACAACAGATGATGTAACCCTTACATTTATTTGGAAGCCTGAAATTGTGATTACTTCACCCACTGATCAGGATGCTATTTATGATACAGTGACAACAGTAACAGGTACTGCTTCCGATCATGATAACGACCTTTCAGAAATATATGTCAGGGTAAATGATGGAGCATGGCAACTGGCTACCGGAACTGAAAACTGGAGCCTCGATATTCCATTGACCTTTGGTAACAAAAAATTTGAAGCTAAAGCCGTGGATGCTAAAAGCCTGGAATCTGAGTTGGATGAAATTACCATTTTTAGTGGCGTGCAATTCATCACACTGAACGAAGGCTGGTCGCATTTCTCTTCCTTCCTCGATCCTGTTGATGGCGGTATCGAAACCATTATGGAATACCCGGTGGGGCTGAACCTGATTAGTTTAATGGTAAACAATTCCGGGCAGTTGTATTGGCCATCACAAAACATCAACAACATTGGCAACTGGAATTATAAAACCGCTTATAAAATTTGCATCGACGAGCAAAGTACCATACTCTTCAAAGGTGATCTCCTGGACGAAACCTCACTGCAATTGGGCAGCGGGGCAAAGTACCTGCCGGTTTTAACAAATGTAGAAGTGGCCGTGGATGAAGCTTTCGAAAACCCGATGCAAGACATACGTGTTATGTTCAATCATTTCACCAACGAAATTTACTGGCCCGGCGGTGGCATATTCACCTTGCAAAAACTGATGCCCGGCGATGGATATCTTGTCAACCTAATCAATTCGGCCACGGTTACCTTTCCTGATTACGACCTGGATGTCAGCGAAACCAAATCCTCGCAAATAGTGTTTGATCAAAACAGTCCGTGGCTGGTAACTAAAACAGGCGATGTACATTTGATTTCTATTTTTAATAATGCTTTGGCAGGAATGGAAAATTATTCACACATCGGGGCTTTCGACAGCCAGAACGATTGCATTGGTTCTGCAAACATCACCGAAAAGGGTGCTAATGTTTTATTGGCCGTTTATGGTGACGATGCTTACACCGAAACCAGGGATGGTGCTGAAGAAGGTGAGTTCATCTCTTTCAGGGCTTACGATCCCATTACAGGATTGGAAACCTCGTTGGAGGCAAGTTACCAGGAGAGCTTCCCTAATCACGATGGTTTGTTTGCCATCAGCGGGCTTTCGGCGATAAGCGAATTTAAAGAATCGGCTTCCGGAATTGGAGGAAGCAACATGGCGTTGCAGATAAGTGTGTATCCTAATCCCGCCAAGGATGAGTTAAATATAACCCTGACAGGGTTCAAAACCCTGCCAGGGTTGGAGGCCAGCCTGATATCCATCGAAGGAAATCTGGTAAAAACCTTCGATATACAAACAGCTAAAACAAAAATCAACATCAGCGATTTGCAGCCGGGGGTTTATGTTTTGAAGATTGTACAAGATGGAGAAATAGTTTACAAGAAAGTGGTGGTGAGGTAAGTTAAAAACTCTGTCAGGGTTTAAAACCCTGACGGAGTTTAAATCCGCCAGGTCAACCGCTTGGCCAGTCACCCCGTGAATTCTGCTTTAGCCGAAGTGCTGCTTTCAAAAAAACAGTGCTACTTGCCGGAGTTATTCACGGGGTGACTTTTTCCTGGAATGATCGTTTTCCACATCTGGCATCAAAAACCTAACAGGTTTACCCGCCTGAGCGCAGCTCTCCTTTAATAATTCAGAAAGCTTTCTTGGGAGGAAACCTGTTAGGTTTACATCGTGCCAGTCATCCGATGAATTCTCCCAAACCGTAGTGCCACAGTTCTGGAAAAACGGACAAACTTCTGGGTTATTCATCGGATGACTACATCCTACCTTACACAAAAACCTAACAGGTTTACCCGCCTGAGCGCAGCTCTCCTTTAATAATTC
>Ga0075111_1001302_pt1 | contig 11462 bp, 9 predicted proteins | sample AntAceMetag02UKK_FD_69787 | JGI IMG/M metagenome (GOLD analysis project Ga0075111, IMG submission 69787) | Saline lake microbial communities from Ace Lake, Antarctica - Antarctic Ace Lake Metagenome 02UKK | ecosystem: Environmental > Aquatic > Non-marine Saline and Alkaline > Saline | place... | reverse complement strand
GTACCAATCAAGAATCACTCAGATGAACAACCCGCGTAAAATAAAACCTCCATCATGATAAATGCAACTGAAGATCCAATGACTTTTGTTTTACTTTCGAGATTTAAAAACGGAATGGTTAGCATAATGGCAAATGCTACCCCGGAAAGGAGTATTAGAAAGATGCCCAGTTTTATTTGATTTTTGCCATTCATCGAATTTGTGAATTTATCAGGTTAGCAAAGGCAGTATTTGCTTAGAAAGCAAAAAGTCCTGCCAAATTAATGACAGGACTTTAACTTAATTAAAACATAACATTTATATCTGCTTAATTACCAAACCTAATATTTTGTCCTTTTTCTCAAACCTTCATAGAATTATTATTTCCCTGAATATATTTGTTACATTTGAACTTTGAAACTTTTTTCAAACTTCTAAATCCAAAAAAACAATGAAAAACTTTTTACTTGCCATCCTTGCAGTTGCCTTTACAGCCTGCTTTTTCAATGCAAAAGCACAACAAGTCATTGCCTCCTCCGGCGGATATTTCGAGAGCGAAAATCTCTCGCTAAGCTGGACACTGGGCGAACCGGTTATCGAAACCTTCAGCAATGGCGATCTGATCCTTACCCAAGGTTTTCAGCAGCCCTACAACTTTTATCTTCAGCAAATCCTGAATATACCGATGGGCTGGAGTGGTGTTTCCTCCTACCTCGATCCTTTAAATAAAGGTGTGGATGGTATATTTGCTCCTTACCAGGACGACCTGATTATTATGTCATCAATGAATGGCGTTTATTATCCGGCGCAAAGCACCAACACCATCGGCAACTGGGATTACCACACCGGATACCAGGTGAAAGCTGAAAGTGATTTTGACCTGACCATCACCGGTTCAAAAATCCAAAACCCACAAATTGACCTGGCTGAAGGTTGGAATCTTTTCCCGGTTTTAAGTGCCTGCGATGTGGATGTGGAAAATCTCTTTTCCGGGATTCCGTCTTTGCAAATTGTAAAAGAAGTGGCAGGAACAAATCTTTATTGGCCGGTATATAACATCAATACTTTGGGAGACCTTAGATCAGGCAAGGCATATTTTGTTGCTGCCGGAGAAGATGGTTCGGTGGTTTTTCCGGAATGTACTAAATCATCCGCAATTACAAAGCACGTTTCTAAACCTATAAACCATAGCCCATGGAATGATTTGCATTATTCAGCATCATCCCACACCATTGCCTTTCCTGCAGAGGCATTCCTTAGTTCAGGAATACTGCCCGGCGATGTGCTTGGTGTTTTCACCCCTGATGGTTTATGTGCCGGACGCTTGGAAATCACAAATCAAAAGAGCAATATCGCCATCACAGCTTTTGCTGATGATGAACTCACCTCAGAAAATGACGGTTTTGAAAACGCAGAGCCTCTTCAATTTAAGGTTTACCGACCTGAATCAGATCAGGAATTTGAGCTTGAAGTAACTTTTAACCCTGCTTTGCCAAACATGGGATTTTTTAATGCAAATGGTCTTTCGGCAGTGCAAAGCCTGAAACTGCAAGCAACCGGGATTTCAGAAAATTCAGTAATTACCTTTGAAGTTTATCCCAATCCTTCGCGTGGGCAATTTGAACTTCGCCTGAGTACCTGGCCTGAAAATGCACAAATCCACCTTTTGGATACAAGAGGCAGGCTTATTGAGGTTTTTGAATTAGGTAAAAAATTAAACGGTTTATCAAAAACGTTTGATTTTACACACCTGCAAAAAGGCATTTATTTTTTAAAAGTATCCGATGAAACCTTTAACAGTGTGAAGAAAATCGTGATTAATTAAAACTGACAGACATGAAAAATTTAAACATCACCATCTCAATTGAGGAAATTGAAAAATTTGGGATTTATAAAACCACACTCCCTTTTTCTGAACTTCTTGAAATAATTAAAAATGAGATCAACAAAAAGGCAGATAATATGCTGCATGAGCCTCTGGAAAAATATTTGGTTTTGGATCATCGAAAACCTGATATAGAATCAGAAAAACGAAAAAGGAGGATTATTTCTAAAATTGGCCAAGTAAAAGATGAATTGCTACTGCGACAAATTGAGGCTAATTTGAATAGAATGATTGAAAATATTAATGCCGGAGATATTGTAATTAAGCCACTAAGAGCAAGTATCAGTGTGGATGAAATGGTTGAAGAACAAAACTATTCCGGAATCAATCGTGCAGATTTTGATAAACTGATCAACGAACTCGATATACAGGAAGATTTGATTGACTTGCTCAAAACCATATAATATGACTTACCTGCTTGATACAAATATTTTGCTGATTTATTTGCGAAATAATCCATTAACAGTAAAAATTGATAAACGAATTGATCCCTTATCTTATCCCAATAAGTCTTTGGTATCGGTGGTTTCGTTAGGTGAGATATAATCGATAGCATTGAGAAACCATTGGGGTGAAAAACGCCTGGGTTTGTTGGAAAGGTTTATTAAGAAGTTTCTGATTGCAGATATTAATGTAGAAACCATCATTGAGCGATATGCCGAAATAGATGCCTTCAGTCAGGGTAAACTTGCAGGTAAACCTTTGTCAGGCAGCGCAAGGAATATGGGCAAAAACGATTTATGGATTGCGGCAACTACTTCCGTTTTAAATGCCAAACTGTTAACACTCGATAATGACTTTGACCATTTAAAAAATGAATTTATCGAATTGGAAAAGATTGAATACACATAGAATAAAACAATGAATTATCAACCAAAACAATTTAAATCATTATGAAACAAATTACACTCTTTCTCACCGCATTCCTTCTGAGCCTCGCTACCGTGGCTCAAGCCCCTCAAGGCATCAATTACCAAACCGTAATCCGTGACGGCGATGGCAACATCCTGCCCGATACGGAACTCTCCCTGCAAATGACCATCCGTGCCGGTTCTCCAGACGGTGAAGTGGTGTATTCCGAAATCCACGATGCTGTCACCAATGCTTTTGGGCTGGTAAACCTCGTGATTGGCTATGGCAGCCCCCTGAACAACGCTTTTTCGGATATTAATTGGGGCGATGGCGACAAATACCTCGAAACCGCCATCGACCTGGATGGAAGCGGAAACTATACCATTATGGGAGCTACTCAGTTTTTGAGCGTGCCATACTCCATGCATTCACTCACAACCGAAACTTATGAAGAAACCGACCCGGAGTTTAATGCCTGGGACAAATCCACCGGCATAGCCATTACTGAGAACCAGATTACCGATTTGCAGGATTACTTGACCGAGGAAATAGATGGTGATCCTACGAATGAACTCCAAACCATCGAAGAACAAGACTACAACGTAAGCCTCTCGCAGGGCGGCGGCTCGTTTATGACTGGCGTAAAAAGCTACACCCAGGCCGAGATTGATGCCATGATACCATACAACGGCCTAACGGTACACAACAGCACCACCAATTGCATTAATTATTACAACCTGAACAACTAGTTTGAAGCCTGTGGTATTTGCACTCCACAGCCCACGCAGGCCGATGCCGGCGACGATCAGGCATTTTACGATGAAACCACCCAAGCTACCCTTACCGCCAATACCCCCGAACAGGGTACGGGCTTGTGGACAATCTTAAGCGGAGAAGGTGGAATTATTGATGATGCCACCAATCCGGCAACGCTGTTTACCGGAGAAACAGGTATTACATACATACTTAAATGGCAAATTACTACTGAATGTGCAACTTCCCAGGATGAAACAACTGTAATTTTTGCCAATATACAGTTAGGCGAACCCTACCAGGGCGGTATTGTTGCCTACATTTTACAGCCCGGAGACCCTGGTTACGATGCCAATGTTAAGCATGGAATTATTGCCGCTGCCAGCGACCAAAGTACAGGTATCCAATGGTATAATGGCACCCATATAACCACAGGTGCAACCGACACAGATTTAGGAACCGGTAGTGCAAACACAACATTAATTATTGATATCCAGGGAGCAACTGCAACTGATTACGCAGCAGGTTTAGCACGAGCATATACAGGTGGGGGTTATTCCGATTGGTATTTCCCCAGCAAAGATGAGTTGAACAAGCTCTACCTTAGCAAAAACCTCATTGGCGGTTTTGCCAGTGCCTACTATTGGAGTTCCAGCGAGGACGCCAGCAACCTCGCGTGGGTACAGCACTTCAGCAATGGCTACCAGGGCTACGACAATAAGATCTACACGAATAGGGTTCGTGCTGTTCGTGCTTTTTAACCATTTATCTATTTAACCATTTAACTCATTCCGCCGAAGGCGGGAAAATTTTTTAGCATACAGTGTCAGGGTTGCGATCCCCTGCGGGGCTGCTAACCCAGGGTGGGTTAGCAGCCCCTTCCGAAGGAATACCTACGGCAGAGGAACGAGGGGATCGCAACCCTGATGAGGTGTAGAACACCGATAATCTTTGTAGAAAATGCACATCCCGTGAAAATGGTAAGGTGCGGAGCACCGAAATATTAACCGGGTTTGAAGTATTTCGGTAATAGATATTTCGGTGCTTCGCACCTTAGGTGATTTCAGCGGGAAACATGAATTCTCAGAGACACATCAGGACGATTTCCAGAAAAGAAAAAGCCCTGTCAAATTAATGACGGAACTTTAACTAAATTAAATCCTAACATTATCAAAAAAGCAAAGTACTCCCATTCCGGTCAATTTGACTAGCTTGAGTAATAAAATGATGTTGGTAATCATTGTTAACAAAATGTCCCTACCCGAAGGGTCACAAAAAAAACCGGGAAGAATGCCCGGCTTTTTGTTCTTAAATGTAATCAACAACTATTGTATCCGAATAAGTTTTGTGTATGATGTTTTGCTGGCGGTTTTTAAACCCAGGGTATAAAGGCCGGAAGGTACAGAAACCCCTGACTCATCATATCCATCCCACCAAATAGAATTATTGCCTTCTATCATTTTATTGCTGATTATATTTTTAACAACCTTCCCATTAACATCAAAAATGGTAAGGCTAACTAACGATGGAGTATCGAGGGCAAAACTGATGTTGACTGAAGCGCTGAAAGGATTGGGGGAAACCGCTCCTGAGAAATTTTGAACTTCGTTGATGCTTACACCGGTTTCCACCTGTAGGGTGAGCGGGATATCCAAAGTTCCCACATCGGGATTGCATGAGTTGAGGTGTAGGGTTGAATACAAAGTTTCGCCGTCCTCTAAACCCAGTCCGTTAAATTCTACAATAACCTCCATGTTTTGCCCTGGTTCTAATAAGCCATAATTGGGAATGGTTTTCATCCAGGACGGGCAAATGTCTATGGCATACAATACATCCTGGGGTGCGGCACTATTGGTGACACCACCCAAAACATATTTGCCCGGAACCAGTGTGCTTGAGAAGAACGAACCTCCGGCTTTTTGTGTAGTTAATCCACCAAATAGGGGCACATCAATCACTACATCTGTAAGTTCCCCTTTGCTAAGGCTGTATTGATAAAATGTTGTGGAGGCCGATCCCGAGCGATCGTACATCCAGATGCAATCGTGAATGGGATCGTAATCGATGTCGGCGACCGTAGCGCTCAAGCCTTCAGGTTTTGGGATGGAACCCAGGAAGTTTCCCTCCACATCAAAAATTACAAAATCGGTATCATAATCTCTGGCAACAAATCCACCAAGCATGGGTACATAAGTTAATCCGCGAAGGCATGAAAGTCCAAACCTGTCTTCAAACAGTAAGGTAATACTTCCATCGGCAGGATCAATCTTGTGGAAACCCACGTTGCTGCCGCCGTACAAATAGCCATCGCTGTGGTAATAAATACCCCTCAAACCCCATACATCGATGTTTTGATCGTAGGTTGCCAGAAGCGTACCGGTAATATCGAACTTACACAAATAATGGTTAAAGCCATTTTCTGCTCCGGTGCAAACTACCCAGAAATTTTCGCCATCGAACTCACAACCAAAAAATCCGCATCCTTCCGGTACCTGGCTATACATGTTATCCATTTCCAGAATCACGCCGCCAAATTCCGATTCAAAGCTAATGCTCGAATGCCATTCTAATGGTCCCGATCCTGTGTTGGAAACCTGAAAGGAAGTGGTGTGATAACTATCAGGAGAAACAGCCCCATTGATTGTGCTTACACTTGCCTCTATTATGGGAGCTGCAAGTTCAATTTCGAGTGTTGTAGCCTCGATTATTTCCAGGTTATCAAAATAGGTGTTGTGCCCGGCGGCCTGAACTTCAACAGCGTACGTGCCTGCCACAAATTCAGGGATTTCAAAACTTCCCTGTGCATTGGTCAAAATCTCGTAATCTGCCATTTCACCATCCAAAATCACCATGGCATCTGCAATGGGAGTACCCTGGCTAAGATCAGTTACCAAACCATCAAGAGCAATAAAAACAGGATTTGCCGCTTCCATGATGTGGGCACTTGCGGAGAAAGTGGAGGCACAAAATGAGTACCCGCCGTTTATTGGAAACATTTTGGAAAATGATGAGGGGGAAGTAGCCGGAAAATTATTGGTGGCAAGTTGCCAGTTAGAACCGCCTGTTACTGTAAAATATACTGCATTTGCTGCATTTGATCCACCAACATAAATTATATCATCATTTTCGGGGTGTGCCGAAAGACAATTGAGCGCTTCCCAGGCTTGGGTATGCAAATTCAGATCGATCCAATTATTGCCTGCATCCATAGATTTGTACACCGAAAAATAGGTTTCGTTGCTTCCGGCAAGTCCATACAATACATCAGGATTACTTTGTTTATTTACTATCCAGGTTGCCCTTTTAGCTCCTGATTGAATGCCGCTATTAATTTCAGTCCAGTTTTCTCCCTGATCTGTGGTTTTCATAAAACCGCCTTGGCCATCCTGGGATTGGAAGGCAGCATAGGCAGTTTCGTAAGGTGGGAGATCAATAATACAAGCATGTTTAAACGAGTCGTAGTCGAGTTGGCTGATAAAAATATTATCCCAGGAATCACCTCCGTTTAATGATCTGTGAAGCACGCCCTTCCAGCCATTATTACCAAAGTTATTCCCCGAAAGAATAATAAAATCAAGGGGTTCATTTGACACTTCAATATCCCAAATCTCAGTTTCGAAGGCAGAACCAATGTTTGGCCCTTTATTTACCCAGCTTGCACCTCCATCCATAGATTTATAAAGCCCTTCCTGGGCAACGGTTGAGGGGCCGTTGGACCAGGCATATAAATTTCCGTTTACATCGATGGCTACTGCTGAATATCTGGTGGCGGGCAATGTTTCTGCTAAAATCCAGGATGTCCCACCATCATTGGTAAAATAACATCCCCCGGAATTTTGTGCCTCAAAAGCTACAATCATTTGTTGCGGATTTGCCGGGTTTACAGCGATGTCATTGAGCGTCATCGCTCCAATGCCGCTGTTTGAAGCTACCCAGCTTTGTCCGCCATCAGTGGATTTAAAAACAGCCATACTTAAAAAACCAGCTATAATTTCATCTTGGTTGTCGGGATTAAAAATAATACTCTGGCAGGCAAAATTATCGGCACCAGAGGTAGTGTAAGTCCAGGTGGCACCAGCATCCTGACTTTTATATACTCCGCCTCCTTCAGTTCCAACAAATACAATTTCGGGGTTATCTGTTGATACAATCACATCATTCACAGCTTTCACCGGGAATCCCGATGAAACATTTATCCAGTCCTGGCCTTCATTTATTGTTTTATAAACACCAAAATTCTGGCTCCCAAAAAGCTGGCCTCCGGCAACATACCCAACACCATCGTAAACACAAACGGCATTAATTACCCAGGCAGTGTTTAAGCCGGCAGAACGATCAACCCAGGTTGTGCCACCATCGGTACTGACAATCACAGCACCACCACCCATTCCACCAGCTGCGCAGGCAAAAATGGTATTTGTTTCGATGGGATCAACACTTATATCTCCTACCGGATAAGAAGGGTCGAGCACATCCGTATTTTGGGTAACCAAGGTTTGGCCACCATCCACACTTTTGTAGATTACCTCGCTTTTTGTATTTCCAAAAGCACAGCTCCCGCCAAAAAAGATAATTTCCGGATTGGATGGCACGTATTCAATTTCCATAATATATACAGGTTGCCCTGCTGAATTTGACGGTACCGGAAGGGTAGTCCACGATTGGCCATAATCAATGGATATGGCAAACTTATCGAGAATACTTGGCCCACCGGCTAAGATTTTTCCATCGGGAAAAGCACAAAACTCTTCAATATTATTGCCAATGGCTCCCAACGAACTTAAAATCTCCCAGCTTGTTCCCCCGTTATTGCTAATGTATGGCGTGCCTGCTGCGGCAAAAACAATGTTGGGGTTATCGGGGCAAATGGAAACATCCAATACATCGCCACCATAAGGGCCAAGGTTTTCCCACACATTCCGATTTACTGTTGTTTGATTACTGTTCTCCAGCTTGGCTATCGCCGGAAGGTTTCGGGCTATTTGCCCATAGCTATCCACATACTCATTTCCGGTGTTTTCGCGTAATTGTTGGTAGTTCGATTGTGCCAACATTGGTGATGTGATTAGCAAGCCTATTATGCAAACCATGAATAGTTTTACATTCCCCTTTTGAATTTTAAACTGTGAAAAGTGTTTGTTTTTCATCATTTCTTTAAGTTTTAGTTTTTGAAAATAGTAAAGGTTTTTTCTTTTTGATAAGAAGACAAAGGTAGGGATTTATATCCGAGGCCAAATAATCTCCCGCAGATTAGCGCTGATTTTCGCAGAAAAAAATCAGAGAAAATTTGCGTTATCTGCGGGAAACAATACTGAAAAGGCGAACACTAATCAACCAGCACAATCTTTTCCACCACGATTTGCCCGTCAACTTTTAGTTTCAAATAATAGATGCCTTTGGTTTGATTTGATAAATCGAATGTATTACTTCCTTTAGTCAAATGTATTTGTTTAATAAATTTACCGGTGTGATCAAAGAGCGAAGCTTCAGTGGCTGATTCAAGGTTTAAATTTGTGATTCCATCCGTTGGGTTTGGGAAAACAGCAAACTTATTATTAGGCGAAGGAATATCTTCTACACCAGTAAAAATTACATCATGCCTGTAAACCTGAAATCCTGCACTTCCATCGGCAATATAAATGTCGTGATCGTCGGCAGTAACATTCAATGCAAACAATCCGGATCTGTAATAATACCCGGCTACCGAGGGGTCTTCCGGGTTGGAAATGTCGATGGCCTGAACACCACCCAAAATATAGCAAGCGGCATAAACATACCCGTTGCTTACGTCAAGATTGTAAGCCACATCCATCAATGGTAAATAAGCTACAGTGTAGGGTATGGTTGGATCAGTAACATCAATTACCTCAAGTGCTCCATCTCCATCGGCCAAATATACATAGTTATATTTTACTTTTATTCTCCACGATTTCCCCGACATCTGAACATAGCGGGAAACAAAAACCGGGTTTTCAGGATCAGAGATATCGTAAATATACAGGCCTTTGGTGTCTTCTGCCTCAAAGGGTTTGTAGTCGATTATGTACAGGTAGTTTCCCTGAACGGCAATATCGCTGGCATAGCAAAACTCCTCACCGGGAATAGCGCCAGTCGTCCAGTTATGCACCTTTTTAACGAATGACGGGCTCGAAGGGTCAGTAATATTTAGAACAGTCACGCCATCCCACCATCCGGCAACATAAATATAATCTCCATGAATAATGGCTTCTTGCGTAAGCAGTAAATTGTTATAATGCCCAATTTCGAAGGGATTGGCCGGATCAGAAACATCAAGGAGTTTCAATTGGTTTCCGCTACTCATACTTTCGGGAATACAAACCGCCAAATCGTCGGTAAAGTCTATCAGCATAGCATTGCTTTCCATAAATGCTACCTGCTGGGGGTGGCTATAATTTGCCATATCAAACACCCTGATTCCATTGCTGCCCGTGTATGCATAACCATCTTTCACGGCAACATCAGTCATAAACCCGGGCATCCCACTTTCGTGAAGGTAAACAATTTGGCCTGCTGTAGATACATCAAAAATGGTGTAACCTTCACTGTTGGTGCAGGTAATGTGATTGGAGATTCCTGCAATGGCATTGAAATAGCTGTTATAAAAATCCTCCTGAACCGGATTTGCCGGATCAGCGATATTTACGGCATACACCCCGCCTTCCGTTCCGCCATACCAGTTGTTTGCTACATAAACATAAATTCCAATTACAGCCACATCATAACAAGCCCCGGGAATGGATAAACTCCCCATCAATGTTAAGTCATCGGGGTTTGTAACATCAATAATTTTCAACCCGGTCTGATCGGCAATATACCCATATCCCTCACTCACCAACATTCCCCTTGCAGAACACGCATAACTGTCGCGAAGCACGGGAGCGGTAGGATTGGCAATGTCGTACAAGCGAACAGCATTGGCGGTAAGCACATAAATAAAATTGTCTTCAGCAAAATAACTCCCGCAATTACCGGCAATAGTTGTGGTAGAAACAAATTCAGGATGGGCAGGATCGCTAATATTGTAAATGTTCATACCCGATGAAAAGGTGATTACGTAAAGGTATCCGGCATGAGCATAAATCCCCCCCCGGGGCAAGGCATCAGTTGGGGTGCGTGAAAGCCTGACGGGATTTACAATATCAGATAAATCCCATATTTCAAAACCTGAAAAATAGGCTGCGAGGTAAAGGTGTTTCGTTTCATTGTCGTAATACAAAAAATCGACGAGGGCACGGGCATAGACTTCTGAAATCGTTTGTGGAGATGCCGGATCTGTAATGTCCAGAATCACGACACCACCACCAGCAATAATAAAAATTGTATCGCCAGTTATGGTTGACACAACATCTTCGGGAGTGCCTAAGGCCCAGTTGCCCTGAAAGGACATTTTAAGGGAATCATATCCGGCCTCCCTTAAAAGTTTTTGATTTTCAATCCCAAAAACATAAGGATTGTCTTGGTTAAATTCTCCAGCGCGTGGTAGCTCTCGGTCTAACATCGAATTGCCCTGGCTAAAAACAAACAAGGCAACAAGTAAAAAATGGCTTAGTAAAAGTGCTTTTTTCATGGAATAGAAGTTTTAAATGTTAATTTATTTGGAAATCAAAGGTAATAGTTTGTAGGGATAAGTTTGGAAAAGTATCTTCCGGGGAGAAAAAAGCCTTTCAGGGAAAAAGCAGCAGCAAAAATATCGTTAACATGTTAGCATTAGTTGTTTTTTAAGAGCCTAATCACTACAATCATTTTTACTTTTGCAGGGTTTTATTAAATCATCCAAAAAAAATATCATGGCAAAAGGCAAAGCATCAAAACCACACATCGGGATTTTCGGCAGGCGCAACAACGGCAAGAGCTCGCTCATTAATGCACTGGCCGGGCAGGATGTTGCCATCATTTCCGATGTTGCCGGCACCACAACCGACCCCGTAAAAAAATCAATCGAAATTCCCGGAATCGGTGCCTCAGTTTTGGT
>Ga0075111_1001301_pt1 | contig 11465 bp, 9 predicted proteins | sample AntAceMetag02UKK_FD_69787 | JGI IMG/M metagenome (GOLD analysis project Ga0075111, IMG submission 69787) | Saline lake microbial communities from Ace Lake, Antarctica - Antarctic Ace Lake Metagenome 02UKK | ecosystem: Environmental > Aquatic > Non-marine Saline and Alkaline > Saline | place... | reverse complement strand
TTTTTATACTTATTTTTCTTGCTTTTTCAAGTGTTTCTGCAAAATTTATTCTTGACTTTTCTTAGTTCTAAACTAGAGTTTGTCTACCTTTTTTATAAAGCTGGTGCAGTAGTATAGTAAGATTTATTAAAAATAAATTAACCCATATGGTTAATAAAAATCTATTGTTTTTTTTATTTTTTTAAATATAATTAGAAAAACTTAACCTATATGGTCAATAAAAAATTTAGTTATTTAGTTTAAATTTAATGTAATCTTGCTTAATGTATATAGAATATAAGTCAAGAAAAATAGAGAAGTTAGCAAAGACTTGAAGACATGGAAGAGATGGTCTCAGCTTAAAGAAAAGAATGGTGGAATTGCAAGCAGCCTCTAATCTTTTGGATATAAAAAGGTTGCCATACTTGAGATTACATTGTCTTAAGTGAAAAAAAAGATATTCATTGGCTATAGATATTGATGGGAAAAAAGACCCTAATAGAATAGTTTTTGAGGCTTTGGATGGAGATGGGGTTTGTGATGATTGGCGTAATGATTCAAAATTGCTTACAGTTACAAAAATTAAAATATTATTTATTTGAGATTATCACTAAAAATTATGGTATATGAAAGAAATTATTATCCAGATGAACTTATTTATCCTGGTATGACTTTATCAGATTTATTAAATTCTATCTGAATGAGTCAGAAAGAATTATCTGTTAGGATGGATATGTCAGAGAAACAAATCAGTGGGATTATTCAATGAAAATTTAGTATAACACCTGAAACAGCTTTGAAACTTGAAAGAGTTTTATGAGTGGATGCTGAATTTTGGAGTAATTTGGAAAGAGCTTATCAAGAAGATAAAGTAAGGATGAAAGAAGAAAAGTTATTAGAAATAGAACAAGAAGAAGTAACTAAATTTACTTGTTATTCTAAGCTTGTAGAGTTATGATTTGTAAAGAAAGTTAGAAAAAAGACTGAAAAACTGAAAGAATTACTTAGTTTTTTTGGTGTAACTTCTATTTTTTCTATATCAAAAGTTTCTAATATTGTATACAGAAAGACTGAATCAAAGAATTTAGATATAAATCAAGAAAATTTATTAGCTTGGCTAAGATGTGGAGAACTAAAAGCTAGAGATATAGAGGTAGATGAATTTAGCAGATTAAAATTTAGACAAATAATCCCAGAACTCAAAAAACTAACAAAAAAGGATTATATAGATTTAGATAAAATAAAACAATTATTATCTTCTGCAGGAGTGATTTTTGTTTATATTCCTTATTTTACCAAGGTTCCAGTAAATGGAGTTTCCAAAAAAATAAATGGAAAACCATTGATACAAATCAGTGATAGATGAAAAAAACTTGATATTTTTTGGTTTAGCTTATTTCATGAGATAGCTCATGTCTTAAATCATTTATCAAAAAAAGACGATCTTTTTCTGAATTTTGAATTTAAAAGTGATGGAAAAGATATAGAAGAAGAGGCAAATATATGGGCAGGAGAAACTTTGATTAATACTGAAATTTATACAAAGATTCAGCGTGGGCGTTCTATTGTTCAGATTGCAAGAGAGGCTTGAGTATGAGTTCATATAGTAGCTGGAAGAGTAGGCTATGATACTTGAGCTTGGTCTGATATGGCTGAGTATAGGAAGAGGATTTGTTTTTTATAAAAAAAGACCCTTTATTTATAATATAATTCATTATAAATTAATTTTTTAAGATATTTAAGAATATATAATTTTTCTTCATTTGTTATTTTATTTTCATATGTTTCTAATATTTGTAATATATATATAAGTTTATCATTTTTCTTTTTTATAGAATATTTTGAAAATTTCTTGTTTATACTATCAAAAACTGTTTTTGTTTTTATGTTTAATCATAAAAAATATAGATATATTTTTGCATTTATCATAGTATTTCCAACTTCATTTTCTGTAAGACTTTCTAATAATGCATCGTATATTAATTGTTGATTTGTTTTTCAATATTTATTATATCATATTCATATAATTCATGTTATCATAGGTGTTGAAAAAGATGTTCAATCTCATGTATCATAATTTCATCAGAAATTATCATTAGGTATAGAAGTTGATATTATATTTTCTCCAAATCAGTAAAAATCAATACAATTTCAATAATTACTCCGGCTTGCTCTATATCAATTTTCGTCAAAAGCACCGACTCATATAATATTACTACTATTATTTCAGAAATTACAAACAGGAGAAATTTTATTTACAGTAGTATTAACTCAGTTTGTATTATTGCTTAATATATCTCAATTACCTGCGGCGATTGTAATAACTATTCATTTTTTATAGGCTTTTTCAAGTATATCATCATAGCTATCACTGTATATAAACTGACTTCATCATAAACTAATATTTATTATGTCTGCTCAATTATTAATAGCATATATTATGCCATTTTTTATATGTTCTTCATTGCAATATGATTCTCAGTTATCTGAAAAATCCTTTCATACACATACTCAAACAGACATTAATTTTACATTTTTAACTATTCCTGCTATTCATCTATTATTATTAATTTCTGCTCAAATAATTCAAGCTATCATTGTACCATGATTTCATAAAGGTAATATATTATTGCTATCATATACAAAATTCCGTCAATTGAAATCATCTACAAATCAATTATAGTCATCATCTATTCAATTTCCAGGAATCTCTTTATTATTAATCCATATATTATTAGTCAAGTCAGGGTGGTTTATATTGATTCAATCATCAATAATAGCTATTGTTACTTCATTGTATGAATTTATAGATTCCCAAGCTTCGTATATATTCATTTTTTGCATTCGATATTGTTTGTATGAATGGGAATCGTTAACTTTTGATTCTTGTGTGGCTACAATATCTTTTAAAAATGTTTCAGCTTTTTCTTTTTCTTTAGAGTTGTTTGAATATTCTATAGCTTTTTTAATATATTTTTCACTATTTTCATAATCTTTATTATTATAATAAGTTAATCATATATTGAAAGTTATAGCGAAATTTTGAGGGTATATAGACAAATATAAAGAATAATATTTTATAGCTGTATTATAGTCATATTCTTCAAATTTTATATTTCAATATTCAAAATATAGAGTTCATAATAATGTTTTTGTTTCTTCACTATTATTTATAGAATATGCTTTTTCTAAATATTTAATAGCATTCAAATAATCTCATTTTTCATAATATTCTAATGACTTATTAAGATAATTAGTGTATGTTCATTCATATTCTTGTATGCAATCAGAATAATCAGAATATGCTTTTTCATATTCATATTCTAAATCCTTCATTTCATCTATTATATCTTCTTGTTCTCTTATTACTATTGCCCGAAATTGTGAATTGGTTATATTTCATGAACTGTAGTTGTCTTTTACATTATCTTCTATATTATTATATTCATCTTCTAATTCTTCATGTTTTTCTTTTAACTCATTTAATTTGTTTTCATAGTTTTCGCATTGATTATATCAATATGTTTGAGAAAAAAATCAAAAAATAAATAAAACACAAAAAACTATTTTAAATTTCATAGTGATTAAGATTTTTTACTAAAAAATGATTGTATTATATAATTTTTATAAACTTTATTGTAAGAATTTTTTTTCAAAAATCTACTATTTTTTTGAAACTATTCATTTTCAAACAAAATGCACCACTTTTTTAAATATATCAAAGTTAGATAGAGAAAGTATAATATAGATTCGAAAATCAAGTACAGTCTATAGCTTTTTTTAAGAAGACGTTTTCAATCAGTTTTGATATATTTATAATCTAACCTCCTACATCTCAATCTCCCTAAACTTCCTAAACCCAACAATATTCATCCCAACAACCAAAACCCCAGTAACAACATAAATTACAACAACTTCCCTCCAAAAATAACCTAAACCAAATTCATTACAATACAACAAATTATTGTAATACTCCATAATCCCTCATCTCAACACAAGAACAACAAGTCCTACATAAATATTGGACAACAGGACACCTAACAAGCCTGGCACAGATGTGGCAATCTTAGAGGGGTTCTTTTCCTTGAAATTAGGGGCTATATTACCCAAAACAAAGTACAACGAGACTAAGAAAATAATAATAGGAATAATGATTAATAAACTAAGTTGAGTCATGACTGTAGTAATACCTAACATTCGAGAATAAAAAAGAGAGATAGCTATACCCATAATCAAGAAGAAACTAAGGAAAAACACTAGTTTTAGATAATAAAAATGGGAGAGTTTGATAGGCATAGTTTTGATAACCCAAAAGGATCTTCACTCTAGTGAGATATTGGGATATACGAATCTAAGTGCTATGGAACTTAGCATAAAACCTACTACACCGATATTGATATAACTAAGGGTAGCGGCTATCAGTGGTCTATCTATTTTGGTGATATTGATTCATTTCAAGGTCATAATAAACATTAGCATCAATACTCAGAAAGTTATGATTTGGGAGAATTGTGCTGGGTCTTTCAGATGTAGAAGTAGGTCCTTTTTCAATATATTTAGGTACATATTGTCTCCGAAAATTGATTTTAATTTTTTCTTCTTTTTATTTTTGAAAATATAGAATTTGTTGATATTTACCATACTGTCGAAGTAATATTTGTCGGCAAATGTGACGATTAGTTGGTATACCAACGCTGTTGTACAGACTATGAAAAACAATACTGCCAATACTCATATCCAGTCCAAATCTATGTAGTATTGTACTAATTTACTGAACCAGTTGGATGGCAAAAATAAGTTTTCGTAGTTGTAATTGAATATATAATCTTCCATCAATGAGGTTTCGGTTCCTTCGTTGACTATGGTGAATTGAGGGACTTTATTTATGGCAAATACCAATAATATAATTCCCAATATGGCGAAAATCGTATTTCTCACTTTCTGGCTAAATTGCAATATTATTTTCCCTATAAACATAAGTGCACCACTACCTAGTAGAGAAGCTAATATAGTAATAGAAGCTACTGCAAAGAAAGCTAGCAGATAATATGCAGGTCATAAACCATTTACTATTCCAAAAGTAAGGAATACAGGTAACAAAATAAATATAGATCCCCAAGATGAGTAGAATAATATTTTGAAATAACCATATTTGAATATATCTACATAAGCTACAGGTTTGCTAAGTAGGAAGTAATTTTCTCTACTGGAATAAAGGGTAGGGATAGCGCTGATAAATGATAAAAATGCGATAAAAAAGAAAACCATCATAATGATAATACCAAGTAGTTTAGGGGCAAATATATATCCTCCTGGGAAGTGGTTTATCAGAAAATAAAATAAACTTCCAACTCACACTAATATCAGAAATTCAAAAACTAAAGATACCAAAAGCCACATCCAAAAGAATAGTTTTTTGCTGTTGTAGAATTCCTTTATATTGTTCCAAAAGGTTCTTAGGAATAACTTAGTTAAATAGGTGGCGTTCATAATTCAATAAAATGTAGAATGTAAAATTGAAAACCATCGTAGTCTTACGAGGCAGGTGTAAAATTGTTTCTTCCGTATGTTCTGACTTATTTTTAGCGCTGATAGGTTTGGCGTTTGAGTTATGTATTTGCTGAGGGGAGATAAGAACTTTCTAAAATGAGATGCGTGTTGGGGTCGCATATATGCGACCCGTACTTCGTATTTCCTTTTAGAGATATATTTTATTCCCTCAGCATTTCTTGATTAGGGGCTCTGAAAAAGTTCTTTGTAACTTTTGTCGTATCCTCATGTTATTTTCAAAAACTCTTCTTCTAGGTTGTTTTCAAACTCTTTTCTATCTTCAAATAGTTTTTTCATTTTCCCATTGTGGATGATTCATATTCTATCACATACTTCTTGTGCTACATGCAGCTGATGTGTGGTCAATATAATTGTAACTCATTGTTCATCTACCAATTGTCTCAATATTTGTCTAATAATTTTAGCAGATTGTGGGTCCAATCATACCATTGGCTCATCTACTATCAGGTATTTTGGGTTATGCAGTAGGGCAGCAGAGAATACTAATTTCTGTCTCATTCCATGACTGTATTCTTCAGTTTTTTTGTTCATCATTTCTTCAAATTCAAATATTTGGAAGAATTTTTCTGCCTTTTCCTTGATGACTTCATCTTTCAGTCCATACATATGTCATATGAAAAATAGGAATTCTATACCTGTAAGTTTTTCATATATATAAGGCATATCAGGGATATATGCTAAGTCTTTTTTGATTACTAGTGGTTTGTCATAGATATTCTCATCGTCAAAAAGTATCTCTCCTTCATCAGGCTTTAGAAGTCATACCATCATCTTGATAGTAGTAGATTTTCCAGCGCCATTTCTTCCTAGAAGTCAGAAACACTCTCATTTTTTTATATCTATACTTAGCTCATCTACAGCTTTCAAATTTCAGAAATGTTTGGAAATATTGTTGATTTTTATCATTTTAATATGGTTTTTAATTAAATTGTTTCTGTGATAGGTACTTATACTTCGTTATTATTTGGAGAAGGGATTTCTCGACTCTGCTCGAAATGACTTCATTGTTTTTTTTACTTATATCTAAAATCATCTTAGTAGATTACATCTTTTTATCTCTTTTTTGACTGGAGTTTTAGTGGTAGTATTTGATGTGTTATTATTTCCATTATTTATTTCCCTAGTTTCATTATCTTCATTTCATATCTCTCATATTATATTTTCTTCTATTTCTTCCTTTACTTTGAATCTATCTATCAGAGTTTCTATCCTATCAGGACTTTTTACAAGTATAGAAGTACTTACAGGGTTCTTTTCTTTGGTTAGAACTTGATTTTCGTCAAATGTAAGTTCTATATCTATATTGAATCCTCATATTTTTTGTTTTACTTCATAGTAATATTCATCAGTTTTGGTGATTTGAATATCAGAGAAACTTATTTTTTCAAGATTTCATAGGAAACTAGGATTTACTATCTTGTTGCTATAAGTTTTATCTACCTCCAAGTCTCTAAAGGGTAGTGTTTTCATAAAAAACATATCTAAATTCAATTCTTTGGTATCTATAAGTTTACTTTTTTCTACAGTATCCAATGGGTTAAATTCACTATTGTTCACATATGTAATTAATATTTTATCAGGAGTTTCTGGTTCTGCTTGACCATTGATTTGAATATCATCTCATACACTAAGATTAAACCTTTCTATAAATCATTCTGCATCAAAATTTACATCACCGTTTAGGTTGAATATTCCAGAAAGTCCTCTAATTTTCTGTGTTCATAAAGATATTTCTATAGTATATAAATATCCATTTCAGTTTTTAGTTAGAGTTTCATGTTTATATCCTACTCAGTTTTTGGTTATATTCATTACTATCTCGTAGAAGTTATCAAATTCTCATATAAGTTCCATATTATTCCCACTATCTTCTATTTTGGATTGAAAATTCCTGAAGTCTTCTACATAGAGAAAACCTCATAGGCTTATTATCCAAATTGTGAAATATATAAGTAGTTTCATTTTTAAGTTTTTGAATATTTTTTAAAAGTGATACAATAGTATGTATATTATTTTAATTTTGAATCCTTGAAACTAAATTCTAATAATATTTTAAGATTTTTCAATACAAAAAACTTAAAAGTGGATATTTTTCTAATTTTATTTGCCAATAAATACTCTTGCAAAAAGATAAATAATTTCTATAATACAGTTAAAGAAAAGTGTGTATAAATAAAATTAAACAAAATAATCTACTAAAAGTCATAAATAATATGTAGAATAAGCAGTTTAATTATATATTTATATATATTACTGTTTGTTTTTTTGTATAAACAAATTCTAATAAAATTTATATAATAATCTTAAATTAAAATGTGAAAAAAATTGAAAAATTTATTAAAAAAGCAAGGATTTACCCTTGTAGAACTTATCATCGTAATAGCAATAATAGCAGTTCTAGCAGTAGCAGCATTTATGATGCTAACAAAATGGTTAGGAAATTCTAGAGATAGTCGTAGATTATGAGATCTGGATTGGGAGTATTGCTAGAAAAATGAACAAATTTACCTGTACAGTATGTAGAATGAACTTTTACAGGGTTAGATTTGACTACAGAAGAGGATTATAAGGCAATAGTAAGTAATACAGAAGAATTAGTATGAACAGGGATTGCGTTGGCGCCTATAGTGAAGGAAGAAGTAGGGTGAAGTTTAGAACCAAGTGATACAGAAGCTCCAACAGGTGGAGATTTTAATATGGATGCAACTACAAATTCGACAAGTGTAGAATTGACTATAACATGTCCATTGGAAGATACAGAGATGTATATAAGTGGGAATATAACAGACGGTTCAGCATGGGAAACATGTGTTATTAGTAAAAATGTAACTTTGACTACTTGATATGAAAGTAAGAGTATATCTATGAAATGGAAGGATACTGAAGGAAATGAAACTAGTATTATAACTAAGAATATTGATTTTTCTTTATGTTCTTATGATGAATGTTTATCAGATGGATATTATGTAATAGCTTCATGAAACAGTACATATCCTCAGTGATGTAAAACATCTTGATTGACAAATGTTGAAACACATTGTGTATTAAAATTATGAACATTATATATTGCTCCATCTTCAACAGAAGGAAATAATATAGAATTTATTAATGCATCAGCAATATGTACAAATTGAACATGGTGATGATTAACATGGAGATTACCAAATGATGCACAAGCATGAAATGAATTAAATACTATGTATGATAATAGAGCTTTATTATATGATGATAGTCGTTCTACAGATTGTTATTGGGATGATGATCAAGATTTAGGATGTTTTAGAACTACTTATGATGTTTATCCAGATTGGACAGCTCCTCGACAAGTAAGATGTGTAAGAAGTTCTTAATTTAATTATGGAATTGCATATTCAAATGGAGGAGAGGCAACAGTATATAATATGAGACTACCTGTGATTCTTCTGTACGGTCTTGTCCTGAAGCATCTCTTCAAGATATAATCACTATATCCTCAGAACCAATTAGTGATATATCATATATCCCGTGTAAATAAAACAAATAAATTTTTTATATAGTTATTAGAAAAAACTTGATAATTTTATCAAGTTTTTTCTTATTTTTAAAATCTTTCTATTTTACTAGATCCAAAACATAACAAAAACAACTCTCATATTCCCTATTGCAAAAAATATAAAAATAAATAAGCTAAAACAAAGGATAAAACATAATTTTATCATTTGAAATAATATAAAATGAAAACATACGATATCATAGTAATATGAGCTGGAGCTGGATGATTGACAGTAGCTATCTGATGATCCTTAGCAGGAAAAAAAGTATGTATGATAGAAAAATGAAATATGTGAGGAGATTGTACAAACTATGGTTGTGTGCCTTCCAAAGCTCTGATACATATGGGTAAGAAATCAGCTAAAATAAAAGAAGCACTAGAATATGCCAGAACTAAAAGACAAGAAATATTAGATGAAGAATCAGCTGAATTGCTAGAAGAAAAATATGGAATCAAAGTAATAAAATGAAATGCAGAGTTTATAGATAATTCAACTATAGCCGTAGGGGAGGAGACAATAAGTGGGAAACATATAGTAATAGCCACAGGTTCTAGTCCTCGTGTGATTGATATCCCTAATATATCCCCAGAAGACTTATTGACCAATGAAACAATTTTTGAACAGAAAAAACTTAAAAATTTGGTAATGATATGAGGTGGTTATATCGGATGTGAATTAGCAGCAGTATTTGCAAATCTAGGGGTGAAAGTAAGTTTGGTGCAAAGAAATGTGAAACTGATACCTAGAGAAGAGGAGGAAGCATCACAGTTGATGGATGAAATACTTAGAGCCAAGGGAGTAGACATATATTATGCATATACGCCTGTCAAAGCGGAAAAATGAAAATTAGTATTGGAAGATAAAGAATGAAATCAAGTGAAAATCAAATATGATAAGGTGATGATTGCTTTGGGTAGAGCGCCTAATGTAGATAAATTGAAATTGGAAAATATAGGAGTGAATTATGATAAAAGATGAATCGTGGTAGATAAATACAATAGAACTTCATCTAAAAATATATTCGCTATAGGGGATTGTGTCGCTGGTAATCCTCAATTTACTCATTGGGCAAATCATGAGGGTAGAGGAGTTTTGAGAAATATATTTGTTCCATTTTGGAAGAAGTCTGTAAGGGATGATAATATTCCTTCTTGTATATATACAGATTTGGAATTTGCTAGAGTTGGTAAGACTCAAGCGGAATTAGAGCAGTTGTTTGGAGAAGATATGATAGTTTCCAAGATACTTTATTTTGAAACTAACGATAGAAGTAAACTTACAGAGGATACTCAAGGTTTTGTGAAGATAAATTTCTGTAGATTGAATGGGAAGATTTTTGGAGCTACTATTGTGAATTCCAAAGCTGGGGAGATGTTGCCGGTTCTTACATCCGCTATGAACAACAATATTTCTGCTTACAAACTTAGTAGTCAGATGTTTTCTTATCCTACTCAGTCAGAGCTTATCAAAAAGGTGGCAGATTCTTTTGTAGCATCTACTTTGGGTAATATCAAAGCAGAATTGAAGTTTTTCTTGAAAAAGAATGTATTACAGATTATCACAGCTATTATATGGATTTCTATCATAGTTTGATTTCTTTATTATAAATCGATATGTGGGCTTTCCAATCAGGATATTGCAATCAATTTTTATAATTTTGTGAGGAATAATTATTGGTGACCTATTATCTATATACTTATATATGCAATAAGACCAATAGTGATGTTTCCTGCGACTTTCTTGACTTTCTTGTCAGGAGCATTATTCGGCGTGTGGTGAGGTTTCCTGTATACAATGGTGTGAGAAAATCTAAGTGCTAATTTCGCTTATTTATTAGGAAAAATTTTTGGAAAAAATATAATCAAACCCTGAAGTTCTGGTCTTTTATCAGATTTGAAAAAAAGATTTGAACATAAATCATTTATGCCAGTATTGATGACTAGGCTTTTGTTCTTCCCTTTCGATATTGTAAATTATGTTTCAGGTATATTGAAGGTAAATTGGAGGTGATTTGCTTTGGCTACTTTGGTAGGAATCATACCGTGAGCTTTGGTGTTTATATTAGCTGGAGCTGCTTTCTATAAGGAAGAAATCACTTCTATTACAGATGCAGTATCTAATGTGGACGTTACTATGCTTTACTTGGCAGCGGCTTTGTTTATTGTGACTATAGTAGTTGCGAGAGTTTTGAAGAAATTTGATGTTAAATAAATTTATTTTGGAGTAAATTAAATTTATTTTTTTCTATTTCAGATAGAAAATTAAATAAAAATACTTTAATTTTCAAGCAAAATGCACCACTTTTTTAAATTACCTAGTTAAAATAAGGTCAATTCAGTGATAAACTTCATAAGGGGTTCTATAATTTAGGCATTTTCTAGG
>Ga0075111_1001297_pt1 | contig 11505 bp, 1 predicted proteins | sample AntAceMetag02UKK_FD_69787 | JGI IMG/M metagenome (GOLD analysis project Ga0075111, IMG submission 69787) | Saline lake microbial communities from Ace Lake, Antarctica - Antarctic Ace Lake Metagenome 02UKK | ecosystem: Environmental > Aquatic > Non-marine Saline and Alkaline > Saline | place... | reverse complement strand
CACCTTTAATACATTCACCAAAAAATCAGTAATCTCGTAAATATTGTTTTTCAGTTCGTTGTACTCCAGGTGCCAGGGCGAATTATAGAAAAGTTTCTGGTAATAGTTTTTTACAAACCCCGGACATGATGCCGATGGGGCAACAACCGGGCGCTTATTGGAGAAATCCTTGATGAATTTAACCCCAAGTTCTTTGGCATTGTCCCAGTAGCCACTGTTGAATGCCATCTGGCCACAGCAAGTCTGGTTGGAATTGTAATGCACGTTAACACCAAGTTTCTCAAGTATTTTAACCATATTGAAACCGGTTTCAGGATAAACCTGGTCGATAAAACAGGGAATAAAAATATCTACTTCCAAAATTACTTTTATTGTTGGGTGACGCCTGCAAAAGTATAATTTCTGGTACAAATGCAAACGCAATATTTTTAGCTGCTTCAGAAGTATCTATTTAGTGTCCGTCTATAAAGTCATCGATTTCTGAAAATAAAGCACCAAAACACAAATTTCTAACATAGTTATACCCATGACAAAATGACAAATAAATTTCAAAAATCAAATTTCAAAGGGCTGAAACAGTTTTGAACATTGAGATTTTGATATTGGAATTTATTTGAGTTTTGGGTTTTGAATTTTCATGTTAAAAAAGTAACATTTGAGTTTAAAGACAGGCTCTATTTAGCTGGTATAGAAATGAAGTGAATCTTTCGTTTAATAAGTTCAATTGTGTCATTTATCCGCCAGCCGGCGGATGTCATTAGTTGTTATTTATCCGCCAGCCGGCGGACGTCATTTTATTTGAGAAAATGACTACGAATGACCATCAATGACAATAAATGACTTTCAATTGAAAAAAGGTTTTCGTTTTAACAAATCTTTCAACCTCCTACAAAATAAATCTACCCCCACCTAATGTTAAATTTTGTTAAGTAGCTACTTTATGGGAAAAAATAAAAACACGGGAGATTCTACAGATAAATTTCATAAAACTAAATAAGCCCAATAGTTTGCAAACATAAGAATACACTATAAGTCAACAAGTATTGGGTTTTATCACAGGGCACCTTCAAATCCAATCAAAAAAAATAATCCCCTGTTGTTAAAATATTCTATATTTGCATGGTTGCGCAAAAAAGTTTATCAGCCTATGGAACAAAAGTACATTAGCCTCCCCCCATAAACCACACATAGTAAACCCAATTATTTTCGGATAACACCTTGATTTAAAACCTAACAATCAAGAGAATTTTTTGTAATAGCAAATAATTTTTATTCATTTATTTATTCATTTAAAACCTAACGTTTATGAAAAAAGTTACAAGTTTATTGTTTTTAATGTTGTTCCTGTGGGGTAGTATCTCATGGGGGCAGAATGTCTTCTTTGAAGGCTTCGAAACTGGAAACACCCAGGAAACAACTCCAGTTGGCTGGACTCAAGTTTCTGTTTCCGGATCTGATTCATGGCTAGCCAACACATCATTAACTACCTACAACAGAACGCCAAGAACTGATTCCTGGAATGCTTTCCTCAGATATGGAAACACCGATTGGATGTTTAAGGAAGTAACACTAAGCGCAGGAACGACTTACGAATTAACATTCTATGCCAGGCAAGATGTGGCATCAGGGGCCAATATCCTTGCAAGTTATGGCACAGAAGCCACAGTGCTAGGTATGGTTAACCCAATCATTGAATTGAGCGCAGTTACTAATGGTGATTATCAATTGTTCTCAGGCAGTTTTTCCCCTGCTACTTCTGAAACCTTTTTCATTGGAATCAGGGCAGATTTAAACTACTCGCCATGGTATATTTCAATTGATGACATATCCCTGGACGAGTTCGCTGCCGGAACACCATTGCCTCCAACGGATCCCGTTCCTGCAAATGCTTCAGCAGATATACCAGTTGATGGTACATGCACCTGGACGTTTGGTGCAAACACAGCTACTTATGACCTGATGTTTGGTCCTGCTGGCAATATGATGGAAGTCGTTTCTGGTGAAGATGCAGGAGCTACCGGTTCATACGCCTATGCTGGCCTCAACAATAGTACAGCGTATCAATGGCAAGTTATTGAATACAATGGTGCATTGAACACAAATGGCCCGGTTTGGGGTTTTACAACGGTTTGCGGTACTATAAGTAGTTTACCTTGGAACCAGGGATTTGAAAGTGTAACCATTCCCGCTTTACCATTGTGCTGGTTTAAAGAAAACGGCGATTATGTAACTACCAACAATGCAAACTCAACTTATGATGCTGATGCCCATACAGGCACGCAGTTTCTACGCGAATCATATTCTGCTACCAATGAATATATCTGGACTCCAGGCTTTGCACTTACAGCAGGCACGTCCTACGATTTTTCGTTTTGGTGGGCAGGCGATACTTATGCGGGCTGGACAGGTGATGTATTTTATAATACCACACAAATCTCCACTGCAGCTACTCAAATGGGTGCTTCATTTGTTGTGCCAGCTACCACAACAACAAAAACTTACCAATTGGTAACAAATACACTCGTGCCTGTAACCACTGGTACGTATTATTTTGCAATAAGAATTAATGCAACTTCATCACCCTGGTACTTGAGTTTTGATGATTTTAAATTGGACATATCACCTGACTGCCCTGCACCCACGCTGCTTATGGCAAATAATATTACCCCTAATTCTGCTGACCTAAGTTGGACAGCAGGTGGCGGCGAAACCCTTTGGGACCTCGTATATGGCGAACCAGGCTTTGATCCAGATCAGGCAATTCCAATTACAGGGATTGATGCCATCCCTTATACCCTGGAAGGGCTCACACCTGCGACCTCATACGAATTTTATGTACGTGCCGATTGTGGTGAAACTGATGAAACAAGTTCATGGTCTCTGGTAAAAGGATTTACCACAAGTTGCATCGAAATAACCGAATTTACTGAGGGTTTTGATGATGTTACTATTCCTGCCTTACCAGTTTGTTGGTCAAAAGTAGGTGCATCTGGTTCTGCCAGTACACAAACAACGAACCCATTTTCTGCCCCCAATTGCCTGTACATGTATTCATATACCACTGAAGCAGTTGTTTCAATGCCCCCATTGAGCAATGCCGGGGCAGGGACACACTTACTTAGTTTTAAGGCACGTGCGAACTTTACCGTAGGTGGTGTGCTTCATGTAGGTTATCTGACTGATCCAACCGATGCAGCATCTTTTGTTTCGGTTACATCAGTTACTGTTAGCTCTTTGGTTTATGAGGATTATGTAGCAAACCTTGGTACTGCGCCTGCCGGGTACAATACCCTGGCTTTTAGGGCTTCGTCCACCCCTCCTAACTCAATGTTAATTGATGATGTATCCTGGTCTGAATTTATCCCAGGAACCATTGAAGGAACTGTTAGCACCAGCGATAGCATCCCAATTCCAATTGAAAATGCACGTGTATTTTCCGGCACTTACGAAGGGTTTACTGATCCAACAGGGTTTTACTCGATCCCTGACCTACCCCCCGGCACCTATTCCTTTTCTTGTGCAGCTGCCGGTTTCGTTACTACAACGGTAGATTCGGTTGAGATTATAGCGGATGGAACCACCACACTGGACTTTGATATGTCCCCTACTGTATATGTTTTCCTACGGGGAAATGTTACCGATGCAGTTACCGCTTCGAGGATAGGTGCTGTTGAAGTTACAGCCGGTATGTTTACAGCCACAACCAGCATGCCCACTCCCTATAGCCAAGGTGGCTTCTACAACATGTCGATACCTACCGGGACTTATGATATAAGCTTCAGCCACCCCGACTACTACACCTATACTGAAGTTGGTGTTGAGGTTGTTGCAGGGGATCCATATCAGGTTGATGCAGTGCTCGATCCAATACCTCCTGGTGGTGACTGTAGCAAAGCTATTGAGCAAGCCTTGAACGGAGTACCTGTTATGGATACTTTGCTTCCGGGCGAACACTGGTGGTACACCTTTACCCTGGCGGAAGATTATGTTGGCCTCAATATTTCTGCCTGCGGTTCTACCTTCGATACCAAACTGGCAGTTTTCGAGGATTGTGATGACTTTGTTGAATGGCCAACTTACGGTCCACCTGTCGGCGCTTTTGCCTACAACGATGACAACTTTGCATCCTGTGGTTCTGGAAACAATTCACATATTGATGATGGTACCACCCAAACTGCGGGCATAACATTACCGGATACTGTTCCGGCAGGCACTTATTATGTTGCCTTGTATGGATATAGTGCAACCTCCAACGGTGTTTATATGTTTGAAGTTTATGGCATCCCCTTATCCGAAGTTGGATGGCTCGATGGTATGGTAAGCGATCCATTAACTAAAGCAGCCGTTGAAGGAGTAACCATTACTGCAGCCCCATTCAGCACACAAACCGGAGAAGACGGAATGTATGCAATGGAAGTACAGGCTGGCACCTATGACCTTACTGCCGAAAAGCCCGGTTATATCCCTGCAACTGAAATGGGTGTTGTTGTTGCTACGGCAAATACAACAACCGTCGATTTCGATTTGGAATTTGCTGCACCGGAACTTTTAACTGCAGACCCCACTTTCTTTGATGTTACGCTTACCTGGGAACGTAATCCACTGTTCCTTGCGAATAAGGACAGCAAAGAGACCTCCGGGGGAACTATGGCAACCAACCATGAGATAGGATCAGATAGGGTTAATTTAAATAAGAAACCTTCAAATTATCGTTTTGTGCCTGCAGGAAAAGCTATTGGCGACAGTTGCGCGAATCCGGCTTTGGCTGTTGAAGGCCCGAACTCATGCCCAGGCGCACCCTACTGGTACGAATTTACCCCAGATGAAGATTCAGAAATTACCATTAGTTCATGTATTGCGAACCAGGAGGTTGATACCAAACTCTACGTTTATGATGCATGTGATGGCACAGAAGTAGCTTATAATGATGACCTATATAGTGCTTGTGCATATTATGATTATGCATCTGCGGTTACATTCCCCGCCCACGCAGGGACCTCATACAAGATATACTGGGATCCTTACTGGGAAACTGTCCCATTTGAGTTCAACCTCGAAACAAACCCGCTCTGTGACCTTGAATGTCCTGTAGGGGCCACAGTATCTACCGAGCCCTGTCCGGGTGACGAATATGTAGATACCTATAATGGTGGCTGCCTGTCAGAGCCCCCGGTATTTGAAACAATTGCCTGTGGACAGACTATTTGTGCTACGGCCAGTACCTATATCTTTACCGATACTATAGGAACCCTCAACAACTACCGCGATACTGATTGGTACGAATTAGTTATTATGGAGCCAACCACCATTAGCTTTTCCGGTATCGCTGAATTCCCGCTATATCTCGCGCTAATGGAACAAACTGAGCCAGGCGTTCCGGGATGTGACAATATTACCGGGTACGCTGAAACCAGTGTTAACGGAAGCCCTTGTATGGAAGTTACATTAGACTATAACCTATATGAACCGGGAACCTATTATTTACTTGTTGCACCTTCAGTATTTGTAGGTTACGCATGTGGCGGTTTTGAATTGAACGACTATTACGTTACTTTAAGCTGTGCAGAACTTATTATCCCATATGTTGAAGTTTACCGCGACGACCAACTTATTGCAAGTGTACTAGAGGAAAATACTTATGTTGATACCCTAGTTGAACAAGGCATCGAATATTGCTATCACCTGGTACAGCTTGTGTCTCCTGAAATTGCACTTCCCCCATCCAATGTGATTTGTCCTACTATTCCATTCCAACCGGAGATTACAGTAAATCCGCTGGCATTAAGCGTGATGCTTGACCTCAATCAAACATCCTTACAACTCCTTACGGTTACCAATAGCGGCCCTGGAGCTTTGGATTGGACAGCAACTATTGATTTTGGTACTGATAATTCGAGGGCAGTGCTCATCGAAGATAATATCGATGCCTATACTGCCGGTATGCCCTTGGCACAGGAAGCTGCCCTGCTTGGTAATAATTACTGGACAACCTGGAGCGAGTTACCCGGATCTGCCGAAGATCCACTGGTTACTACCGATCAGGCCGCCAGTGCACCTAATTCATTTGTGATTGAGGCTGGCAATGATTGTGTATTGCTCCTTGGTGACCTTACCGAAGGGATGTATAACGTTGACTTTGATATATTCATTCCAACGGGATCCATTGGTTATTTCAACCTGTTGCAGGCTTTTGCCGGTGCCGACAGCGAGTGGGGCATGCAGGCATATTTTGATGTTGATGGTGCCGGGTTAGTGGATGCAGGTGCCGCAGGTGCCGGGGTATTTACCTACAATTATGACACCTGGATCACTGTACATCTTATTGTCGATCTGGATACTGACTACGCGAAAATGTATGTTGATGGTGCCTTGGTTGTTGAGTGGGTCTGGAGTACAGGCTCATTCGGTGATGGTACGCTCAATCAATTAGGTGCTGCCAACTTCTTTGCATGGGACGAAACCGGAACACCCAAGTACTACATTGATAATGTGATATTATCAGAATATGAACTTCCTGAATGGTTGACCATAGATCCTACATCTGGTACAATTGGACCAGACAAAGGGTTTAATGAAATTAATGTTAATTTTAGTTCAATCGACTATGATTATGGTTTTTACACTGCCGATATCCTCATCAACTCCAACGATCCTGTTAACCCACAAATAGTAGTTCCTGTTGAAATGTTACTTGGTGGAATATTGGAAGGTACGGTTACCGATCCGCTTACCAAACGGGCTATAGAAGGAGTTACCATTACTGCCGAAGAAGTCAGGGCTACAACTGTAACCGGCCCCGATGGTAAATACACCATGTCACTTGCTCCCGGCAACTATAAAGTATGGGCAGCTAAACCAGGCTATGTTACCGATACGCTACTGGTTATGGTTCCTCCAGGCGAAACAACAACCTTGGATTTTGAACTGGCGTTTGCTGCAACAGTACTAGTTAGCGTTGAAGCCGATTTCTTTGATGTAAGCCTGGTTTGGGAGAACAACCCGGCGTTTGTCACGGGAAAAGATAACTTTGCATATGACGCTTCATTAAGCAACCATAGCGGAATTATCGAGAAAGAAGCAACACAAGGAGTTTCATTAAGCAACCATTTCCAAATTATCGAGAAAGAAGCGCCACAAGGAGTTTATGTCAATCCAGGTGGAACACGTCAGGGTGGTGATGATATTGCCACAGCAACAATAATTCCAGCAATACCGTATTCCGATGTTGGCACCACTGTTGGTTACAATAATGATTATGATGAAGTATGCCCCTATACCGGTAGTACAGCCCCTGATGTAGTTTACAGCTATGCACCTACAGCAGACATAGTTATTAATGTTGATCTGTGTGCTTCTTCATACGACACTAAAGTATATATTTACGAAAACGATATAAACACTGTTGTGGCTTGTAATGACGATGCATGCGGTTTACAAAGCATGCTCACCATGGTTTCGCTAACTGTGGGCAACACCTACTATATTGTTGTTGATGGTTATGGCACCGATGCAGGTGATTATGATATGATGATTGACGAATTTGTTCCGGGTATGGTTGTATGTCCGGCAGAAGGAATTCCGGAGCCCGAAGCTTGTGGCGAAGACCTGAATGGTGGTTGTAATAACGATGGCGATCCAACCTACACCTCCATTGCTTGTGGCGAGGTTTATTGTGGCACAGCATGGGCAGATGCCGGCCGCGATACCGACTGGTATGAGCTTGTTCTGGGTGAGGTTACCGAGCTTACCTGGCACATAACAGCCGAATTTGATGCGCAAGGGATCATTATTGACGGAACTTATGGTTGTGATGATTATACAGTCCTCTCAATTGGTACAGCAGTTCCCTACGATACCGTAGTAGTTACTGCCACTGTCGCACCGGGAACTTATTGGCTATGGGTAGGGCCATCAGTATTAGAGGGCTATCCCTGTGGTGAGAACAACGACTATGTTGCATGGGTAACTTGTACACCGGGCGGATTCCTGCCTTATGTTGAGGTTTACCGCAATATGGTAGAGGAACCGATTGCAACAGTTTATACCAGGAACACTTATGTTGATATGGATGTGGTGCCTGGCGAACAATACTGCTACTATGTCACCGAATATCCTGTTCCTGATGTTGTTTTAGACCCTTCAAATATTGAATGTGCCACAGTACCACATGCCCCGGTGATTTCAGTAACCCCCGAAGCATTTACCGAAATGCTTGAGCCGGGTGATACTTTGATGCAAACCTTAACAATCGACAACCTGGGATTGGGTAATTTGAATTGGTATATTAATGAAATGCTTTGGGACAATACAGACATTGCCATTCAACCTTCGGGAATTATCTCCAATGATCTTACAGGGATCCTTCCTGATGGAAGGATCATTTCAGCAGATGATTTCACTATTCCAACTAACGAAACATGGACAATAACCTATGTTTATACCGAAGGATTCTCAGTTGATGCGCCAGATCTTCCGACTGCGTTTGGTGTAGAATTCTATACTGATGAAAATGGGAAACCTGGAACAATGATTTCCACTGAAGATGTAGTACCTGCTGACATTAATTTCTCAACACAGAAATTAACTTTAGCAAATCCTGTGGTACTCGCAGAGGGACATTATTGGATTTCGGTATATGCAATTTACGAAGGCAGTACTGGACTCACCACAACACGCTGGAATTGGTACTATGGTTCAACAGCTATTGGCGATGATGCTGCATTGCAAGATTTTGCTGATTACTTTAGTGACCTTGGTGAAGGTTGGTTTTATCTCTCAGAAATTGGTATTGCAGATGCCCCCTCACTTTATTTCCAAATAAAGGGAACAAAAACAACTGAAACAACATGGTTAACTGTTGATCCCTCTTCGGGAATAATACTTCCAAGTGGACAGCAAGTTTTGGATGTTTATTTTGATGCCACACTTCTTGAGCCGGGCATCTATACTACAAGCATCAACATAAATTCAAACGATCCGCTTATGCCACTGGTAGCAGTACCTGTTGAGCTCATTGTTAGTATAACACAGGAAATTAACCTGAACATGGGTTGGGGCGCTTGGTCCTCATACGTTGATCCAATGACTGATGCAATGTTTGCTGATGTTATTGCCCCTGTAGAAGGTGACATGATTATTTCACAGCATTTTGCCGATCTGTTTTATCCTGAGTTTGATATCAATACCATGGGCGATTTTAGCAATGCCCACGGTTATGTGAGCAAGATGAGCGAAGCAACAACGTTGCCTCTTACGGGTATTATGGCTAACGCAACAATTGCGCTTGATATGGGATGGAACCTCTTACCTGTTATCAGCTATTGTGATGTGGATGTAACTTTACTTGGCCTCGTTCCGGGATTTGTTGCCGCCCTTGATATTGCAGGTGGTGGGATTTACTATCCGGAATACGATCTCAATAGTATCATCAGTATGGTACCAGGTGCCGCTTACTATGTGAAGATGGATGCAGCCGGAAGCTTTACCTTCCCGGAGTGTACTCTATTTGACGGAGCCAGTGCCAACAAGCCTTACCGTGTCGAGAACACCACAAACTGGAATACCGTGAACTACACCGGCGTTTCACATGCTGTGATATTTACCGAAATGGCTACCGAAAACATGCTTGCTGGTGATATCATTGGTGCCTTTACTGCCGACGGACTTTGTGCTGGTATTGCTGAAGTAATTACCGGAAGTGCTGGTCTTAAAGTTTTTGCCAGCGACATAACCACCCTGGAAACAGATGGGTTTGTTGAAGGTGAAACATTGAGCTACAAAGTTTACCGTCCAGCTACAGGCGAGGAGTTCATCCTTGGTGTAACTTATGATATATCAGCACCTAATGCTGATGGCTTGTTTGCATCAAATGGTTTATCGGTCGTTTCCGATCTTACCATGAGCGTAACCGGCATCAACACACAGATGCTTAACGGACTCTCAGTATATCCTAATCCATCAACTGGAATTTTCAACATTTCCATTAGTAAGCTCGATCAGGATATCAACTACGTAATTGTTAATGCTAAAGGACAGGAAATATTCGAAGCAAAACTCTTAGAAACACAGGAGATTGATTTGAGCTCTGCACCTAAAGGCATCTACTTCATCAAGTTTATCAGCAACGAAGTTCTCCGTATCGAGAAAGTTGTTATTAAGTAAATTTTGATGTAATACATTTACAAAGCCCCGCCATACGGCGGGGCTTTTTTTATGCTTATTAGTAAAAAACTCTCTGACAGGATTAAACGTTTCCATGTCCTTCGGACGATGGAAAGTTTCCTATTGACAATCCATCGGGCAAAGGTCATGGATTTATGTTGATTTATTTGTGAGGAGAGGAATGCTTGCACTGAAGCGGGGATGAAACAGAAAACAATCCGCGCTTTTCCGTACAATCAGCGTCAAAAAAATGACACGGATTACGCAGATATGACGGATAAGAAACTTGATGGGAATAAATGTTTGATTTGTTTGAGAGGAGAGGAATGCTTACGCTGAAGCGGGTAAGAAACAGAAAACAATCTGCGCTTTTCCGTTTAATCCGTGTCAAAAAAAAGACGCGGATTACGCAGATTACGCGGATAAGAAACTTGATAGGATTAAACGTTTCCATGTCCTTTGGACGATGGAAAGTTACTTCCCGACATTCCATCGTCCGCCAACAGGCGAACATGGAATCGTCGAAATAAAACAAAACCATTGCTAATAGTTTTTCATCACCTCGTAACAGCTAAAATATTCGTCATTAAAACCTATAAAGACATCTAACATCTAAAATAATGGCTATTGATGAATGTTTGGATGCAGCCTGGCACGCTTCCCTGGCATTGAAAAATGCCAGAAGAATAATAGATGAGGTGGTGGATATCTGCAATAGCTATGTGATTTAGTTGGTCATTAATTTGGTCAAGCCCGAAACGCAAAACGCCAAACTCACAACACAAAACGACAAACGCTGAACGCCAAACACTGAACTCCAAACCCTCCCTAATGAAACGCCGCCATAAGCAGATCGATATCCTGGAAAGGAAGGTCGTAATATTGACCAACCAGATTAGAAGTGACAATTCCGTTAAAAAGATAAGCGCCCTGCCTGAAATAAAAATCCTGTCGCAGCAACTTTTCAATCCCACCCATTTCACCTGCCTTGATGAGCATGGGGGCAAAGAAATTGCTCAAAGCAACAGATGCAGTTTGTGGCACCCTGGAGGAAATGTTCGGCACACAATAATGTGTAACACCGTGAACCTGAAAAACGGGATCGTTGTGTGTTGTGATTCGGGAGGTTTCAACACAGCCTCCCTGATCGATGCTTACATCAACAATTACAGACCCGGATTTCATTTTTGAAACCATATCCCCGGTAATTATTATGGGGCAGCGGTGTTCCCTGGCATGAATGGCACAAATTACAACATCTGCCGTTTGAAGTGCTTTAATGAGTTCGGTCTGCTGGATAATGGAAGTGAAAATATTTTGATGTAAGCGTCCCTGCAATTGCCT
>Ga0075111_1001293_pt1 | contig 11536 bp, 2 predicted proteins | sample AntAceMetag02UKK_FD_69787 | JGI IMG/M metagenome (GOLD analysis project Ga0075111, IMG submission 69787) | Saline lake microbial communities from Ace Lake, Antarctica - Antarctic Ace Lake Metagenome 02UKK | ecosystem: Environmental > Aquatic > Non-marine Saline and Alkaline > Saline | place... | reverse complement strand
AGGTTCAACTGGCTGGGTTTTGAAGGCGAAAATATGATTGTAACTGCCGATCTGGGTGAAGAAAAACAATTCAGCAGTATTTTGATGAATTTCCTGAAAGACGTTGGTTCGTGGGTATTCCTTCCTGAGGAGGTCATTATTGAAATTTCAGATGACGGCATCAATTACACCCAGGTTGTATCCCATCAGTTTGATAATTCCAACAGACATTATCTTGTCGAGTCCGTCCCACTCCAATTGAATTTCCCGGAAGTTAAAGCCCGATTTTTCAAAATTACAGCCCAATCCATGCTTACCTGTCCTGAATGGCACCGTGGCTATGGCATGCCCTCATGGATATTTTGTGATGAGGTGATTTTGGAGTGACCTCACCCCCGGCCCCTCTCCTGCAAGGAGAGGGGAGGCGTCTCCGCTATAAGGCGAAGGAGTGGGGCTATTGCGAACGCAGCGAAGCAATCCTTTTCAACTACCCGCAAGTGATTAACAGATTGCTTCGCTTCGCTCGCAAATTCGGTTTTCAGAAGTCCCTTTGTCATACCCCAACCCAACCCTCTCCACTACCAGCCGGCAGTGAAGAGGCAGCCCAAAATTGATTGTGCAAGGGCTGTGGGTGAGGATAGCCTGGAGAAGCTATTTTTCTTGATTTATGATTGATGATTTTTTTGATTGGAGATTGTTGATGTGGTTCGCAAATCAAAAATCATAAACCTGCAATCAGCAATCATCAATCCATCTCAATCCTTTTTCTGACGCTGTCAGGTCTTCGACGCTGACAGGTCTTTCCATCACCGATCACCGATCACCGATCACCAATCACCGATCACCGATCACCAATCACCAATCACCGATCACCGATCACCGATCACCGATCACCGATCACCAATCACCAATCACCGATCACCGATCACCAATCACCAATCACCGATCACCAATCACCGATCACCAATCTATTTCATGATAATCAGTTTCTTCATCCCAAACTGTTGCCCGGTTTTCATTTTCACCAGGTATGTACCTTGTTCAAGTTTTGAAACATTAAGGGTGGTGCTTTGCACACCTGACTTATAAACCCCAATTTTCAATTCTTTCACCACCTGGCCAAAAGCATTGTAAATACTAATGTTTGCAGGCTGCTGGTTTTCCTGCGACCAGGTGAGGGTGACTTTCTCCTTTGATGGATTGGGAAAGAGGCTGAATGCAAATCTATCTGATGAAATATCCGGACCCTTACCCATTGCTCCGGCCTTTAGTGCTGATATTCCATTTGTAACAAAAACGCCTTGGTTCGGAAAGTCGCTGTCAAAGCTGGCAAGCAGTTCAGTTTCCTCTTTTGTTTTCAGGATAAAATGCCTTAGAAAGATTACATCCCCTTCAGCAAAACCATCTTTGGGTGTTGTTAATGGATCATCACCGAACAGCGTCAGGCAATGATTGTCTTCCAAAGAAATGATATTGACCAAACCTGCACAGATGCCTTCCGGGGTGAAACCGCCAATAATATCACCTGTTCCAATCTCCAGTGCCTGGATTGTTTCCTGCGGGATTATCACCAGGTGGCTTTGACCGGTCAGGACCGGATAATTCCAGGTGGAATAATTGATTGGCTTTTGGACTGGGGAAGGGTTGTACCATCCTGACTTCATGCATCCGGGATATACCACGGTTGTGCTGCCATCCAGCAAAGCAAAATAAGCTTTCCCTGTTTTGAGTTCACCTAAAGTGTTGATTTCATAATCTGGCCAATAAATACCTGTGCCAGCAATTTCCTTAATGATTTGGGTGTTGGTTCCCATGCCAAAAACATCAGAAACAGGTACATTGCAGGAGGACAATACCGGAACAATAGACCACCCTGATTCAAGCCCAAGCGAATAGCCGTCGTGCTGTGAGCCTTTTAGCATGATGTCGAAATCCTGGCCTGCCTTTACCTGGTAACCTGAAGTAAATTCCCATCCTGTAAGTGTATTGATGTTCTGGGCAGGGTAATAGAGCCCGTTGAAATTGGACATGATGATCAATTCTTCCTGGTTATTGGTAAAAATGGTTTCCAGCGATTTATCGAAAGGATCGATGAAGGAGGATATCCCCGACCAGCCTGAAGCTATGCTCACCTCCTGGGATTGCCCGTTGGACAAATCAATGATTTGCGATAATCCAAAGGGAATAAAAGCACCATCAGCATTTGGAAAATCTTCTGCGTATGTTGCAAACACATCATAGGTTTCCGCGGACTGGCATTGATAGATCTTCCAGCGGATTGTTTCACCAAGGGCAAACCCATCCTTCAGTGTAGTCTCGAAATCATCGCCATAAACTAAAAGGTTCAGCGATGCACCACTTTTCCATTTTATTGCACCACCGCAAACCTCCTGCTCTCCATCGTCAAGGTAAAATGCACCGATCAAGTCGCCATCGTTTATCACCTCACCACCAATGTCCGGCTCAAGCCAGGGAGGCATCTCTACAGTTTGGATCAATGTGCTTGTATTTGCTTCCCAGCCGGGGTCGCAACAACTGATATAGCAGGCTGTAAAGTCCTGGTCATCCTGATCAACCAGGACATTGCTAAAGCTTATGCTTTGAGGTCCGAAAACAAAATTCGATAAGGAGGGTAAAATTTCACCACTCCAGCCTTCGGGCACCATTTTTGAAAAATAACCTGTGTCGTCCGTGGCAGTGATCCCAATGTCTCCGCTAAAGTTAAGTAATACTCCTTCCAGTGGTAATCCTGTGCTGTTTTCGATAATTGTCCCTGAAATTACGGGAAGGGGAGGAGGCAGGATATAGCCCGGGAACTCAATAGTTAACTTCGCTTTTGTTTCATTCAGGTTTAACAGGTAAGCCTTGCCGGGCTGCAGACTGTCAAAACCCGGGCTTGCCAATGTCCAGCTAAGTCCGGTTTCCCAATCATAAATGGATTCAACCTGGTCCAGGTTTGCACCAAATAGTAATTCTATATCCACGGCTTGGTTAGAAAGTACAGGTAGAAACATTCCATCACTTATGGAGATCGTTTGGTTTTCGATTAAATTACCGTAAATGGGTAAACAGCACGCCCCATAAACTTCAGCCTTATAACCTACAGCACTCCAGTTACCTATCTCGTTAAGTTGCTCCGATGGCTTGAAAATATTTCCATTTTCGTCTTCAAGGTAATCAATGCAGTTTAAAAGAGGAGCCAGGACTACCTGCATAAGTTGTCCTGATTTGTCCACATAGGATGAAATACCTGTTGGCCCACTGCCAATAAAACTGAGAATCTGTGATGGAACTACCAACTTCAAGTTTTTCGATTCCGTTGCCATGCATGCAGATTGGGCTGTTGCAACGCAGGTAAGCGTTACTGGGCCTGCCCATTTGTCGTTTTCACCCAGGTGATAGAAAGTTGCAGGCTGTGAGGCATCATCAAACCAGCCATCACCATTTGTGTACCACCCAATGGCATCTTCACCCGATACAATAGCAGAGACTTCAATTGGGAGCCATTCACCGGTCCCTGTATCATAATCCCCACAATCAAGGTAACGATGATCTTCAAGGGTAATTTCCGGTTTTCGGATTATTGAAAGGTGTCCTGAGGCTGTGGCATCATTACAATTTCCATAGGCATAGGCTGTTAGGTATATTTCAACTTCACCTGCCTGGATATCGCCCGTTCCAGGATGATAAGTTGCTTGCAGCGAATTAGTAGGATAAAAGAATCCGTTTCCACTTGTGCTCCACCTCACAGACTTGTAGTTTTGTGCCTGGCCTGAAACAGGTATGTAATTTCCTTCACACAAGGTATCATCAAGTTGAAAAGATACCATTGCATCTTCACACTCGCCACAATCAAGCATATAAACATACCCGTCATTCTGTGGACTGTGTTCGAGATAAATTAATTCTTCACTGATTAAGCAATCCACCGTTTCGCATGATCCTTCACCAAAATTGTTGTAACTAAAAGTCAAATTGTAAATTGAACCCAACCCCGAACATAATTCCATAGGTAGCTCACCCGACAACTGATTATTTCTAAGATCAAGCACTTCCAGCTGTGATAAGTTTCCGAGTTGTCTGGGCACCTCACCATTCAATTGATTGTAGCAAATGTAGCATTCAATCAGGGGGTCAATATATCCAAGATTTTTTGGAATGTGCCATGAAATCTGGTTGTTGTTTAATTGAAGGAAAATCAGGTCCAGGAAACCTATCTCTGGTGGAAGGTACCCATTCAAATTGTTATTGCCAAGATGTAATCCTGTTACCCTTTTAATATCGTGATTGTATTGCACACCATACCAGGTTGAAATGTCGGGATTGCCCCAATTGCTATTATTTGTCCAGTTGGGGCCATGCGTTGCTTCGTAAAGTTTGATGAGTGCGGTCCTGTCGGTCGTGCAGGTATCACCACAATCAGAGTAGAAGTTATAATCACTTTTCTGTGGATAAAACTTGAAATACCGCGGGTTTAGGATTCCTTTCCAGGCGTGGTAGGCCGGGCACGATCCATATCCAAAATCATTGTTTTCGATATAGGCCTTTTGTAAGCCGGTCATTTGGTAACAAATTTCAGCAGGGATGGGATCAGATAACTGGTTATTTTTAAGCACCAGAAATTGTAAAGTTTCCAGGTTTCCCATTTCAATGGGCAAAGTTCCCGTGAGCTGATTTCCACTCAGGTCAAGCCACTGTAATGCTGTTAAATCCCCGACCTCAGCAGGTATAGTGCCGCTAAGATTATTATAATACAGTGAAATTCCTTTCACCCTGTCGCCTTCAGTAACGATCCTGGCCCATGATTTTACAGGGCCTGTCAGCCAGTTTTCGTGATGCAGCCAGCCGGGGCCGTTGCTTGCATTGTACAGCGCAACCAGTGCCAGTGAATCGGATGCCAGTGTTCCGCTACAATCTTCCATAAAGACAAAGCCATTGTTTTGTGGGCTATGTGTGATGATACTCCATCCACCACGATCTATCAGGCATTGAATTACAGGGCAGGCCGCGTGGCCAAAATTATTGTTATTGAGTTTGAGATAAATCAGGTTTGTTAAATCGCTACATAGTTCAATTGGTAAATCACCTTCCAATTGATTTCCATCAAGATAAATTCCGTTTAGATTTGCTAAATTTCCAAAACTTACAGGTATTTCGCCTGTAAATTGATTGTTAGATGCATTAAAAACACCTAGATTGGTCAGGTCTCCGATATCTGATGGTAGTTCACCACTAAGCTGATTATTATTAAGTTTGATCTGTAATAAGCTGCTCAGTTGAGTCAGGCTTTCCGGTAAACTTCCATCTATCAAATTGTTGTAAATATCAAGTTGCTTTAAATTGGACAAATTTCCAATGGTTTCGGGAAGGGGGCCTGCAATTTGATTGTCGAATAATACAAGATTTACCAGGTTGCTGCAATTACCGATGCTTGCAGGAATTGGTCCGCTGATTTGGTTATTAAAGAGCCGCAGTTCTTTTAAGGCACTCAAATTGCCTATGCTCTCGGGAATGGGGCCGGTGATCTGGTTGGAATAAAGGAACAGCTTTTCAAGATTAACCAGGCTGCCGATGCTTTCAGGAATTGGTTCATTCAAGGCGTTGCTTGTTACGTCCAGGTCGGTTAGGTTAATCAGGTTGCCGATGCTTTCGGGCAGGCTGCCTGAAAGCTGGGTCCCCCATATTGATAATGTTTCAAGATTGGTTAGGTTGCCAATTGTATCTGGAATTGATCCGGAGAAATTATTTGGCCCGAGGGCAACAAGGGTTAAGTTAGTCAGATTTCCCAGGCTTTCGGGAAGTTCTCCGGAAAGACCATTGTACCCCAGGTAAAGTGCCTGCAATTGGCCGAGTGTGGTAATTGCTTCGGGGAAGTTGCCGGTAAAATCATTGTTCATCAAGTTAAGAAATTCCAGGTTTTCAAGGTTTCCTATGGATGCGTTGATCTCACCTAAAAAGTTGTTCCCTCGCAAATTAAGGTACCGGAGGTTTGTTAGATTGTATATGCTTTCGGGTATCGGATCAACTAACTGATTACTCCAAAGATCCAGATAAACAAGAAGGGACAGGTTGCCAATTTGTTGAGGGATAGTCCCTGTTATGTAGTTTCGGGCCAGGTTTAGGCTATCGAGTGCATCCAGGTTTCCTATTTCATCAGGGATAGTCCCTGTGAGATTGTTCTGGTAAAGATCGATGTTGCTCACGCGGTTGCCCGAAACGGTTATCCCCTGCCATATGGAAAGGGGGCCAGCAAGCCAGTTGCTACTGTTGGTCCACCCGGGTCCATTGCATGCGTTGTAAAGGGCAACGAGGGCCAGTGAGTCTGTCTGTAATGGTGGAATCGCTAATGTAGCAAAATTCATTTCGCTGCCATAGCCTGTTCCGATTATGTTGGTGGCATAAGCGGCACAATAGTAATTTGTTCCTTGCTGAAGGCTTTCGAGCAGTGTAGAAAAATCCCCTGTTCCGCTTCCCACAGAAAGCTGTGTGCCAGTATTTACCAAATCGGGGGAGGTTCCCCAGTAAATGCCACGATCAGTTACTTCATCTCCGCCATCATCCGTTACATTGCCGCCAAGTACCGCAGATTCTGTTGTGATGGCTGATGGCGTTGCTGTAAGTACCTCCGGGATGCTGGTAATGATTTTTTCACCAAATATCTTCACTCCTTTCAATTCGATAAAGCCGGAATATCCCAACGAGCCATCATTCCATGCCATGATTTTTACATATCTGGTATATCCGTTCACAATAAATTTAGTTGGATTTGAAATGTAATTTGTATTGTTGATCCCTGGTCCCATGGGAGATTTTTCCAACACTTCAAACCAACCGCTGTTCAAAGCATCAGGTGGCGTTGCCCCCGTTTCGGGATGGGCGGCAAAAGCAATATGTGTGGCTTTGCCATCGCTGAAAATTTGAAATGCGCTGATATTTAACAGATGCTGTATTTCACCCAGGTCAACCACAAGGATTCCATACCCGATTCCGGGCTGGCTATTGAACCATGTGCTGCCTGAATAGGGACTACCATCAATATTCGACCAGTTATCCGGGTCGTTTACAAATACTCCCTGGTCGTAAATGGCCTGTGGCGGACCCCATCCGCCATTCCATTTGTTGAGGTCAGTGCCGTAAGGCGTAGTATTTACTCCGGCAATCTGAACCGGAACAGCCAGCGGATTGGTATATCCCGGGCCACCGCGCAGGATGTTGATGGTGTCAACAAGGAATTCGCTCACAAAAAAACTTACTTCATCACCAAACACCTCACCGGCATAATTTCGGGCATAGGCCACAACATAATAAGTTGTGTTGTATGGAAGCCCGTTGATCTGTGATGTTGAAATACCCGTTCCGCCATCAAAGCATATTTTTGTGCCGGTATTGACCGGGTCGGGCTGGTTTGCCCAATAAATGCCACATTCGATGATGATGGCCCCGCCATCGCCGGTAACATCACATCCAAGCACAGCTCCTTCATTTGTAATTTCTGAAGCAGGCAATGTAGCCACCGTAGGAGGCGAGGCCGTTGTGCCAATGTCTTTCACGCACCTTACAGCGGCAGCATTGTATTTATTGGTCCACTTTCGTTCGATGCCATTGTAAGTAGCATAAATATCCCGGAACCAGGCAGAAGTGCCATCGTATTCGTTGGATGTCCAAATGAAAGCGTTCCACCCAAAACCATAAAATGAACCGTTTGAACTGTGATAACCTCCGGGCAGTGCTGAAAAACCAAGCAAATCGGTTCCTGAATTTTGTACCCAGCCATCCACAGTTTTAAGGTTCTTGCCGGCATCAAAACCTCTCCAGTTGAATTCGTCCCAGATGGGGTCGCCAACATCGTATTGCGAGTCGGCGTTGCCTTCCAGGATTTTCCAGGCTGAATCGCTGGGGATGTGCCAGTTTTCGGGACATATTCCCTGCACCTCTTGTTGAAGGCTGTATTGCATAGCTTCGTGCCAGGTGTAAAGGCCGCCGTACAGATCACAGTTGGCTTCGTCGTCCGCCTGACAGTATTTTTCGATGATGCCGTTGTTAGAAGCATTGCTTGCAGCGGAAATCATGGTACCCGCATTCAACGACTGCCCCATCCAGCATTGGCCATCCACCTGCAGGGTGGTGTATTGTTGCCCGTCGTGCCTGAATTCCGGTGGGCACTCGTACATTTCGGCGGTGGTAAAGCTTAAAATGTTTCCAACGCCTGTACCTGCCGCATTACCGGCATAAGCCCTGAGGTAATATTCGGTATCGGACATGAGGCCTTCGAGCAGTCCTGAAAATGCACCCGTACCGTCTCCCAAATTGAGTTGTGTCCACACCGTTCCTGTGTCGATATCCATGGTGTAGTAGATGCCTCTTTCGGTAATATTTAGGCCACCGTCATCCGTAACATCACCACCTGCGATTGCAGATATTTCCGAAATATTTCGGGCTTCAGCAGTAATTACTGTAGGCATTTCGGCAATGATAAAATAATCATCGCTTTCATCAAATCCCAAAAAACCCAAATTATCATAAGCAGAAATTTTAATTTTGGCATATTCAGTATTGACCGAAGGCAGGCCAACATTTATAAATCCCGGATTTGAAATGTTTTCTGCAAGCAGATAGCTGCTGCTGTCAGGGTAGGTGATAAGCCAGATGTTGATTGAATTATCAACTACGGTGCTATCGTTTTGCCATGTTACGGGCAATAAATCAGAATTGCTGCATACTTCGCCACCGTTGGGCGAAACGATTAATATCTCCGGGGGCTTGGTATCAAACATAAAGAGAGGTGATTTCCCGGTAATGGCACCAATGCGCACATCGAAGGCGAAGAGGGGAGACAGGCCTGTTATTTCCCCCATGCGCGTTTCAAAGGCAAAGAAGGGCGACAAGCCGGTAATTTCCCCCATGCGTGTTTCAAAAGTAAAAAGAGGCGACAAGCCGGTAATTGCTCCCAATCGGGTGTCGAACATAAAATGTGGGGACAGTCCTGCAATTTCACCGCCATTTCGTGTATCAAAATTAAAGAGCGGCGACAATCCGGCTATCTCTCCCGTAATTCGTGTATCAAAAATAAAAGGCGGCGACAGGCCGGAAATCTCCTGTGCTGTTGCCGGCACTGCAGAGCAGGCCAGCATGATGGCAATCAGTAGTAGTTTTATATTATGTTTCATTGTTTTTCGTGTTTTAAAAAAGGTAAGTATTCGTATTAATTTGTGTCAGTCCATAAAGTCAGCTATTTTCTAATTTTGCCCACGCGACCCCTTTATCCCCTGAAGGGGAAATCCCTCGCTGTTAGTGCGCTGGCCGGTTCACCCCTCAAGGGGAGTTAGAGGGGTGTGTGGCGGATTGCAAGTTTATAGATACGCGCTAATTAAGCAAAAAAAAATTTACCGCCTGCGGCGGATAATAATAAAATTGTCGAATAGACAAATAGGAAAATAGTCATTTAATCCCTTACACAACGCACAGAAAAGCCATAAGCCTTAAAATAGGCTTCGGTTCTTGAAGCATTGTCACTGTCATTGAACAGGAACCGACTCCAGGCTTTTGTTGTCGTGTACTCGGTAGTAGTCCAAAAGGGACTGCTGAGGCCCAAAGCGTTGAATGATCCAGAAGCGAGTCGGGCGCCGCCCGGAAGGCCTGAAAAGCCACTTGAATTGCTTGCCCCGGTATTTGGGCTTTCCCACCTCGGGTGAGAGTCAGGTTCGGTGCGGGTGCTTTTCAATTTTCCTCCGGCAACACTAATTCCTCCGAGATAATCGGTGAGAACTGTCCATTCCTCATCCGTTGGTACATGCCAGCCTTCTGGGCAAAGGCCATTGGCGTTGTTTACAGCATGCCAATTGTAGAGAGCGCCATAGAGGTCTTTCCATGAAATATCATTGTCGTACCAGGCATAGGCACCGGTGGTGTTGTTTTGCCAGGCTGTATTGTCATCTCCGGGGTATTCAATATCGCTGCCATTGCGGTATTTGGTGGTTTTCAGGTTTTCTTTCATCCAGCATTGTTCGCCAATTTGAATATTCCCATAAATATTACCTTCAATATCTACTACTGCCGGCGGGCAATCCGAATTTGAATCTGCTGCATAGAGTTTTAATTGTGATTGGGCACCGTATGATTGTGGATGACTGCCCAATCCATCCCATATAATGTGATATCCTGTTCCGGCTTGTATGGGGCCTGCATCTCCTGATAAAAATTCCAAAGGAACAGAACCAATGAAGGTACTCCCTCCATCCAGGCTTAAAAATAAAAAAATATTATAATCACCCGGCTGTGCCACGAGGTCGAAATGTACATCCACGAGGCCGCTTGCATCGGCGCGTTGGGCAACGGTGATGTTGGTGATGTATTCTAATTGCGCGCTTGCCATTAGCGTCAGGAAAAGGATGGCTGCTGTTAAAAGAAAAGTTCTTGCTTTCATGTTTACATTGTTTTTAGTTGTTAAAAAAAATAGTTTCAAATATACTTAAATCGTGTAATGGTTTCCAAATAAAATAATGGGAATAAGTTTTGACTTGGACAAGCCCCCGCATACTTGCACTACGGGGGTTTGTCCAGGTTAGTCGGCAATTTTAATAAACTGCCTTACTCCTGTTTGCTGCCTGAGTTTTAGAAATATGTGGTAGCTTCCGGGTGCTAAGTCCGACACAGCCAAAGTATGTTTTTGCTTTCCGGCTTGCTTTGCATGGTAAACATATCTTTTCACCTCCTGCCCAAAAGCATTGTAAACTGATAATTCAGTATTACCCATCCAATCCTCATCCCACGAAATTGTTATGCTTTCCTTTGTTGGATTGGGGAAAAGATTAAACGCAAGTCCCCCGGCGTTTTCAATTGTTTCGATGGTTGTTTCACCCATTTTCAAAGCCGAAATGCCGTTACCGGCAAAATTGCCCTGGTTGGGGAAAGCAGGGTCGAACGCAATATCCAAATTCTTTTCCAGCCCTTTTTGGGTTTGAAATTGCCTGAGCAGAATGGGTTCGCCCTCGGCAAAGCCATCTTTTTCGGGGGTGAAGGGGTCATCGCCATAAATGGTGAGGCAGTGGTTTTGGTTCAACTCAGTGATGGCGGCAACACCACAACAAAGGCCGGAACTTGTAAACCCACCTAGGGCATCACCGGTTTGCAGCTCCAGCTTATTGAGAAATTCAGCCGGAAGCAAAATAAGATGGCTTTGGCCGGTATGCACCGGAGTGTTCCATGCGGTGATTTCTATTTTATTATTATTGTCCTGAGGTACTTCCCGGGAGGATTTAGCACATTGTGGAAAAACTAATGTACTGTTTTGGTTTAATAAAGCAAAATAAGCTTTTCCGGGTTGCAAAACCCCGAGGGTATTAATGTTAAAATCAGGCCAGTATAATTTTGACCCTCCGATTTCCTTAATTACCCTTACCCCGGAGTATTCATCAAAAACATCAGTTACCAGTACGTTGCATCCGGAAAGTACCGGAATAATACTCCAGCCCGATTCCAGTTCAAGGGCGAAATCCTTATGGCGCATTCCCCTTAAATTGATATTGAAACTCTGCGATGCTTTTGCCTTGTAGCCAGA
>Ga0075111_1001291_pt1 | contig 11542 bp, 8 predicted proteins | sample AntAceMetag02UKK_FD_69787 | JGI IMG/M metagenome (GOLD analysis project Ga0075111, IMG submission 69787) | Saline lake microbial communities from Ace Lake, Antarctica - Antarctic Ace Lake Metagenome 02UKK | ecosystem: Environmental > Aquatic > Non-marine Saline and Alkaline > Saline | place... | reverse complement strand
GCCGAAAATTCAAATACCCCGCGCCACCTTGCCGAGTTCTGGATGATAGAGCCTGAGATGGCCTTTCACGATATTCACGATAACATGGATTTGGCCGAGGATTTCCTAAAGTATCTTGTGCAGTATGCCCTCGACAACTGTAAAGATGACCTGGAATTTCTCAACAAGATGATCGATAAAGAACTCTTGCAGCGTTTACAAAACATTGTAGGTGTAAAATATGAAAGGCTTTCATACACCGAAGCCATCACGATACTGGAAAAGGCGGACAAAAAATTTGAATTTCCGGTAAGCTGGGGTGTTGATTTGCAGTCGGAACACGAGCGGTATTTGGTGGAACAGCATTTCAAAAAACCAGTTATCTTAACGGATTATCCCCGCGACATCAAAGCTTTTTATATGAAGCAAAATGATGATGGAAAAACGGTAAGGGCAATGGATGTGCTTTTCCCAAACATTGGCGAAATAATTGGCGGTTCGCAACGCGAGGAAAACCTGGAAAAATTACAGCACAGGATCAAGGAAATGGAAATCCCTATGGAAACAATGTGGTGGTATATCGATACCCGGAAATATGGCACAGTTCCCCACAGTGGTTTTGGTCTTGGGTTTGAAAGGATGGTTCAATTTGTTACCGGGATGAAAAATATCAGGGATGTGATCCCCTTTCCACGGACGCCGAAAAACGCCGAATTTTAAAAAATCACCATCTTTTTTTATAAAAGAAATTTCAGGATTGTTATTTTATCTAAGTTTACAAAACAGAAATACATTAATTTTGACCCATGGGTAAACAAGGGCTATCACAAAATCAACGATTAGCGCAGGTGCAGAAGCTTTCACCTCAGCAGATTATGCTGATGAAATTGCTTCAGATACCCACTATGGCCCTTGAGCAGCGCATAAAACAGGAAATCGAAGAAAATCCTGCCCTCGAGGATACCGGAGAATTGAACGATGAACTGAATGAAAATCAGGAAGAGGAATTTGAAAATGACATGGATAATCAGGATGGTGATGAATTTGATCTGACCGACTACCTCAACGAGGACGACACCCCAGCCTATAAACTTCAGGCCAATAATTACAGCAAAGATGATGAACGTAAGGAAATCCCTTATGCTTCGGGCAGTACATTTCACGACCATTTATTTGCTCAATTGGGTTTGAGCCACTTAAACGAAAAGCAGTTAGTTATCGCTAATACTATTATTGGTAATCTCGATGATTCAGGATACCTACAGCGGGAACTTACCGCGATGGTTGATGATTTGGCATTTACCCAAAATGTGATAGCAACTACTTCCGAAATTCTTGAAGTATTGCGTGTAATTCAGGAACTCGATCCGGCCGGAGTGGGAGCAAGAAATTTAAAAGAATGTTTGCTCATTCAACTTCAGCGTAAGCTCAACGAAAATCCTGAAAGAGATCTTGAACTGCCCATTATAATTATCGAACGCTATTTTAACGAATTTACCAAGAAGCATTACGATAAAATATTAAAGAAAGCCAAGATCACGGATGAACAGTTGAAAGATGCTATTGATGAAATACTGAAGCTCAATCCAAAACCCGGCAACTCGATGGGCGAAACCATCAAAACCAATCAGTATATTTCGCCGGATTTTATGATTAACATCAACGATGGAAAGCTGGAGCTTACGCTTAATTCAAGAAATGCCCCCGAACTTCGCTTAAGCAGGACTTATATGGAGATGATCGAAGATTTTTCGGCAGATAAAGGCAAAAAAAGCAGCCAGCGCAAAGAGGCCATACTCTTCGTTAAACGCAAAATTGATTCGGCAAAATGGTTTATCGATGCCATCAGGCAAAGGCAAAACACCCTCTCCATTACCATGGAGACCATTATGAATTATCAGAAGGAATATTTCCTTACCGGAGATGAAACCACGCTCCGCCCCATGATCCTGAAAGATATTGCTGACATAGTTCACCTTGATATTTCAACCATATCGCGGGTTGCTAACAGCAAATATGCCCAAACACCTTACGGAACATTTTTATTAAAAACATTCTTCTCCGAAAAAATGCAAACCGATTCGGGCGAAGAAGTTTCGACCAGGGAGATAAAAAAAATATTGCAGAATTGTGTGGAAGGCGAAAATAAAATTAAGCCGCTTACCGATGAACAACTTACAGGTATTTTAAAAGAAAAGGGCTATAATATTGCCCGGCGCACGGTTGCAAAATATCGCGAGCAGCTCAACATTCCCGTAGCCCGCCTGCGTAAGGAATTAAAATAAATATTGCATCCGCCACACTATCCCATCAATGGAAAAACAAGTTGCCCTCATTATATCCAAAATTTTTAACCCGCTTTTTATTGCCTTCATTTTTTTGATGCTCACCTTCAATTTGCAATTCTATTTTGCAACTTCAATTCCTGAAAACGCACGTTGGATGATTTTGGGACTCGTGGCAATTACTACATTTATTCTCCCGGGATTGTTAAGCAATATTTTGTCGGCCATGCTCAAACGAAAAGGAATCCTTTCCGATAAAAACGCACGACTTTTTCCTTTGGCTGTTACTGCGTTTTTTTACCTGTTCACCTATCATTTGTTGGATAAGATTAATCTTTCCCCCATATTTAATCTGTTTGTTTTGGGAATGGCAAGCCTGGCCATCGTCTCGATATTTATCATTAGCATAAAAAATATAAGCCTTTATATGCTTGCGGCGGGAGCTCTAACAGGAGGGTTTATCGGGCTGCATCTTACATTGGCTGTAAATCTCAGCTTTTTTATACTTTGTTCAATTCTACTGGGAGGACTAATAGGCTTCTCCCGCCTCCGTCTCGAAAAGCACAATCCACTGGGTATTTACACCGGATTTATTACAGGAGTGGTGGTAATGATGCTTCATTACCTTTACCTGTAATAGTTGATCCTACTGCGAATTTATTGGAAAGTAAGTTTTTAACCATTTTTTTTTAATTTGAAAATGTGATTTTACATCCAGTTAATCTTACCTATCATATTTTATTATTCTGATACTTCAGTCAAATGACCCATACTTTAAGTATGCGTGATATTTACACCAATTATCCTAAATTTCCCTTATCATTACAAAAAGGAATAACCAAATGTCGGAAGATCAAAAAAAACTACCCTAACAGTAACTCAACAGAACCACCTATAACCTCAACATCCCTCGCTATGTGGATACCTTTAAAGAAGACGAGCCTGTTGACCTGAAAGCTGTTGCAGAAAAACTAAAAAGCATGGAGAAACAAACCAAAATCGTCAATTTTCTTTCAGCTATTGATAAAAAAATAAAACAGTGCGGCATCCAGATAGAAAAAACTTAGCTTTGGAAAAAAGGCTTGTTGCAGCAGATGTTTGTGTAATTTTGTTAAAATTAAGAAGCTATGAAAAATAATAGTATAAATGAGAAGAGTCAAAAAGTTGTTTCATTAATGATAAGCAAATGGCATGAAGAAGCCAACCTAAGAAATAAAAATATAAAATGGGTGAAACGCTCACAACTAATAGCTTTGAAAATTTTAGCCACAATAAGAGCAAATGGTTGGAGCCAAAAACAATTAGCTGAAAAAATGGGTGTATCTCCACAATCCGTCAATAAATGGGTTAAGGGAAAGGAGAATTTTACATTAGAAACCATCTCGAAATTAGAGGATGCCTTGGAGATTGAGTTAATCTCCAAACAAAATGTTGGTCAGCACATTGCAAATGTACTCTCCGACAAAGAGTTGGGTGGGAATTCAGTTGTAAAGAATTTCTTTACAACTGCTGCTGATGGAAAAGGAGATTGAAAATATTTATGAGCAATTTAATGGAAAACGGAAAAAACTGGAAGCTAAAGAACAAGACCGTAACGATTTGAAAGATTTAGAGGATTTATCTAAAAAGTAAAAACCAAAAAAGATGAAAGCTTCCTACTTATCCTGAGCTATAATTTCTTCCGAATGTTCTTCCCCCTGAACTTCCAACCTGGATTCCCCATCATCATGTTTTTTGATAAAAAACTTCCTTTGGAAAAGGATCAGCATTAATACGCCCACGGTAATGGATGAATCGGCAACATTGAATACCGGGCGGAAAAAGATAAAATCGCTACCGCCCCAAAAGGGAAACCATTCGGGGTAGTTGCCTTCGATAATTGGGAAATAGAACATATCTACCACCTTACCATGAAGGAAGGAGCTGTAACCGCCGCCTTCGGGCATGAAGGCCGCAACCGAATGCCAGGATGAATTACTAAAAATAAGGCCGTAAAATGCGCTGTCGAGCAAATTGCCTATGGCACCGGCAAGTATCAGCGTTATGCTAAATAAAAGCCCAAAGGGCATCTTTTTCTTTATGAGGTCGTTCAGGTACCAGCCAATGGCTACTATGGCTACAAGCCGGAAAAGGCTTAGTGCAAGTTTGCCAAATTCGCCACCAAAAGAAAGCCCGAAAGCCATTCCCTCGTTTTCGGTAAAATGAATGATAAACCAATTGCCAAGTACATGAAATTCTTCACCGATGGACATATTTGTTTTGATCCAGAATTTTATGGACTGGTCAAGCAAGAGTATCAGAAAAATAATGAAGAGGGATTTTTTCAAGGTTTGGTGTGTTAGCGTATCGGGTAAAAAAAGGAAAATACAGGGCATAGCATCCCCGTCCTTGAACCAAAGATGGGGATGAAATACCGGGTTAGATTATTAAAAACCAAAACCTACCTGCGTTGATTACTTTGTTGCAGTTTGGCCTCGATGCTAAGGGTGGCATGAGGCACACTTCTCAAGCGTTCTTTGGAGATGAGTTTACCTGTTACTCTGCAAATCCCGTAAGTCCCGTTTTTAATGCGGATCAAGGCATTATCGAGGTTGGTTATAAACTTTTGCTGACGTGCGGCCAGACGACTGTTTTCTTCTTTTGAAAGCACACTGTAGCCTTCTTCCAACACCTTGAATGTTGGTGAAGTGTCGTTGGTATCGTTTTCGTTGTGGTTGGTGTATGCTTCGGTGAGTAAGTCAAGATCGGTTGTGGCTTTTTCAAGTTTTTCAATAATGATCTGCCTGAACTCCTCGAGTTCCTCCTGAGTGTACTTTGTTCTTAAAGATGCCTGAGCATCATTATCAATATTATTGTTTGCCATAAGTCAATGGGTTAAATTGTTATTAGTTTTTGTTATCCCGCCTTAACAATTTTAATTCGGGTGCTTAGGTTTTCGCCAAAGTCAGCTGTTTCAGCTTTCCCGTTGTTAATATGGTCAACGAGATTTAGAGAATTGGCTAAAGTTTCCGAGCAAATATATGAATAATTAGCTTCGATGGACTGATTAATTTTTTCGGAGGAATTCTCGACTTCCAATAATATCCTATCAATCACTTCAAAGCCGTAATCCTTCCTTATGTTTTGAATCTTGTTTACCAAATCGCGGGCTATCCCTTCTTTAATCAAATCATCGGAAAGTGTTATGTCGAGCGCAACCGTTAAGCTGCCTTCGTTGGCCACCTGCCATCCGGGAATATCCTCGGTTAATATGTCAACATCACTTAATAGAATTTCTATTTCCTCACCCTCAATTTGCAAATTGTATTTGCCGTTTTGTTCCAGTTCGCTGATTTGTGCTTTGCTGAAATTCATTAAAGCCGGCGCCAGTTTTTTCATCAACTTACCATAACGTGGCCCCAGTGCTTTAAAGTTTGCCTTCAGTTTTTTTGATAAAATCCCGCTGTCGTCCTTCAAAAATTCGAGATGCTTCACATTTACTTCCGAAAGTATCAGGCTTTCAACAGCCGAAACCTGTTCTTTGAAGTGATCATCTAACACTGGAATCATGATTTTATTGAGTGGCTGACGAACTTTAAGTTTCATCTTCTTGCGCAACGACAATACCATCGAAGAAATCTTTTGCGACAACTGTATTTTTTCTTCCAGGTCTTTATCAATATGTTCTTCCCTGGCGCTTATCATATCCACTATATGAACCGAGGCTTCAGGTTTGCGCCCGGAAACGCTGTTTAAATCAAGGTACAACCTTTCGGAGAAGAATGGTGCTATTGGTGAAGACAATATTGCCAGGCTCTCGAGGCAATGATACAAAGTTTGGTAAGCCGAAATTTTATCGTTGCTCATTTCGCCTTTCCAGAAACGCCTTCTCGACAAACGAATATACCAGTTGCTGAGTTTGCTATCGACAAACTGAGCGATGGCTCGTCCGGCACGTGTGGGCTCATAATCATCAAGCGAAGAATCAACGATTTTGATTAATGAATTCAGTTCGGAGATAATCCACCGGTCCAGCTCATGACGATCCTCTACTGGTATTTCGTCCTGGTCGAAAGTAAAATTATCGATATTGGCATAAAGGGCAAAAAATGCGTAAGTGTTGTAAAGTGTCCCGAAAAATTTCCGTTTCACTTCATCGATTCCTTCGAGGTCGAATTTCAGGTTGTCCCAGGGCTGGGCGTTGGTAATCATGTACCAACGCGTTGCATCCGGGCCATACTTATCGATGGTTTCAAAAGGATCGACAGCATTGCCATGACGCTTCGACATTTTGTTGCCATTCTTATCGAGTACCAAACCATTTGAAACACAGGTTTTGTATGCTACCGAATCGAACGCCATGGTAGCAATGGCGTGTAGCGTAAAGAACCATCCCCTGGTCTGATCGACTCCTTCGGCAATAAAATCGGCCGGGAAATATGATTCGAGGTCCTTATTTTCGAAAGGGTAATGGAACTGTGCATAAGGCATAGCACCACTGTCGAACCACACATCGATAAGGTCGGGCTCGCGGAAAAGCTTTTGTCCGGATTCCGAAACCAGAAAAATCTCATCGATATAAGGCCTGTGTAAATCGAAAAGCTGATAGTTTTCATCTGATTGATCATCGGGATTAAAATCGGCCAATGGATTTTTATCCATCAATCCTGCCTTAACCGCTTTCTCAATTTCAGCTTTCAACTGTCCTGCCGAGCCTATACACATTTGTTCGGTTTTATCATCGGATGTCCAGATGGGCAAGCCAACGCCCCAATACCTCGAACGCGACAGATTCCAATCAACCAGGTTTTCGAGCCAGTTGCCAAAACGCCCGTGCCCGGTGGCTTTGGGTTTCCAGTTAATTGTATTGTTGAGCTCGATCATCCTTTCTTTAAAAGCAGTAGTTTTTATAAACCATGAATCTAAAGGATAATACAATATGGGCTTATCGGTTCTCCAACAATGGGGGTAGTTGTGGACATACTTTTCTATTTTAAAAGCTTTGTCTTCCAATTTCAACATTACCGAAATATCGATATCCAGCACCGGGCTTTCCTCTGTCGCGTTTTTGTCGTAATCGTTTTTCACGTATCTTCCGGCGTAGTCATTATAGGTATCGAGGTTTACAAAATCTTCAACGAATTTATCATCCAGCTCGTCAATGGTAAAGAAACGGCCTTTGAGGTCCACCATTGGTCGCCTGCTTCCCAATTTATCGATCAGCACCAGGGGAACAATGCCGGAAGCTTTGGCAACGCGGTCGTCATCGGCACCAAAAGTCGGGGCAATGTGTACGATACCTGTCCCGTCTTCTGTTGTAACAAAATCTCCAACAATAACCCTAAATGCATCGCCATCAGGTTTTATCCACGGGACTAACTGTTCGAAACGTAAGCCTTCGAGGGTAGTCCCCGGGAACTCCTCCACAATTTCATAAGGAACGAGTTTGTCGCCGGCAGTATAATCTTCAGGTTTAATATCCTTCGCTTTTGGGTTGAAATAATTTGGTACCAAATCTTTTGCCAACACAACAGAAATTGCTTTTCCAGTGTAGGCATTAAAAGTTTTTACCTGAACATAGTTGATTTTTGCTCCCACGGCAAGGGCCGTATTCGATGGTAATGTCCAGGGAGTGGTTGTCCAGGCCAGAAAATATACCGGATTATCATCCTTAAAAAGGAAGCTTGATTTACCGTCATTTACAACTTTAAATTGAGCAGTAATGGTGGTGTCTTTCACATCGCGGTAGCAGCCGGGTTGATTTAGTTCGTGGGTGCTAAGGCCCGTGCCAGCTGCCGGCGAGAAGGGCTGGATGGTATAGCCTTTATATAGCAAACCCTTTTGGTAAAGCTTTGAAAGCAAATACCAAACTGTTTCGATGTACTTATTTTCAAAAGTAATGTATGGCTCATCCAGATCAACCCAATAGCCCATCTGGCGCGTAAGCTCATCCCACTCTCCCTTGTATGTCATTACTTCCTTGCGGCAGGCCTGGTTGTATTCATCAACCGAAATTTTTGTCCCAATGTCTTCCTTTGTAATCCCCATTGATTTTTCAACGGCAATTTCGATGGGTAAGCCGTGGGTATCCCATCCGGCTTTGCGGGGAACATAAAAACCTTTGAGGGTTTTGTACCTGCAAAAAATATCCTTGATGGTTCGTGCCATCATGTGGTGGATGCCCGGTTTCCCGTTTGCCGAGGGCGGCCCTTCATAAAAAACATACTTTTCGTGACCTTCACGGTTTTTTAGGCTCTTGTGAAAAATGTCCTGATCACGCCAGAAATCACGCACCTCATCTGCTATTTTCGTCAGGTTTAAACTATCGTATTCTTTGTACTTTGAGCCCATGTAATTAACTAATTTATAACCGTTTTAATAAAATGGGTGCAAATGTAAAAAAATAATTGTGAATGAAGAAGTTCGGAAATTCCTGTTTTATGAGCAAATTCTTTCGTATTGTAATCGGACAACTTAAAAAAATACACTTTCATCAATCAATTTCAATATTTTGTTGTTATTGGTTTTTGATATGCAAATGAAACGCTTAATAAACAGTTTCCTGGTATAATTTAAATCGGGCAACGACTGCATAAAATAATATCAATAAAAACGGCTTCAAAACCGGAAATATGGAGATTGTAAAAATCAAAGACCTGACTTTTAAATGGAAGGGGCAAAAAAATCATTTGCTGGAAATTGATGATTTTAGCATCCAAAAAGGCGAACGCTTTTTTTTGAAAGGAGTGAGTGGCAGCGGAAAAAGCTCCTTGCTTGGTTTGCTGGCCGGAATAAACGTGCCGCAACAAGGGCAGATAGAAGTGTTGGGAAAACCGATAAATACAATGAAAGCTGCTTTGCGCGATGAGTTTCGGGCAAACCATATTGGCTACATTTTTCAGCAGTTTAATTTGGTACCCTACTTGTCGGTTATCGAAAATGTAACGCTGCCCTGCTATTTTTCAGCCCGACGAAAAACAAATGTTTCAAGTGCGGGAAAACAATTGAACGATGAGGCCAAGCGCCTGCTTGCCGAAGTGGGTTTGGCAGGACAAGAAATTCTTAACAAAGCGGTGAGTGAATTAAGTGTGGGCCAGCAACAGCGTGTTGCAGCCTGCCGCGCACTTATCGGAAGTCCTGAGCTATTGATTGCCGACGAACCCACATCATCCCTGGATGAAGACGCGCAAAAAGCGTTTATTGATTTGCTTTCGGAGGAATGTAAACAAAACGAAATCACCCTCTTATTTGTAAGTCACGACACCCGTTTTACGCACCTTTTCGACAGGTCGGCAACTTTACACGATGGCAAAATTGTGTATGAAACGCAAAAAAGCGAAGGAGGTGTGGCATGAATTACATTTTTAAACTAGCCTTTAAGAGCATCCGCTATCGAAAATCAACGCTTTTACTTAGTATTGTTTCCATTGCCATGAGTGTGGTTTTGTTGCTTGGCGTGGAGCGCATCCGTTCCAATATCCACGAAAGTTTTACCAGCACCATTTCGGGCACCGACCTCATTGTGGGTGCGCGCTCGGGGAATATCCCGCTTTTATTGAGTACTGTTTTTCATATCGGTTACCCCAATCAAAATGTAAGTTGGGAGACATTCACGGAGCTTTCTACCAACCCTAAAGTGGCCTGGACCATCCCACTTTCGCTGGGAGATTCGCACCAAGGATTTGCGGTTTTGGGAACAAATTCATCCTTCCTCAAGCATTTTAAATACGGCAATAATCAGCCTCTGCAAGCAAAATTGGGCAAGGCCGACATCGAAGACAAAAATTGTGTATTAGGCTCAAGGGTGGCACAAGAACTCGATTATAAAATTGGTGATGAACTAATCGTAAGCCACGGAATGGGCAGCGAGGAATTTATTAAGCACGATGAGGCTCCATTTATTATTCGTGCAATTTTGAAACCAACGGGTACACCCATCGACCATACGGTCTTGGTTTCCCTACATGCCATGGACGAAATTCATTCGCATTTTTATGGAAACGAAACGGGCGATTTTGATGTTTTTGCCGATGTTCAGGAAGAAGGACACAATCACGACCACGCTCATGAACAATCCTCTGAATGTGTGCATGGAGAAGATGGTGGCGCAATTTCAGGCTTTCTGCTTGGATCAAAAAACCGTTCCGATATTTTAAGTACGCAGCGAATGATTAATAATTTCGACGACGAAGCCTTGACAGCAATTATGCCCGTGGTTACTTTGTTTGAACTTTGGGAAATTGTACGGCCCATCGAAAAAGCGCTGCTCATTATTTCAGCCCTGGTTTTGCTGGTTGCTTTGGGCGGAATTTTAACCACCATTATGACGAGCCTGAACGAACGCCGTCGCGAAATGGCCATTTTACGTTCGGTTGGCGCAAAACCGAAACATGTTTTCGGCTTGATAATGATTGAAACCCTGGGCATAATTTTAAGTGGAATTATCGCGGGACTTGCTGCTATGCACATCCTCATATCCATTAGCAAACCCATTATTGCCGAAAAATTGGGTTTGGTAATTCAAGTGGCTTGGTTTTCGATAAATGAGTTAATTTTGCTCTTGCTTATTTTTGTTCTGGGTGGATTAATTGGTTTCGTTCCCGCCTGGCGTTCCTATAAAAACTCCCTCACGGATGGCTTAATGGTTAACCGGTAATTTGAATCGATAAAAAAAAATAGATGAAAATAAGATTTTTAGTCTCTTTCCTTTTTCTCTTTTCGTTTGCATACGCGCAAGATGTAAAAGAAATTTCCTGGGAAGATTTGGAATCGAAAGTTGAATTCGATGACCCGTTCGAAAGACTGACCTCAACACAATTAATACGTTTGAGCAGGTATGCCAAATTGCAACAAATGGAGGAGCAAGTTGGCAGCATTTTAAGCAAACAAGAACAAGCCAAAAAAGACAGTTTGCAACTCTTGCTCCTTGCTGATGATATAAAAATTGATAGCTTGCTAATGATGCGCACCAAAATAACGGATTTGCGACGAGAAAAATCAGAGGGGGTAAATGCAGGCCTCCACGGTTCAAAAATAAAGATTGCAGGATTTTTATTGCCGTTAAATCTTATCGATGAGAAAGTGACCGAGTTTTTGCTGGTGCCTTGGGTGGGGGCTTGCATCCACACTCCACCGCCACCCAAAAACCAGTTGATTTATATAAAAGTAAAAGAAGGTACTGAAAGTGTTTCGCGGTTTACGGCAGTAAATGTTGAAGGCGAAATCAAAGGATCTTCCAAAACAAGTACATTGTTTCTGGTTGATGGCAGTGCCGAAATTGCCTCGGGTTATTCGATGCC
>Ga0075111_1001287_pt1 | contig 11556 bp, 8 predicted proteins | sample AntAceMetag02UKK_FD_69787 | JGI IMG/M metagenome (GOLD analysis project Ga0075111, IMG submission 69787) | Saline lake microbial communities from Ace Lake, Antarctica - Antarctic Ace Lake Metagenome 02UKK | ecosystem: Environmental > Aquatic > Non-marine Saline and Alkaline > Saline | place... | reverse complement strand
CGGTAACTTAATCAAATTGCTTCCACCTAAAATCATTTCCACAAGGTTACCAAATGCTTCCTCTCCTTCAAATAGAATATAGTAATCAAGTAATCTATTATTTGAAAGATAGGTTTTGATCCCCTGGTTACTTGTTCTGATATTGGGTCCGCCCATTACTGTAATAGCATGAGGATTAAGGCGCTTGGTCATTTTAATGAATACATGATTAAGTGCTTCATTCCAGCTATAATTGCTTAATCCCAGAATGTCTGGTGGTGAATTATTTATGTTCTTTTCTAATTCCTTTGGATATTTAAATATTTTAATATCCACTTCGGATACAAATCTTTTTTTAACGTATTCTGCAATGTAAGCAATATTTAAAGGGACGACGAAGTTTGTTTTATTCGTATTGTGTACTAAATCGCCCAAATATATTTTTATCATCATATCCTCTCATTACTCAAAGCAGACAGGCTGTTTGGGTAGCCTTTTTTTGACCGAAAATGGCTCACTTTTAAATGACCCTTGACAGTATTAAACATCCTCATATCTTTAACAGCTATTTACTTTATTTTAATCTTATTTCTTCAAAATCAAAAACATCACATTTCCTTATTACTCTGGCTGGATTGCCAGCTACTACATGATATGGTTGGATATCTTTGGTTACAACACTTCCCATGCCCACAATCGCCCATTTGCCTATGGTAAGGTCACCCTTGATACACGCAGATAATCCCAAATAAGCACCTTCTTCTATCTTTACATTTCCGGGTACTCCAACCAAAGGAGCTATAAAAGCATAATCATCTACTATTGTATCATGGCCAACATTCACATTAGAAGCAACATAACAGTGATTTCCAATAATTGCATTTGCCATAATGGTCGATCCTGATAAAATCACCGAGCCATACCCAATTTTTGCATGTTTAGATACTGTAGCTTTCGGATGAATTAATTTTATAAATTTTTTAGGGTTGATATTTAAATTGTTTATAAGCATTTTTTTATTAAAAAGAGTGCTTGGATTCCCCACCATAACTATAAAATAACAATCTTTAAATTTATTAATATCGGAAGTTGTCCCTATTACTGGTATCCCATTTATTAGAGTATTTAGTTTTTTTGCATCGTCATCAAGGAATCCAACAATATCCAATTTCTCAGACATAGATTCAACAATTTCTGCTACATTTCTACCATCTCCACCTGCGCCTATTATAATAAGCTTTTTTATCATGCTATTATGTCTTCTCCTAAAAATTCAAATATTTATACCTGTGCGGGCAGAGCTTTGCAAGCCTATTCAATGTTATGATTAAACCCGAATTTTCTTATAAAATTTGGCAGGATTTCCATACCATATTTCATTATCAGGAACATTGCTTCTAACTTGAGAACATGCACCAATTTCACTGTTTGAACCTATGATTACCGAAGGGAGTATCGTAACATTAGCACCAAACCTACTTCCTTTTTTCAATACACAAGCGCGTTTATTATCTTTTTCAGTAAGTATAGGTATGTCAGTTGCAACAAAACTATATTTCATAATTACGTTATCTTCAACAATTGTGTCCGCAGATAATGTGCCACGACTTCCCATGCTTACTTCATTACCTATCAAGCAATTATCTCTAATTTCACAATAAGCAGTAAATTTACATTTCTTACCTATAGACACATTCTCCCCAATCATGCAAAAATCACCTACCATGGCCTCTTGTCCGATTTTTGACCCCGTCAATATAATCACATGATTCTTAATTGTAACTCCATCTTCTATTATAACATCATCCTCAATGACACAAAACATGCCTATCTTAACATTTTTACCAATTCTTGCTTTATCTGAAATCACTGAAAAATTATTTTCCTTTTGGTAAAGTAAGTCCATTTTATGGCCTTTCCATATCTTTAAAATGTTATTTTGATTTGCCCTCTTCGTATAACCTACATGGCAGTAACTACCTGCCACAACGAAAAACGAAAGTCTTTTAATTCCAGCATGTTGGTGAGACTTTCATATAAAATATCGCAAGCTTGAAATTTTTACTGGTATCCTATAATAATTGAACTGCTGGATAGGCAATTCACTGATTTAATAGAACCTGAGCAACACGTTTTACACCGTATCCATCCACAAGTTCAGGGCCTTTCTTAGCCATGCCTTGTCTCAAGGATTTATTCTCTATCAGTTTTTTTAGCTGAACCATTATTGTTTCAGGGGTAAGCGATTGAATATCCTCCAGATCCACTCCCACCCCTTTTCTCTCACAGGCTCTGGCATTAAGGCGCTGATTGTCAGCAATTTGTATGATTAATGATGGAAGCCCCATGGCCGCCGCTTCTAAAAGAGTAGTGCCTCCGGATATCAAGCCAATATCTGCCATTGCAATAGATTTGGCGATTTCTCTTTCATTGATACGGATATCTATATTTAAATGGCTATAGGTTTTACTGAATTCAACTAAATCATCCAGATTTGGATTATGACTTGACACAAGTACGACCCTTTTGATCGCCGGATCAAGCTCACGGGTTGCTTCAAGACAAAGACGGGTCGCACCCCTGTCATCTCCGCCACCAAAGGAAAACAGAATGGTGCTGACAACCGGTTTGAACGGTATTTTGCCTTTCCATTTTCTAAATTCCTCCCTGATGAATGCAAATTCAGGTCCGATTAAACATGTTGTTATCTCTGGTTCTATTCTAAAATTATAATCACAATCGTTGGCTGCAAAACTTGGATTCAGCACAAAGTTACAATACAGTTTTTTTCTCTTGCATCCGTCAAACTGCAGCCATTTTATTCCATTGGAGTACAGAGTTTTCTGATAACTCCGATCTGCTCTGTAATGGTCAATAATAACGGTATCAATGTCGTAAATGTGGCACAGGTCTATAATTTTTAATGCATCAGACTCAGGGGAAATAGACCATGGAAGTCGTTCGATTTCGGTTTCCAGAGCATTTAACTCGTCGATATCATCCGCAGACTCACATCGGCAGACAAAGAGTATGAAGGCATCTTGTGATAAAAGTTCCCTGGCTAATGCCATGCACCTTCTAAGGTGACCAAATCCTGTTTTCACGGAAACATCACATCTGATCAAAAAATGTTTTTTTCTTTTCTGGAGAACGGATTCTGGTGCTTTCTCGTCTTTTTTTATCGCGTTGAAAAATATTTGTGCGATTTCCCAATCCTCCGGCGTATCAAGATCTTGGGCAAGGTACCGTGGTATGAGATAGGAAACCCTCTTCTCCAGTGTCGGATGTTTGGAAGCCAAAAATGCCTTGCAATCCCACCAGTAGAATTGACCGACATCGTGTACAATTTCCGGTAGGTCCTGGGATCTGGAAGATGCGTAATCCGGAAATAAAAATTCAAGATTTTTCCCGTGGCTCATTTTTAATGCCCGTAATACGGGCGAGGTAAATGTCGTGACCGGAACGACTCCAGATGCCTTATTCCTTTTCATCACCCGGTAAGCAGATTTTAAATTTGACGGTGTGATAAACGGGTTGGGATAAATACAACAAAAATCCTCTATCTTTTTACCTGTTGCCTGCAACCAGTGAATTGTGTGTGTGAGCACATCCGCTGTCGGCGTATGGTCATCTGACAAGGATGTCGGTCTTGAGAAGGGGGTGGATGCCCCGTATTTTCTCGCGATAGCTGCAATTTTTTCTGAATCTGTACTGACAATGATGTCATCAAAGAGTCCAGCCTGAATCGCCGCATTTATGGCATAGGCCAGCAGCGGAATCCCTGCAAACGATTTTATGTTTTTTTGGGGGATCCTTTTACTTCCTCCTCTGGCGGGTATAATGGCAATTATCACAACGACCTCCAAAAAAAAAGGAAAACATCTCTTCTGTGTCTGGGCATTCTATGAAAATAGCTCTTTTAATGGTAATAGGTCTTTGTCTGTAACCGCGCCTTTTTCTCCTGTAAATTTTTTATTTATATCCACAATTATTTGGCGACTTTTAACCATGAAGTTTTTAAATTCATGGCTTACCCAAGGCATATCAGCATCTTTATTGATATATGCAACATTTGACCAATCTTTAAGTTCTCGCGGAGGGACGTGCCCGGCCTCGACGGCTTGATTAAAAAGAATGGTACCCGGAAAAGGGGTGTAGTAGCTTGGTCCCATGATGGGAAAAATAATATGTTTGCCGGTTTTGAAAATATGGTAAATGATTTCCAATGTTTTCTTATATTCCTTGAGTTCTTCATGGGGAATCCCGGCCATAAAATTATATGTAGCCATAAATCCATTATCGTTTATTTTCTCAATAGTTTGGAAAATTTGATCCAATGTAATGTTTTTATTCATCAGGGATAGTGTTTTGGGGTAACCGGATTCAATACCAAAGGCAAAATGATAAAAACCGGCTTTTTTCATCAATGCTATGGCATCATTGTCAAACTTTGAAAACAGATCTGCTCGCCCCCCGGCTCTTAAATGCAGTTTTACATCCCTTTTGATCAATTCTTCACAGATGTTCAATATTCTTTTTTTATCAATCAAAAAGTTTTCATCCATAAAACTGAGACCATCAATATGATAATGGTCTATGAGATAGACCATTTCGTGAATGATCTTATCAACATCTTTTGTAGCGTATTGGGTCTGTTTGATTGAATTATAGCAAAATGAACATTTGAACGGACAACCTCTTGAGGAAACCACTTCAAAATAACGGGTTATATATTTTTTTTTCTTTCCCAGGATATACTTTTCCATATCCAACAAATCATAGGGAATATCCGGTGTCCGGTTTATATCATAGGCAGGCGGGGGATCTGTTTTTATGATTTTACCGTTTTTGTCCGTGAAGCATAAACCATTTAGGTCATCATATGCTTCCCCATCTTTAATGCGATGAACCAGGTTAGAAAAAGAAAGATATCCTTCGCCGTAAACAACAATATCGACAAGAGGATCCTGGGAGGTAATTTCCGGCAGGATAGAGGGATGAGCACCTCCCCATATAATAGGAATATTCGGATCATGATGTCTTATAAGATTCGAAAATCGAAGTCCGTTTTCAATTTGCTTGCCTGATATGGCAGATATTCCGACACATATGGGCGTTTCTTTTTTTAAATAACTTTTTAGTTTTCCTTCAGCATTATCTTCGGCAGTCTCATCAATTAATATAACAGGAATGCCATTGGCTCTTAAATGGGATGCCAGGGTTAGAATACCGTGGGGGATTGTAATGGAACGCATATAGGACTGACTGCCCCAGTCTTGAATGGAGGGTCGGATCAGGATAACCGCCGGGGAAATTTGGCCAGAAGTATTTTCTGTCATTTCAAGGTCCTTTTTTATCAAATTGCATAGACAAACTTGTTTTCACTGAATCATCAAATTAATACCGCTGGTAAAGCCTTAATTCTGAGTGAAACCCGTCTTCGGTTCTAAATCCGAAAACCGTTGTGTCAGAAGCAATTAATCTGTAGCCAGGCAAATAATTATCATAATCTTCCCCCAATATGGGGTTTACAACGCCTATGGAATGCGCCTTGTCCTTTTTTCTTTTGCCTTCTTTTAAATTCCTAAGCAATATGAATTCTGGAGATAGGGCAATGACATGGGAGCAGTAATTCTCAACAATATCTGGCTCCATCTCTTGGAAGGAGATGAAATTAACAAACAAATCAATTTTTCCTCTCAATTGGGGGAACTGCCAAGAGCACAGTGTTAAGGCCCGGTATTTTTTTCTAAGGTCAGATATTTCCAGCAGGTCTTTGGTTCTCAAGTCATCATATCCGCCTATGGCCTCATGACCAAAGATGGACTTTAGATACCAATATGATACATACGCTAACGGGGGGATATCAATGTCAATATAGAAACAATCATTTCTTTCATCCCCCAGTAGGACTTCTCCCAATGTGCCAAAACCGCCGCCGATTTCCAATATAGTATTAATCTTTTGGTCAGAGATATTTTTTTTTAGGAAATTTAAACCCAAAAGATAGTTAAGAAATGATCTTGAAAACATCCTGCCGTCAAATTCAAATTGTTCAATGGGAGAGCCGGTATTACTTTCGGAAATCCTATCCGTATATGGATGTTTCGCAGAACTGCTTGCCATAAAAGCTCGATAATCGGATAGAGCATGGATTTTCCCTTCCAAAAGATCATCAAGCCTCATGGTAAAGAGTTTTTTGGGTGCCACTATTTTATCTATTGCATCTTTGACAGGGGCGTATCTTTTTTTATCGGATAAATACAGGGGATATGAATAAGTCGGTACAAAAAAACCAAGCGAGGCTGGCAGTGAACGGAAATTTTCCATCCCTTCCGCGGTTAGTTCTTTGATAAGTCTTTTTGAACATATCTCCCAAAATTCAGAAGGTCTATACAGACTTGATACACTGGACATGTCTCTGAGCATTTGTTCTAAAATAAAAAAATTTGTCAAATTGAATATTCCTCCTCTCATTATCTAAGCTATTAGTATAAACAGATGCGAACTATTCGATATGCTCCCAAAGTATGGGGGAGCCTTTTACAAGATCGCATTTTATCCGTTTCCCTTTGATCATCGGCAAAAAGGAGGGAAGTATCCCGCCACCCGGGCGAAGACTTTTTACATTTTCATTCGAAATTTTTTCTCCTGCCTTAATGTCACGATATGCCCATAGTCCTCTTCTTGATAGATCTAGTTCTGTTTCATATTTCACGCTACCCAATGCCCTTTCTACGCTTCGTATTTCATCAGTCATAGATTTGAATTCTTCAGGGATCAGAGAAAAAAAACTGTCCGGTGTTTCCAGTTTGCGATCAAGTATAAAATGCTTTTCAATCATGCAGGCGCCCAAAGCAACGGCAGCAATAGACGTCCCAATGCCCTTGGTGTGGTCTGAAAGTCCAACCGGCAACCCAAAGCAGTCTTGCAGATGAGGGATGGTTCTAAGATTCATGTCTTCAGGAGGTGCCGGATAGCTGCTGGTACATTTAAGTAGAATTAGGTTTTGTGGAACCTGGGCTCGGGCCACCCGGACGGCCTCGTCGATTTCTGAAAGCGTCGCTTTTCCCGTTGAAATAATAAGTGGCTTACCAGTTAAGGCGGCTTTTTTGATAAGCGCATGGTCAATCAGTTCATGTGAAGCAATTTTAAATGCCGGACACTCCATTTTAACTAAAAAATCAATGGCTGATTCATCGAAAGGTGTACTAAAAATGGAGATCCCAATTTTATCGGCTATTTCTTTTAAGAGCGGATACCATTCCCAGGGTGTATATGCGGATTTATACAGGTTGTATAAGGTTTGTCCTTTCCAAGGTCCTTTTGATATATAAAACGGTGGATTCTGACAATCCAATGTCAATGTGTCCGCCGTATAAGTCTGGAGTTTGATGGCATTGGCACCAGCCTCTTTTGCAGCATGGATCATATCAATTGCCCGTTCAATATCCCCACCGTGATTGGCGGACATCTCTGCAATCATGTATGTAGGATTTCCGGAACCTATATAACTATCCCCTAATTTGATTTGCATTGGGTCACGGTTATCAGATATTTTTTGATCCCCTTTGGGGAGGGATGGGACGGGTGTGATTGTCTTCATTCTCTCTATGTTGTCATCCTCTTTAAATTCTATTATTATTTAATCGTTCTATTGTATTTGAGTATTTCGTCTCTGGATAAAAAATGCTGATTTGTTCCGGAGTTATATTCAAATCCATGGGCGACATGGGCGCCTATTTCTCCATGGTTGTTGACGGTCTGATCCTGTTTTCGTCCCCTGAAGGTAATGGCAGGCAGGATAATATAATGGTCCTCATACTCAACCGTAAGATGAGAATCATCCGCCGGGCACATAACTTCGTGAAGTTTTTCTCCAGGCCGGATACCGATGATTTCCTGTGGGATATCGGGAGCCATGGCCGATGCAAGGTCGGTGATTTTTACGGAGGGAATTTTGGGCACATAGATTTCCCCACCTGACATGCGCATAAAATTTTTGATGACAAAATCAACTCCCTCCTGAAGGGTGATCCAGAAGCGGGTCATCTCTTTATCAGTAAGTGGCAGATGATCTGTTTTTTCATTGATGAGTTTTTGAAAAAATGGCACCACCGATCCCCTTGATCCAACGACATTTCCATACCTGAGCACAGAAAAGATGGTCCGCTTGGTGCCAGCAAGGTTGTTGGCTGCAACAAAAAGCTTGTCCGAGCACAGCTTGGTTGCTCCGTAGAGGTTGATGGGGTTAGCTGCCTTGTCCGTTGAAAGGGCGATCACTTTTTCGACATTGTTTTGCAATGCGGCGTGGATTATGTTCTCAGCACCGGAAATATTTGTCCGGATGCATTCCGTCGGATTGTATTCTGCTGCGGGTACCTGCTTTAAGGCTGCGGCATGGATAACATAATCAATGCCGTTCATGGCCATGGTTAATCGTTCTTTGTCCCTTACATCCCCAATAAGACCGCATGCAGTCCTGGTTGAAGATCTGGCTCATTTCAAACTGCTTTAGCTCATCTCTGGAAAAGATGACAATCTTTATTGGGTTTATACTGGTTGAGTAAGATTTCGGTGAATTTACTGCCAAAAGGTCCTGTTCCGCTCGAAATTAATATTGATTTGTCATTTAGCATGTTTTAAGTCTCCAATTGACAGAAGTCTTCACCCGGGAAGGCTTTCGACAGCCATGGATTGTGTCAGTTTGGCCATGTCAATGTGATATTATCAGGATTTTAGAACACAACATATCTGCTCAATGACCAACGCAACCTCATCCTCTGTCAATCCCGGATACATGGGTAATGATAAAATTTGTTCATAAGCCGCTTCTGCCCGGGGGCAGTCACCTGGTCTGGTCCCCCATTGCTTCTGATAATAAGGATGAAGATGCACGGGAATATAATGAACATTTACCCCAATCCCTCTGTTTCGAAGTTCATGGAAAATTTCTTCCCTGCTCCGTAGAACAATATCCGGTGTCAATTTTATGACATAAAGATGGTATGCATGGGTAATCTCCGGATTTTTCCCAAGGGGAGACACACCGTCCAATAATCCAAATGCACTGTCATATTTTCTTGCAATTTCAGTCCTTTTCTGGAGAGATAATGGCAATTTATTAAGCTGACTCAATCCCAGGGCGCACTGAAAATCCGTTATGCGGTAATTGAACCCAAGATCAATCATCTCATAGGTCCACGAGCCAAGAAGATCACGCTGGTGATGATCCGTTGTAATTCCATGATTTCGAAACAATCGCATGCGCTCAGCAAACCCTTCATGGTCAGTGGTAATCATGCCCCCTTCCCCGGTTGTGATATGCTTGACTGGATGAAAGCTAAAGGTGGATAGATCAGCAAGGCTTCCCACCTTCTGACCATGATACGTTGCACCCAGAGCATGAGAACTGTCGGCCACCAGGCACACACCATGATCATGGGCAACCTGCTTCAGTGCATCCCAATTGCAAGGGTGCCCCGCATAATCCACGGCAATGATGGCTTTTGTTTTAGAGGTGATTTTTTTTTCCACCTGCTCTGGATCAATGAGCAGTGTATCCGGCAGCACATCAGCAAAAACCGGAATTCCTCCTTGATATACAATACAGTTAGCCGTTGCAGCAAAGGTCATGGGAGTTACAATGACTTCATCACCGGAAGTTATCCCCAGGGCAAACATGGCACAATGCAATGCGGCGGTGCCGCTGGAAACTGCCACGGCATATCGAGCTCCAACTGTTTTGGCAAATTCCGTTTCAAAGGCTGGTATTCCGGGTCCAGTGGTCAACCAGTCTGATTGAAGCACATCCACAACAGACTTAATATCTTCTGCGTCAATAAATTGTCTACTATATGGAATCAAAATATAGCTCCGCTTCGTGGGTTACATGGCTTTTTTCTTGCAATCGTATGTTTGTATAGCAAAAATGCCCTATCTGGCACAACACTTATCATAAATAAAATGGGGTTAAAATGGGGTCTGACCCTAATAACATCCAGAAATAATAGATAATAATCTCAATTTTGATCCCAAATTCGGGCTTAAACCCACCTTTTGGGCATCAAAATAACGGTTTTAAGGAAGACGTCGTACAAATTTATGGGGCTTGATCACAAAATCAATCCCATTGGTCCACTAATTGTGATGGGTGACCAAACTTATAACGTGTTGTTGCTACCTGTGCATCATCCAGAACTCAATCCCATTAAATGCTTCCCTTAGATCAGCACTTGCGTCATCATCTGTTCGGTCATGGCCACAGTTGTCATCGAGGCACACCTTAGTGCAATCGTTTTATGCTTGCACTTGTGTTCATATGGGGTCAGGCCTGCGTTGTTGTCTTTTTTTGGGGGGGGTAAAGTATCTCGCAGGTGGGGTCACAGGCCTGCACAGGCGACACCACAGACTTTATCATGCTTGAATATGCCTCCTTGTATATTCCGGCCTTTAGGCCGTAAAACCCAATGCTTTAGCTTTGGGATATAAGTTTCTGCTTTAGCTGTTCTTAAAAATGTGCTAATAAAGGATTAAAAATATTGTCCGATTCGGGAGCCTAATCGGACGTTAAATAGAAACCCGGAGAGGCGTCTGGTAGTAATCAGAGTCTATGAACCGGGAAGCCCAAGGTCTTTAGACTTGGGTAGCTCACAGTAAGGTTTGGTATGTAATGGTTAGATTCTAATCTCTGATTTTCGTGTTATTCGGGCAAGAGTGGCAAAAGAATGGGGTCTGACCGAAAGCGCCGATTAAAACCGGTAAAGGATAGAGAAAGAAAGATTCTTCTGGTGAAGGTCTAACAAATCACACCAACCTTGAGCCATGCGGCAATTGCAGTAATGCAGTGGCTGAAGCGTTGACAGAGGGAAGCACAGGCGGGCTATTGAGCTCCGAAATCACCAACTTTCAAGATGGCTAAAATTGCAACAGCAAAATGGAGGCGGCAATTCCTCCCCTGACCTGAACATGTAGGGGGATACTTGCCGATTTTTTTATGAAATTCCCATATGGCATATCTGATTTTAAAAAAATTAATACCCAAGGATATTTTTACTGTGACAGAACAGATAAAATACCTCTACTTGAAAAGTCAGATTCTCAATTATTCATCCGGCCCAGACGATTTGGTAAAAGTCTTGTTCTTTCCATGCTGGAAAATTATTATGATGTGGCAAAAAAAGATGAATTTAACGCCATTTTCGGGAATTTGAAAATTGGAAAAAATCCCACTCCACTTCGTAACTCATATTTTATTTTAAAGTTTGATTTTTCCTGTGTTGATCCCACCGGAAGTGCTGAAAGTGTTAAAAAGGCTCTGTTTAATCACATTAATGGTTGTATTGAAGCATTTTATGCTTTTTATAACTATAAAGGGTATGACCTGCCCCCGATAAAAGTCAATTTTGATGATGCGCTCTACTCTTTAAAATCCCTGGTCAGTGCCGTCAGGATGACCCCTTACCCTGTTTATCTGCTCATAGATGAGTATGATAATTTTGCCAACACCGTCATGATGGGAATACAGAGCGCCGCAAAGAGATATGAAGCCATTGTGCATGATGAAGGTCCTTTAAG
>Ga0075111_1001286_pt1 | contig 11557 bp, 6 predicted proteins | sample AntAceMetag02UKK_FD_69787 | JGI IMG/M metagenome (GOLD analysis project Ga0075111, IMG submission 69787) | Saline lake microbial communities from Ace Lake, Antarctica - Antarctic Ace Lake Metagenome 02UKK | ecosystem: Environmental > Aquatic > Non-marine Saline and Alkaline > Saline | place... | reverse complement strand
GCAAAGATAATGTCCAAAGCATCCTTTCTCTAAGAGCTGCTTTTTTATCCGGACTTTGGAGTTCAATTATTTGCCCCATTATAAAAGACATTGCCTGACCCGTGGATTATTGGTGCACCCAAAAGTAGTGGCCTAATAATTAATGTATAGTATAATAACATACGCATTCACTAGGAAACTAATTGTATTAACTTGTGATTGAATTGCTTAAATTGATAGAATGTAGCCTCAATTATATCGAAAATTATATATACTCGTATTTTGCTGTAGTAAACGTTGTTAGTAAGTAGTGTGATATATAATGTATTGAAATGGTATGAAATAAGAAGATGAAATATGACGGTGGCAAAAATAAAAAAAATGGAGGGACAATATGTCTTCAATAGACTTAATAATACTTGGTGAACTAACGGAAAGAGAATGGAGCGCATACGATTTAGCAAATTATGTCGTGAAGCGGAATATACAGGATGTAGCAAATATTAGTTCACCAGCAGTTTACAAAAATCTATTAAAGCTTGCAAAGGCTGGTTATTTAACGAAAAGAAAAGAGAAGGTTGGAAATATGCCAGAACGCAAGGTGTATTCGATTACGGATAATGGGAAAGAATTGTATAGGTCGTTGCTTGAAAAGTATGTGGATCAACCATTGAATTACCGATTTGATTTTAATGCTGTATTTTACAATCTTAAACGCTTAGATCGGAATCAAGCTGAGTCATTGATAGATAATTTCAGAAAGAGACTTGAAGAAAAAAAGCTTAGTTTAGAAAAAGCTAAACTGAAATTAGAAAAAGATAAAAATAGCAACGGTATATGCCTAATTGAACAACACGAATATATTAATAATGCTTTTTTAGAGTGGAGTTCTCATTGTAAAGATCGATACTTAAGCGAGCAATGTAAATAGTCTTTGGGTTAATGCAAACGGCTTAAATTAGAATAACAAAATATATTATTGCCGTTTTTATTGAAATTAATGCTTCTTTCATTCGATATATATACGTAGCCTTTTCTGGAAGGCAGAATGTGGTATAATTTACACCACGATTTTTATACATATCTAAAGGAGTTTTTATGATTAAAAAAATACGTTCTCTAACTAATCTCATCTCAATATTACTGTTATTCTCAATCTCATTTGGATATGACTTTCCAATAATCGATGATTTTGAGGATGGGGATTATACATTAAGTACAGCTTGGACTTTTGAAGCAGCTCTTAATACATCAATAATTAATAACGCTTCGGGAGCAAGAGGACACTATTCGACTCGAATTACAGGAACAACAAGCGGTTACTGGGTAGGAGCAGGAAGGGCAGATTTAACACCTTTCTTAGATGATTGGACTGAGTATAAGTATTTTTCTATATGGGTAAATAATCGCGGAGAAATAGGGGATAAACTTCAAATAAGAATTATTGATAACGATAATGATGCGAATAATCCATGGGATGATGATCAGTTTGTATATGAAATCCCTATTTATAAGCAAAATGTATGGGTTGAAGTTATTATTCCATACACGCTGTTTATTGATGATATTATTTGGAATTCTGATGGAGATGGGATCTTTAACTTAGATCCATATGAAGGTAAGGCAGGTGTTAGTGCTGTAAAGGTGGGGTTTAACTCCATTACAACTGCTGGCGCAATTGCAATGGATATTGATGAGATTTCTCTTCGAGATACAACTAATGGTGTCGATTCTGATGCAGATGGCTTGCCTGATGATTGGGAAAATATATATGAATTAGATCCTAATAATGCAAATGGAAGTAATGGCGGAAATGGTGATCCTGATGGTGATGGTATTACAAACTTAGCAGAATATATAAATGAAACAGTGCCAAAAAATATATTTCCTGTAATTGATAACTTTGAAGATGCAGATCCAACGTCATTACCAACTTGGGATATAAATGATAACATCTCTCTCTCAACTATTAATGCTGGAAGTGACGGGAATTATTCCGTTCAAATAATCGGAACAGCATTTGGAAACTATGCTGGATATTTATCTGCTTATATTGGAGATAAAGATACTGATTGGTCTGGATACAATTTTGTGCACCTTGTTTTAAATAATATGGGACAAGCAGGCGATAAACTAAAAATTGAAATATTTGATAATGATAATGACAATTACGACATTGACAGTGGATCCTGGCTCTCAGGCGATGATAAATTCGCCTATGAATTTTCTCTAAATAAAAAAGATCAGTGGCAGGATATTTATATACCTTATAGTGTTTTTACTGATATTAACGCAAATACTGGGAATAATACTTTTGATATAGCTCCTGCTAATAATTTTCCAGGTGTTTTAATGATCGGATTAGCATTCAATTCTGCTACCGATAGTGGCGCGATAACAATAAATATCGATAAAATTAGTTTAGCTGCCACAATAAATGAGACAGACTCTGATAATGACGGTCTTCCAGATGATTGGGAACAGCAATATGGTTTAAATGCGAGTAGTGCCAACGGAGATGACGGGCCTACAGGAAATCCAGATGGCGATGCATACACAAACCTTGAGGAATATATCAATGGCACAGTGCCGAAATCAACGGCCACTATTAGTTCAAAATATTATATTAATGAGGGAGCTGATGGTTGGGGTAATGGATCTTGGGGGGCAGGATCAGTTGCTGCTTCTTATCAAATAAGCAATAATTATTATCATCAATTAGAAATAAATGATAATTCGTTTTCAGCCAAAAATGGAATGTGGATTGGCATTACGTCTAATAGTGATCAACCAGTTGTTGACCTCGGTAATTATAAAAAAATAGTTTTTGATCTTAGAAGTGACAATGGTGAACTATTTATCTACTTGAAAGATAAGAATGATAATGTTTCATCGAAATACAAATATTTAAATATAAATGCAGGTGAATTTACTTCATTTGAAATATCAATGAACTATTTTCAAACTGGTAGTTTTGATATATCTGGCGTAAGAGAAATCCTGTTTGAACCGGCGGAAATATCACTAGTTCCACAAACAATAAATATTCGAAATATCTATTTCGATGAAGGTGATCTTTCTACTGGAGTATTAAATACACCTATTGTTGATGAGTTAATTTTACGAAATTTTTTAAGTGGTGATCCATACTCACCACTAACAAGCACGACTGATTATAAGGAAGCGTCAAAACATCTATGGAATTCTTACAAGGCAAGGTTTATTGATAGTTATAAATCAATTGTCACTCAAGGATTAAACCTTGAAGGATTGGTTTTTGATCCCTATGTTGGGTCTTCTACTACAAAAATAGAAGCGGGGGATTATGCCAAATCCGAAGGTTCTGGGTATGCAATGCTCTTAGCCGTATATATGAACGATCAAGCTGCCTTTGATGAAATATTTGATGGGACATGGGCATCACAAATGCACAAGAGTACCTCCTCAAATTTATTCGCGTGGAATATAAATACAGATGGCACCTTTGTGAATAATGATAAAAATTCAGCATCAGATGCGGATCAGGATATTGCATTCTCATTAATATTGGCAGATACATTAGTTCAAAGTGAAATATGGTCTAATACAAGTCGAGAGTACGACAAGAAAGCTCAATCTTTAATTAATGCTCTTTATGAATACACGATATCAAAAAATAAATACTTAATGCCGAGTGATGAAGCAGGTCGACTGGGGTTCAATGAGGTTGATAACCCAACAAATCCGTCATATTTTTCGCCTGCATGGTATCGCATATTTGATATGTATGAAAATAATGATCATGATTGGGGGGCAATCATTGATTGGGGTTATGCTTTAGTTGTGAGTGCAGACCCGAATGGAATCGGCTTGAATCCTGACTGGTGTGATTATTGGGGTAATGATAAAGAAACTGCTAATTTTTACCACTATATGACAGGTAAAGACGCAGTAAGAGTACAATGGAGACTTGCAACCGACTGGTTATGGTTTGGAGAAACTAAAGCTCAAACCTATTTAGAAAAAACAAAATCGGTCTTCTCCTATCCTGGCTCAATTGGTCCAGGTTCAATTGCTCCAATAAATGTAAAACCACTTGAATTAAATGGAGCTTATTCGTATGAAACTCGTGGGGATGGCTATAACTATACAGATGTTTCACTTGTATCAATGTTTGCAGCTGGCGCAATGGGTAGTAATAATGATAATTATCGAAAGGAATGGAAAGGTGCTTTTGATAATTATATGTATTTAGCTCAAAACGGATTAAATTCCTTTTTAGGTGAAAAATTGAATGGCGCAGAAGCTAAAATTGATTTTGATTCGCAAATGAATTATTATAACCATTGTTTGGGTATTCTTTCTGCATTAATGGTGAGTGGTGCATTTCCCAATGTTTATTCTGCAACAAATATGCCAACTAATAATTTATTATCACCAGTTATCGATAGTTTTGAAGATGGGAATTTAACAAACACTCAAAACTGGACTGCAGCGAATAACATTGATATTAGTATAGTTAACCAGAGCCAAAATGATACTTATTCAATTAGAGGAACTGGCCAAGCAGGACAATCAGGCCCTTCATCAAATTACTATGTTGGGTATTCCTCCGCATATTTAGGGAACACAATTCTTGATTGGTCTAACTATAAATATTTGAAACTGATAATAAAAAATGATGGGCAAGTTGGCGATAAGATCAAGATTGAAATAATTGATAATGATACACTGACATATTCTGTTCTTGAAGCTGCTGGAACTGGTGGAGATGATAAATTTGCATATGAATTTAGCATGTTATGGACAGGGACTTGGAAGGAAATATATATTCCATATTCAATGTTTACCGATGTAAATCCTAATACTGGAAACAATACCTTCGATTTAAAACCACAAACAGATTATCCAGGCACCTTATTACTTGGGTTTGCTTATAATTCAATTGAAAAAACAGGACGAGTAACAGTTGATATTGATGATATAAGTATATCTCAAGCAACTAATGTAACAGATGCGGATGAAGATGGCATGGATGATAGCTGGGAGTCATCAAATGGATTAAATTCATCAAATGGTACAGACGGAGCAACCGATGCAGATGCTGATGGCTACTCTAATTTTGAGGAATATATCAATGGAACAAATCCTCAAGTTAAGAATATATTTCCAGTTGTTGATAATTTTGAGAATACAGGACTAGTTTGGTCTGCTGCTGATGGATTGCTTGTTGTAACAGAATCATTTGCAGAACCGTCAATTCTAAATGCTATGAAAATGACTGGAACGGCGGTGACCTATAATTCAGGATTTAATGGTGCTTATATTGGCTCTTCTTTAAATGATTGGGATAAATATAGTTCTATAAAATTCATGATTCGTAACGATGGACAAGTGGGCGATAAAATAAAAATTCAGCTGACGGATAATGATAATGATGACTATGCGGGTGAAAATGGAACTGATGATGTCTGGGCATTTGAACAGGTCATAAATACAACAGCGACCTGGAGTTATTACACGATTCCGTTCAGTTATTTCATTGATACTAATCCACTTTCAGGAAATGATACCTTGGATTTATCTCCAAGCGGCAATTATCCAGGTGCTGTCTACCTTGGTATCGTCAATTTGTCAAAAACAGCAACCGGAAATACAGAGATTTATATCGATAATATCGAAGTGAGCACAACGCCAACAAGTGACGATAACGATGGAGATGGACTGCCGAACTATTGGGAAGAGCAGTATTCATTAAGTACGAATAGTGCAGCGTCATTAAATGGAACAAACGGAGACCCGGATGCTGATGGCTATGATAACTTTACGGAATATTTGAATGGAACGAATCCGATCGTCGCAAATGTATTTCCGATTGTGGAGAACTATGATGACGGTGATTTTACAGCAGGTCCAGAATGGACAGCGACAGACAACTTAAGTTTAGTTATGGATAGCGGCGCAATGAAGATGAGTGGAACTGCGACGAATTATTATACAGGATTTGCCGGCGCCTATATTGCAGATCCTTATGCTGATTGGGATTCATATAGTGCGATCAAGTTTAGACTTAAGAACAACGGACAAGTAGGGGACAAGATCAAGATACAGTTAACCGATGATGATAACGGAAATGGAACAATCGAAGAAGCTGACGATGATGTCTGGGCGTTTGAACAAGTAATAAATACGACAGGAAACTGGGTATATTTCAATCTGCCATTTAGTCTGTTTGCAGATATGAATACTGCGAATGTTGATACTGCTCTTAATTTTGAAAAAACAGGCAACAATCCAGGCGTCTTATATATAGGGATAGCAAACAATTCAGTCGTAACAGAGGGTAGTACTGAGATACTGATAGATGATATCGAAGTATCGAACGTGCCGACAACGAATGATAACGATGGAGATGGGTTACCGAATGACTGGGAAACGCAGTACGGTTTAAGTACGAATAGTTCAGTGAGTAATAATGGCACGAGTGGCGATCCGGATGGAGACGGATACTCGAATTTAGTTGAGTACACAAATAATACAGATCCGACACAGAAGGAATGGTTTCCAATAATTGATAACTATGATGATGGTAATATTAATTTGAATCCAGTCTGGAATGCAAATGATGGATTAGTGCTAACAATGGATAGTGGTGCGATGAAGATGAGTGGCTCTGCGACAGATTACTATACAGGATTTGCAGGAGCAAGTATTGCGAGTCCATATGCAGATTGGAGTACCTACAGTTCAATCAAGTTTAAATTGAAGAATAACGGAGTAGTGGGCGACAAGATCAAAATTCAGCTAACTGATAACGATAATGTCGGCGGAATAGAAGCTAACGATGACGAATGGGCATTTGAACAAGTGATCAATACAACTGCGACATGGAGTTATTACACTGTATTATTTAGCAGTATGGAAGATATGAACCCAGCGACTGGAAACAGTACGATAGATTTTGGAAAGACTGGGAATGAGCCGGGGATATTGTATATAGGGATAGCAAACAATTCGAAGACAGCAACTGGTAGTACGGATATTTATATAGATAACATCGAAGTATCAACAACCCCAACGAGTAACGATAACGACGGAGATGGATTGCCGAATTATTGGGAAGAGCAGCATAGTTTGAGTGCAAATAGTGCAGTATCACCAAATGGAACAAACAGTGATCCAGATGGCGATGGCTATGATAACTTTACAGAGTATTTGAATCATAGTAATCCGATGAGTGCGGAGAAGTTTCCTGTAATCGATGATTTTGAGGGTATTTCAAATCTTAGTGAGACTTCGTGGAATGTAAATGAGCTGACTACAAAAGAAATTGTATCAAATACACTTCATTTATCAGGTACTGCAAGCAACTACTATGCTGGATATTTAAGCAATTATGTTGGTAACTACATTTTCGACTGGAGTTCGTATTCATACTTAAAAATTGATATTAAAAACAATGGTCAAATAGGTGACAAAATAGCTGTGACAATTGTTGATAATGATAAAGCTGGATATGATGTTGATTATGATGCGGATGATACTTATCAGGTTAAAATCATTTTTTCTGATACAGGCGTGTCTAATAGCTACTATATTCCATTGCCATCAATGAGAGATCTAGACGTTAGTTCTGGTGATAATGTACAAAACTTTACACCGATTGATCCAGAGTATCCTGGTGTTTCATTTATTGGATTTGCATTTAATTCAACTTCCAGTTCTGGAGTGGTTGATGTTAATATCGACAAAATAGAATTAACGACAACCATTTACTACACAGCGGATTCAGATGGTGATTCATTACTGGATGTATGGGAGAAACTTTACTCTTTTAACGAAAACTCTTCTACTGGTTATGATGGTGCGGCTGGCGATCCAGATGGTGATGGCATGCCAAATCTAATTGAACAAAATAACATGACCGATCCAAGCTTTGGAAACAGTCAAATGATCGATTCTGATAGTGATGGCATGCCAAACAATTGGGAAACTCGTTTTGGCTTAATCCCGTCTATAAATGATGCAGCTGGCGATTCTGATGGAGATACTTTAAGTAATTATGTTGAATATCTACTTGGTTCATCACCATTAACATCAAATGCAGATACTAGCTTTTATCCGGATACAGACACTGATGGTTTGCCAGATTATTGGGAAATTGCCTATGGATTAAGTCCAACGGTTAGCAATGCAGTTTCAGATACTGACAGCGATGGTAAAACCGATTTACAGGAATACCAACTGGGTACTAATCCTAATGATCAGAGAATTAGCCTTTCAACTGGCTGGAATCTCATCTCTATTGGAATTAGTGGAAATAATGTGAGTGAAGTTGTTGCTTCCATTAATGTTCAAAATGGTGGTGGAATTAATATTAGTCAGGTTTACTACATGGATAATGCGACTAAAGCCTGGAAATCATACGATGCAGAAGCAAGCAGTGGTGATGACCCAGTCCTTTCTTATGGTGAAGCTATATTTGTTAATAGTAAGTCGAATCTAACGTATTTGCCTGCAGGAAATAGGGTGTCTAGTCACACTTATGAATTTTATAATGGATGGAATGCCATGGGTAAAGATATCGGTAGTGCTTACACTGCAAAAGAAATGTCTGATGAAATAAAAAATGCTGGCGGAGATATTCTCAGAATTTATAAGCTAGAAAATGGTTCTTGGAAATATTACAACGCTGAAACAGGTGCAGGTGAAAATTTTACAATAACTAAATATAAAGGACTTTATATTAGTTTCGGTAGTAACTATACTTGGACTCCACTGAAATAAAATGACAATCCCTCTAGGCGAAAGTCTAGAGGAACTTTTCTCTAAATTACTAAAGGATAATTTCTTGGCCGGATGTGATTGCAATGCATTGGGTGGTTTTATGCGATTTATTTAATAGCATTTGGCATGAATCCACAATTTTATCTATTTCATCATCCGTTCTATCTTGATTATGATGAAATAATCCAAGCTGTTTAACATTTGATCCGATTGCAAGTTTTGCAACATCCTCATAGGTTGAATGTCCCCATTTTTTTCGACGCGGATATTCTTCTGGTAAATACTCAGCATCATGAATGAGCAAGTCTACATCTTTACAATCTCTAACGTAATCAATAAAATCTAGACCATCTGGATGTCGAAATGCTAGCTCATTATCCGTTAAGAATACAAAAGACTTGTTATCTTCAATAATTTTATATCCGACACCTCCATTTGGATGGCTTAAAAAAATAGGGATGATCTTCAGGCTTCCGAGATTAAAAGCACTATACTTAATTTCGTTATAGTTAATAATTGCTTGGCAGTCGTCAACATCAACGGGAAAGTTGGGCGTGTGCATTGTGCTGCCAACCATATCTTTAACTGTCATGTTAGGTACAAATGGACATCCATACAAATTAATTGTAAATCTTGAATCATATATTGGTTTGAAAAAAGGAAATCCCATTAAGTGATCCCAGTGAGCATGTGTGAAAATCATTGAAAATTCATGCTGTGAGTCTTTTATAAGTTCGTTTCCAAGTTTTCGGATACCTGTCCCGGCATCAATGACTAATAGTTCCCCTTTTTTTGAACATATTGTAATACAACAGGTATCTCCGCCATATTTTATGTATTCTTTTCCGCTTACAGGGATTGAACCTCTTGAACCATAACACTTAATTTTCATGTTTAAATAATAACAAAAAAAAAGACTAAACCAAAGTCTCTATTTTGTTTTTAAATAGTAACGCCTGTTGGTGTAGTAAAGATTCTTTGACCAAGTTCCTTGTCCAGTGTATACAAACCAGCGGTGTTTTTATCTATAAGTTTCATGCTATGAATAATATCATTAACATTTCCTTCTTCTTCAACCTGTTCATTAACAAACCATTGAAGGAAAGCATTTGTTGCATAATCTTTTAACTCTATTGATAAATCAACTAGATTATTTATCAACTCGGTTACTTTTTGCTCATGCTTGTAGGCATCTTGAAATGCAATGATTGGGGTCTTCCAACTTTTAGGTGGGGCTTTAATATCAACAAGAATAACTTTTCCTCCACGACTAATTAAATAATCATAGAGCTTTTTGCCATGGGAAAGTTCTTCCATCGCTTGGTTTCTCATCCAACTAGCAAATCCTTTTAGATTAATTGATTCGAAGTCTGCTGCCATTGCTAGATATAAATATGCGGAGTAAAATTCTGCATTTATCTGACTATTAATTGCTTGTTCCATTTTTTTGTTAATCATCACTTCCTCCTTAGTATATATGTCTTATCCTATGGCCATTATATTACAAATAGAGATTTATTACATCTTTATAGTCCGCGAAGAAATTCAGGCTTGATTGAAGTTTCCCCAGCCATAGCTGATTTTACTTGATTGAGTAATTTTTCTTTATCTTGAGGCAATCTACCTTCAAGTGCAAGATAGTTTGACGCATGATTAGATCTAAAAATTGTTTTCTCAAGATTCAGCCCATTGAGTATTTGGTAAGATTCAGCAAGTAGTTCAATAGGGTTTAGTTCAGCAAATTGTTTATTCATCATTTCTTGATATTTTTCAGTTCCAGGAATTAGCATAAGCGATAGAAATGATAGGTATCTGGGTTGCATTTTATTAATAGCTATTATTGTTTTACTTACATGTTTATCTGATAACTCTTTACCTCCAAGTCCTAGCAAGACAATTGCAGATGATTTAATTCCATATTTGCTTGCTTGTTGAACAGCTTGAATCATTTCCTCAGCACTCGCTCTCTTCTTGCATAAATTCAATATTTGCTGACAACCACTTTCTAGTCCAATGTAGATTAAAGATAATTTATTATCTCGTAGCTCTTTTAACTCAGAATCATTTCGATTTGCGATTTGGTCTCCATTTGCATAGCTAGAGATTCGTGTTAATTTTTTGAAGTTCTGATTAATGATTTTTAGTATTGGGACTAACTTTTTGTTTGGAAGAACAAGCGCATCTCCGTCCATGAGAAATACTTTTCGAGTATTTGGGTTTACTTGTGCTCCAATTTCAATGTCTTCTTTTATTTCAGAAAAGGGCTTAACGTTAAATACTTTGTTTTTATATGCACCACAAAATGTGCAACTATTTACTGAACATGAAGTAGTAACCTGCAATAAGAAACTCCGTGCTTCTGACGGAGGTCTTATTACTGGTTGAATAATTGTCATTTAGTTTGAAATTATTGTGAGTTTGGAATTAACCTTGTGTTACTTTAATTGCAGCGGGTCCTTTTTGACCTTCTCCAACTTCGTAGTTAACTTTTTGGCCTTCTGTAAGTGTTCTATATCCATCCATCTCAATTGATGAGTGGTGAACGAAAAGATCGTTAGAACCATCTTCTGGACTAATGAACCCATAACCTTTTGAAGAATTAAACCATTTTACTGTTCCTGTAGCCATATCATGCTCCTTAAAAAAAATTATGTGCTGTAGCACACAGTTGCTTGACTTAAGGATACTATAAAATATAGTTGTTGTCTATACTAACCAGACTAACATTCAGGGCAATTGCATTAAAATCTATTTTTCTCTGGAACCTTAACCATCGGGCAAATAAGAGTTTGCTAATAATATATAGTTAAAC
>Ga0075111_1001278_pt1 | contig 11579 bp, 12 predicted proteins | sample AntAceMetag02UKK_FD_69787 | JGI IMG/M metagenome (GOLD analysis project Ga0075111, IMG submission 69787) | Saline lake microbial communities from Ace Lake, Antarctica - Antarctic Ace Lake Metagenome 02UKK | ecosystem: Environmental > Aquatic > Non-marine Saline and Alkaline > Saline | place... | reverse complement strand
GAGTTCCCGGTGCAAAGGAATAGTATTTTTAATTTTTCTTTCATTCTGAATCCCTTTCTTTTAAGTTTTCTGTTAAGTTGCTGAGCAGGAGCCGCTTTCTCTTTGTTTCTGACTGAGTTCTTCACAGGGAATCCGCAAAAAGAGGACTCAAATATTATTTGGCAAGGGTGCTGTCGTCGGGACTGAACAGCAATGCCAGAGACCTGACTACACCCAGGCATAACAATAAGATGCCGAATCCAATCAGCGTATTCCCCCCCATCTTTTCATGGGCATACAGTTGAATGATCAATTCCCGTACAATAAAAATAATGGCCGGATCAATCATGCTGTGAAGCCGAATCCGTTTTGCTTTAAAATATTCTATAAAACCGCGGAAGAGCTCAATCATGACCAAAAAACTGAGGATATCTGTAATCGCATTGGATAAATTATTGCCGATCAGATCTCCGTTGAAAAATGTTTTAATTGAATAGAGATTTTTGCCGAGATTGAGTACCAAAATAATGATAATGTAAATAATCAAAATATTAATGATGTATCGAATAGCGTTGTCAAATATAAGGGGAATACTGATTTGATATGTTCGTTGCATTTTTTTCCTTTAAATGTAAATTTTCAATTTTTTTACCAGAACACATATTAACCCATTGCCATTTGTGGTGTATTAACATTGTATTTGTTTTCGGTAAAATTTATCGCCATTCATCTTCATTAACAATCCTTCCCGGATCTTTATTGTTTAAAGATCATTTAGCACGAGATGTTCACTAAATATTATAATAAAGAACAAATTCATGGTGTAAATATAGAGGGTATTTGAACTAGGAGCCGGATCACAAAACATTAACGGGAATAACATTCGTTTCTAATATGAAACGGTTATCTTTTTAATTAAAGATCCATAACCGTTTATTTTAAAAAGAAAAGAGGAAAAAAAATGAATAAAACCCTGCTGGTCATCATTGACGGCTTGACAGGTGCCGCCATTGAAAAGGCCACCACCCCCACCCTGGATTATCTGATCCAAAAAGGCGCATTTACGCCCGGGGTTAAAACGGTGACACCCTCCATCACTCTGCCCTCCCATTTTTCCATCTTCACCTCCCTTGCCCCCTATTCCCACGGGGTGTTGACCAACACAGCCCTGCCCAATATGTCTGCTACCGCCCAGAGCCTGTTTGGCCACGTTAAAAATAATGGGGGCACGGTCTCTTCTTTTTACAGTTGGGAACATTTGAGAAACCTGGCCCTTCCCGGAACAATGGATCACTCGTTTTTCCTTCGTCTGAGGCAAAAACAGGATCTCATTGAGCTGGCAGGCATTGCCGCCTGTCACATCCTTCACCAAACACCTGATTTCTGTTTTGTTTATTTTGAATGGACAGATATCATCGGTCATCGCTTTGGATGGATGTCCCCGGAATATTTAGGGGCAGTAAAAATGGTGGATCGTGCACTGGGGTTAATTGTTGAGGGTATTGTCCGGGAACGAGACTATCACCTGATTGTAACCAGTGACCATGGGGGAAAGGGAAAAAGTCATCTGGAGGATTTCTCCGAGATTACCCAGGTTCCTTTGATTGCATTTGGGCCGGATATTCGTGAAAATTTCCGAATTGAAGGGGAGGTTTCGCTGTTGGACATCGCACCGACTATTACTGCCCTGTTGAACATCCCCCCCCATTTCGCCTGGGAGGGAAAGGGACTGGCTCAGATGATGGAAAAAAAACCATACCTGGGGGATTTGAAACAGGCTTCCTGAAAAGGGGATCGTCTGTAATTATAAAGGATTTTAATCTTTCCTCGAAAAGATAGGTTAACCTTAACTTCGGAGTTTTACATGAAAAAAACCTTTGTTCTCGACACCAACGTCATCCTTCATGACAGTACCTGCATTTACCAGTTTGGAAATCACGATATCATAATCCCGATTACCGTAATCGAGGAACTGGATCGGTTCAAGAAAGGAAACCGGGTGATCAACTGCAATGCAAGGGATTTTTTAAGATCTCTGGATGCATTGTCCAGTCAAAAAGTCTTGAACGGCGGCACACGGATCGGTCCGGGGCAGGGCAAGATTTCCATCTGCCTTGGATTTAAACTCAATGATATCATCCAACAGAATTTTAAGGAATTGACTTCCGACGTCTGGATTTTAAATACAGTCCTTTCCATCGCCCGGAAATACAAGTCCAAAAAGCTTATTCTCGTGACCAAGGATGTGAATCTGCGGTTAAAGGCAAAATCCATTGGTTTGGAAACAGAAAACTATACGTCCAATTTTGTTGAGAATCCGTCTGACATTTATGGCGGTATTCAAACGGTTGAAAATGTAGACGAAAAGATATTTGAGTCTGTTTATGCAAAACCCTATGTCATTGAGCGCAGGTTGATTGTTCCGGGCAATGGGCTGTTTGCCAATGAAAATATCATATTAAAAAATGGCTCCAGATCTGCTCTTGCCGTATATGATAAAAAAAATGAAACCATCCAGAGGGTGATGCCAAGGACCTGCCATGGCATCACCCCCAGGAACGCTGAACAGATTTTTGCATTAAATGCCATGTTGAATCCTGAAATTCCCCTGGTCACAATTTCCGGGAAAGCAGGGACGGGGAAAACCCTCCTTGCACTGGCTGCGGCACTTGAAAGCAAGCGGTTTTATCACCAGATTTTTGTCACACGCCCGGTGGTTCCCTTGAGCAACAAAGATCTGGGGTATCTGCCAGGTGACATTAATTCAAAACTTGATCCTTACATGCAACCCTTATACGACAATATGTCGGTTATCGAAGATGGCCAGCCGGGAGCGGGAACCCAGTCGGGGAAGCTTCGGAAACTGGTAGAAGATGGAAAGATTGTTATCACACCGATTTCCTTTATTCGGGGACGCAGTATTGTCAAGGTTTTTTTTATTGTGGATGAGGCCCAGAACCTTACCCCCCATGAAGTTAAAACCATTATCACAAGGGCCGGTGAAGGCACAAAGATCGTTTTTACAGGCGATATTTTTCAGATCGACCATCCCTACCTGGATTCCCAGACCAACGGTCTGGCCTTTATAATAGAAAAAATGAAAGGAGAATCATTATACGCACACATCAACCTGGAAAAAGGGGAACGATCGGAGCTCGCAGAACTGGCATCAAAAATTTTGTAGAACCCAGGGGCTTGCTAAAAAAAAGTTTATGTGGAATTTAAATTACACCCAGAAACAATGCCAGAGCGCCAAGCAGAGAGTGGGAAAATACGATTCCCCAGATATTCGGCCATTTTGTGAATATGAGTCCCCATGCCAGCCCGCTTATAAGAGCAATCATCAGCAACGGCGGGTGTCTGTAAATGATATGCAGAAAACAAAAGGAAAGAGAAGATACCCATAAAAAGGATCTGTTGTGGAGGAATTGAGTCCGTTTTATTTCCGCAAACAGAATCCCTCTGAAAACGACTTCCTGAACAGGCCCCAGGAAAAATATATAAAAAACATATAAACCAGGAAAAGGATTTTGGGATTTTGGCCTTAAAATACCGGCTTTGTATGTCATGTACAATCCGATGGCACCGGCCACACAGAACAGAAAATTCCATCCCAGAGAACCATTGATATTGTCGGTTCGGAAGCCCAGCTCCCGAAGGCTGTAACGCCTTACAAAACAATAATAAACAAACCCTGCCATAACTAAAAAAAGGGCATGAAATCGATATTTGAACGGAATGATTTCCAGCCAAATCAGCGTTGCCGGTACATGGAGAATGATAAGCAATAAAAGCAGCGGGGTGAACACCCCCATATAATGCAACCCATAACTATCTTTGCCGTTATCTCTGATCGCTTGTGCAGCCCCAGGAATTGAGATTGGATTTAGGGTAATCTGTTTATGGGTCATTTATTGTCCTGATCCCATTATATTGAAATCTCCTACAGTGTGTTCAAGGATTAAAAAATGATCAAAGTCTAACATAGTTTTAATAAAATCAAAATAATTTCTTAATACATTACCTGTGGCGCACGGTGGGGTAAACTCCTGTTCAACAGCTTAGGTATATCAACACTCAAAAATCATTGAAAAAACACACAATCAAAATAATTTTCTCACTTAAAAGTGATAGAGAAGGATCAAATATCTATAAACCGCATTTTCATGGAAAAGAGACAATGGCACATAAAACAATTATTACCCAGTGGATTCACCCGGAAATCATCGATTTTTTATCCGCATACACCCATGTTGTCGCCAATCAGACCAGAGAACCAATGACCCGGGCCAGGCTTTTGGAATTGGCCCAGGATGCCCAGGCCATTATGGTTTTCATGCCGGATTGCATTGATGACACATTTTTAAATGAGTGCCCAAACCTGAAAATTGTCAGTGCTGCTTTGAAGGGATATGACAATTTTGATGTGGCGGCCTGTACGAATCGGGGCATCTGGTTCACCAGGGTGCCGAACCTGCTGACAATTCCAACGGCAGAACTGGCTGTGGGACTTTTGATCACTGTTTCGCGCAATATTATACCGGGCCATGCACTTGTAAAGAGCGGCCGGTTTAAAGGGTGGCGACCCGCTCTTTACGGCAGGGGGCTTGCCGATTCCACAGTGGGAATTATCGGATTTGGAAAGGTTGGAAAAGCCATTGCATCAAGGCTGTATGGATTTGGCCCCACCATGATCTGTTGTGACCCCCAGGCCGATGCCACCCTGGAATATCCGGGAATGGGGATTGAACCAGTGGATTTGAACACCCTATTGTCCCGAAGTGATTTTATCATTTTGGCCATTCCATTGCTGCAGGGAACGAGACATCTGATAAACAGGGATCGCCTGGGATTTGTCAAAAAAAGTGCGTATATGATCAACATCGGCCGGGGATCCTGTGTGGATGAGTCCGCCGTCGCGCAAGCGCTTGAAAATGATCAATTGGCTGGATATGCCGCTGATGTGTTTGAATTTGAAGACTGGGCACGGCCTGATAGACCCCATGGTATTGATTCCAGGCTGCTGGCATCTGAAAAGACGGTTTTCACACCTCACCTTGGATCAGCGGTTGACCGCATCAGATACCAGATTGCCATGCAGGCGGCTTTGAATATAAAAGATGTTCTGCTGGGGGACTCCCCCCCCGGTGCCGTCAATGATCCAACCGTTTTTTTTCCCAGGACCGGGTCAGCTGTCGTCTGATTCAAAATTTTATTTGTCAAAAATCTCTCGAATCATGGCAGAGAGCTCCTGACCCATGATCGGTTTTTGAATACTTTTTTTGATGCCAAGGGTCTGTGTGATGTCTTTGTCCAGATTGCCATAATAACCTGAACACAAGATAATCGGCAACGCTTTCCGTATTTTCAGAAGTTCTGCAGAAAGCGCATCTCCTTTCATTTTCGGCATTGTCATATCGGTGATGACAAGATCAAATTTATCAGGATCTGCCTTTAATGCAGAAATCCCTTCTGTAAAAGGGGTTACCGAATATCCCTGCCTGACCAGGAGATTCTGCAGGGCTTCAAGGACATCCACCTCATCTTCTACCAGCATGATCCATTCACTCCCCATGATCAAACCTGTTTTGATTTCTAGTTCGTCAACGTTCTTCTTGGCTCTGATGATGGGCCAGAATATCTGGAATGTTGTACCGCTGCCGATCTCACTGTATACCTTCATAAACCCGTTGTGATTTTTCACAATGCCATCCACCACAGAAAGCCCCAATCCGGTTCCCTGGCCGACCTCTTTTGTTGTAAAAAAAGGATCAAATATTTTTTTCATGGTTTCCCTGTCCATACCATGGCCGGTGTCGCTGACAATCAATCGGACATATTTGCCTGAATTCATGTTCAGGTCCGGGATGCTCTCTTCGTCTGAAATGTCTGTCTCATTTAAGGCCACCGTCAAGACTCCGCCGGTATCATCCATGGCATGATATGCATTTGTGCACAGATTCATTATGACTTGGTGAATCTTGGTGGGATCCGCAAGCATTGATGCCTTGGACTGAATCTTTTGTATAATCTCGATATTTGACGGTATTGAGGAGCGCAGCAGGCTCATGGCCTCTTTTACCACAAGATACAGTCCCATGGGCTGCATGGTATCCTCAGACTGTCTGCTGAATGTCAGTATCTGTCTAACCAGCAGGGATGCTCTCTGGGCGGCATTTTCAATTTGTGTGATATCTTTTTGAGCCGCTTCAGGGTCTTGAATGTCAAGTTTTGCCAGCTGGGCATACCCCAGGATGGCAGACAAAATATTGTTAAAATCATGGGCAATCCCGCCTGCCAAGGTTCCGATGGCCCGCATTTTATGCGATTGACTCAGCTGGCCTTCCAGTTTTATTTTATCACCTGCAGCTTTTTTTTGTTCTGTAATGTCCTGAATGGTACCATAGATCAAATCAATCCGTCCCTTTTGCCCTTTTACCGCAACCGCATGTTGAAAAACAGTCCGTTCACCCCCGTCCGGTCGAATGATCCGGTACTCCATATCCAATGATGTTTTTCTGGTCTCAATGAGCCTACTGACGACTGATTCCACTGTTTTTCTGTCTTGTGGATTTACCAGCTGCAGTGAGGTTTCTGGCGTGACGGTGAACCCGCCGAGAGGAACGCCGCAGATGTCATATACCTGATCGGACCAGGTCAATGTCTTGTTTTCAGAGTTGAACTCCCAGTCGCCAATCTTTGCAAGCCGCTGGGCAGCAATGAGCCGTTTCCGGGTGGTTTTAAGGGTTGCTATGGTGTATTCCCGAGCGCTTAAGGCCTTCTGAACCCTACGTTCCATGGGTCGAAAGATGAGCAAAAACTCAAGCAGAAGGGTTAAAAGGGTGGTCAGCCATATGATGGATTCAAGTTTTTCAATTTTGAAAACCGCTTCCCGGCCTAATTTCTCATACTCATCAACGGCAGCATCCAGCAGGGGATTAAGGGTATGCGGTCCATAGGTTGTAATAAAAATGTAGGCAGCAGATTCGGTATTAAATGTATCCTTATCACTGTTATAGGCATCTTTTGCACGATCCAGGAATCGCTCTATGGCCAGGTCAAGGCCGATCATGGGATCTTCATAAATTTTCACCAGGGTATCATTGATTACAGGACCGCTGGCTTTTTCAGGATCACCATGTCAAAGAAAATTAAAATCAACCTGCATTTTGTGAATGGCCCGACCCACCTGGGACCGTGCCATATTAAATTCAGATTCATCGTCTGTTGTCGCCATCAGGCTGACAAAAAAGGAGATCCGGTTGGACAGCCCTGCCAGATTGATAAGGCTTGAAAAATTACGCTGTTTGGAAACAACATGGGTCATGGTGATAAAAGAAGCAGTGACAAGAAGGGCAATCACACTCAAACCGATAATGTAACGGATCCGAAGTATTCTGACTGTGCGGGCAAGAATGATTGCCCTTCACCTGAGGAAAATGAGATGTTTGTAAAATTTAAGTTTCTTCCCCGGATAGATCATCCGTCTGCCGCTCCATTATTGATAAGTCAGGTCCGCAGATGAAATAAGCCGCACAAAAATAGTGCAGGATTTTGCTTCATCCACAAGGCGAATTATAAATAACATATAAATATTAGGATTTGATGAGCGGGCTTTCCTATGAAGAAAAAAATCCCCTCCCATGGAATATTTTTTTGACATCTTCATTCATGAGGGTATAAATTATAAATGTCTTGACGGTCTCTGTAAATTTATTCTCATCCACATATAAAAAAAGAGGTCTTTTTATGGGATAATTTTCCGTCCAGGTTTTTTGGTTTCCAATGTCAATACCGTCAACCTTAAGCGGTTTGATCTCCGAATTTAAAAAACTGCTGCTGATATACCCGATGGCATTCTCATTCTCTGCAATGGCTGCCAGAACAGAACTGTTGGAAACCAGGGATGCACTCTCCTGATGGGTTGCAGGTGCAATGGTACGATGCCAGATCCCGCATGTCCCGGAGTTGTTGTCCCGATGAATGACCTCAATCAAGGCATTTTCCCCACCCAATTCCGACCAGTTCAAAATTTTCCCCGTGTAGATATCTTTTAATTGGCCCAGTGAAATATTGGTCACACCATTTCCCGGATTTACAATTGGAACGATAATATCATACCCCAGCAGGAAAGCTTTAATATTTATCCCCTTTTCTTCTGCAAGACGGGCATGGGGTGGTAAGAGATTAGACGAAGACATGAGAATGTCACATGATCCGGCAAGAAAATCATTCATCCCGCCGATGGATCCAGGTGCTGTAATTTTAATGTCGGTGGCATTTTTTTCCTTAAATTGAACAGCAACTTTTTTCATAAAAGGGGCAATGGTTGTTGAACCACATATATGGAGAACATTTTTTTGGTTCTCAGAACAGGAAGACAGCACAGCCAAGACAGAAACCGCCAGGCAGATTGCTATAAAAATGATTTTTTTATTCATACATCACCTTTTCACGTTTTTTGCAGATTTAATTCAGGTAATTTTATCCAGGTCCGAGGTTCGTTTTCTTCCAGAGGACAATTTCTTCCCCGCCAACCGCTTGTCCACAGTTCGGAAAATTTTAAATATTCTTATCAGGAGAAGCGTCAAAAGGCAAGAGAGAGACCCTTCCGGGACAAATCAATCTATTTTTTTGAACATGCGACCAATGATGATACCGCCGACAATAGCAGTAATGGGGGCCACCATCACCAAACCGATACTGCCCACAAGGGTTCGCATGATTTCTGCAGCAACAATTTTCATATTAAGCATCCGCATGAGACTGGGTTCCTTGACCTTGAAGACCAATAGCAGGGTCAGGTAACCACCGGAATAGGCCAGAAGCAGGGTGGTGGACATGGTTCCGATGACCTGACGTCCGATAATGAAACCGGATTTGATCAGTTCCTTCGGGCGAATATCGGGTTTTTTATTTTTAATCTCATCCATGGAGGCGGCCACATCCATGGCAATATCCATGGCAGCGCCGGAAGCACCGAGAAGGATAGCGGAAAAAAAGATCTGCTGAATGTCCAGGTCATAGTAACCACTGAAAATCAAGGTATTCACATAGGGCTGGGTCATTCCGAAAAGCCCTGCTTCCCGGCCAAAAAACACGGTGACAAGGAGGGTTGCCAACAGACCGCTGATGATGCCGATAAACGCCGTCAGTCCCTTTGCGTTTATCCCGGCAACCAGAAAAATAATAATGGCAGACAAGAAGACAATGGTATAGGTGGTGGTCATCAAGGGGGGGTGGCCCTCCAGGATCTGCGGAATCAGTATTTCCCAGATGACGAACACAGACAGTACGAAGGAAATCAGGGCCTTGATGCCGATGACACCTGCGTAGAGCAGCAGGCAGACCACAAAAAGGCAGAAAAGGGCAAGGATTGCATTTTGGCGAAACAGATCCACGGCCTTGACATGTTCAATCACCCCATTTTCCAGAATGGGGGCAGCGAGAATGATATCCCCTTGTTTGAACAGGGTTTCTATGTCTGTCTGCCCCGTCAGGTTGTTAATGGCCGGTAGAACTTTCCCCTTGAAATTGCCTTCCAGAAGCTTGATGTTTAATGTTTGAAATCCGATATGGGACAGGCCCGAAGATCTCACCTCTGAATTATCCACCGCCAAAACCCGGGCTTTTATCTCCGGTGGATCAGGAGGGAGGCTGTCCTGGTCCGGCAAAAGGATATTATGGGCTGCCATCCCTGTTAGAAAAAAAAACAGGAGCAACAACAGAATTCTGTGGAGGGAATATTTTTTCAGGGTCATGGCGGTCCTGGTGAATCGAAACCGGCCTGTTCCGGAACAGAACAGGCCGGTTAGTTGCTTTTCGGGTTAGGCATTATAGCTTATATTCCAGCAGGGTGGCAATTGATTGTGCAATTTGCGTATTGTCTTTGAACCCTGAGAATTTTTCGGCTCCACTTCCCATGGCGGATAGGGGAATCATGGTGGCCGTATGAATGGTAGTGGTCCAGTTGATGTTGGACCGGTGGGAGAGAATATGGGCTGCTGTCAGTGCCGCCGGGTTCATTTTGTAATATCCCGAGGTTTGGCCGGCATCGGCATAGTCCATGGCTTTGTTCAACTTTGCAAGTTCACTCTCGTTCAGGTCGGCCAGGCCGAATTCATTTTCCAGAAAAGTTAAATAGGCCTTCCGGTCCTGTTTATACTGCCCCCTGCCATAGGCAAGGGTGTCCTCAACAGACACACGGGTCGCCATCAGCCGGGTCAAATCCAATTTATATCCCATGGCATCCATGCCAAGGCCCATACCACCGGTTTCATGGTCGCCCACCACAAGAATCAGGGTCTCTGCTTCATGGGCCAGATAAAAATTGTAGGCCTGTTGGATGGCATCATCAAAGGCGATCACATCATGGATAACACCCGTGGGGTCATTGGCATGGGCGGCGTGGTCAATTCTTCCGCCCTCCACCATGAGAAAAAATCCGTCTGGGTCCTTTGACAAGACCTCAATGCCCGCCTGTGTCATGGCAGCAAGAGAAGGAACCTCCTGATATTGGTTGGCCCGTTCGATTTCATAGGGAAGATGGGTGTAGGTGAACGCGGCAAAGACCTTGTCAACGGTTGAAAAATCCGTTTGGTTGAAGGATTCTGCCCCTTTCATGCCAGTATAGGTCTGATACCCTTGTTGTTTAAATCCAGTGATCAGATTTTTATCATCTTTTCGTTTGGACTTGATGGTGTGACCAACGGCATCTGCGTTTTTTTCAACCATATTTTGGGGGATGAAATGGCGGATACCGCCGCCGGCGATGAAATCCACCCGACTGGTTACAAAATCCAGGGCAATTTCGTTTTCATTGTTTCTGGAGATGTTGTGGGCAACAAAGGTGGCAGGGGTTGCATGGGTGAGACGGGTAGTCGTGATAATTCCCGTTGCAATGCCCTTGTCTTCGGCGGCTTCAATCAGGGTTTTTACATCTTCCCCGTTGATATCCTTTCCGATCACCCCTTTGTTGGTTTTGACACCCGAGGCAAGCGCTGTCCCGGCAGCCGCCGAATCGGTAATCAGTGTATCAGCTGCATAGGTGGTATTCATTCCCGCCACCTTGAAGGTATCCATCAATAGTTTCCGGGAAGGATCATTGGTTTTTTCTTTCAGAAAAAATTCACTGAATTGTCTCTGGGACGCCCCCAGGCCGTCTCCGATAAAATAAAAGACATACTTGGGGGGGGGCGGCCATGGCCTGCAGCGCCATAAATAAGATGAACAGACTCCAGCCGATGGTTTTTTGATATCGTTTCATCGTAATTTAAATCCTTGTTAATTTAGCTTAAAAAATTTCAGAGAAATTAAGGGCCTATATAATTTCTTTTTCACCCAGGACCATGTTGCTGTTCTCATAAAGGGCAAGCACCTGGTTGTCCGTAAAAGAATTTCTGTTTTTATACTGGGTTGCCCGCCACCATTCGGCATTAAGAAGGTTTTCCTTGGCTTCCATGTGGACCTTTACAGGCAGACCGACCATGGGGGTTTTCCAGGAGATGGATTTGTTGGTCAGTTCAAAAAGCGTATATCGCATGGGATGGGAGTTGATGGAGGGCACGGCAAAGTAATTGACACCGGCAAGTTCTTTGTAG
>Ga0075111_1001277_pt1 | contig 11582 bp, 4 predicted proteins | sample AntAceMetag02UKK_FD_69787 | JGI IMG/M metagenome (GOLD analysis project Ga0075111, IMG submission 69787) | Saline lake microbial communities from Ace Lake, Antarctica - Antarctic Ace Lake Metagenome 02UKK | ecosystem: Environmental > Aquatic > Non-marine Saline and Alkaline > Saline | place... | reverse complement strand
GTTCTGTTCTTTGGTGCTAAGAAACAACTGCAAAGTTGAATCAGTTTGCTTCGGTCGTGCCTCCCTCGCAAAGTCCGTATCCAAAGCAACTGTTATCATTGCAAAGGTTGGTTTCAAAGATCATTTTGCCAAATTGTCTTAGCGAAGATGGACTATTGCGACCGCGTGTCGCCTTAGCTTTACCGCGCTCCGCCAAAGCTATGCGACGGCGAGGACGGTGGCGCAGCGAAGCCTGCCTCGCCGGCAAGGCGGGCAATCTGCCCAGCATTCCCGCTAATCCTGAAGGTTCTGGTGTCCATTTGCAGTGACAGCCTAAAACAGCAGAAACCAAAGATGAGTCAAGCTGACTTCATAATGTGCCAAAAAAGAGATATTTGAAAGATAGGAAGGGGACATGAAAACAGGTTGGTAACAAGCAAATAATAATACTGAATTTGATAATTTTGTATCTTTGAAAAAAAATAATTAATATGGATTTACAAGCAAGAAAAATAGAATTTGTACAAGAATTTCTTAAAGTCCAAAGTGAGGAAGTGATTTCCCGACTTGAAAGAATATTACGGAAAGAAAACAAAAGCTCAGACAAAGAAGACTTTAATCCTATGACTATTGATGAGTTTAATTTGCGAATTGATAAATCAATGGAAGACTCGAAAAATGGACGATTAATCGAAGCAAGTGATTTAAAAGCCAAGATTGAAAAATGGAATTAAAAATATATTGGATTGAAATAAATGATGTTTTTGATACGCGACAAAACCCAATAAAAATAACAAGAACGAAATAATGCCACTTACCAATAGCAAACCTTGACCCACAGCCGTATTTGTGCCAGGGTTCGCAGCCCTGCAAGGGATCGCAACCCTGATATTTTTGAATCAAATTTTTCCAGGAAAGTCTTTTTGGCTTCAGGGCTAAAAAAGGCGAAAGGATTATATGCATGAGTTACCCACAATAATAGCCTCCCCAAAAGAATGGAAATCTATTAACTTCATAAAATGAAATATGCAAACGACTGGATAAATAAAATCATTTGCAGTAACTGCCCAAAAAAGCTGAAACTAAAGATGAGGCAAACCGCATTCATAATGTGCAAAAAAGAGATACTTAAAAGATAGGAAGGGTTTATGAAAACAAGTTGTGTGCAAGGCAAAACGCCACTGTGCAGTGAATATTGGCTTGATAGAAAAATTAAAATTCAGCTATTTTAAGATTAAGAAAGGAATCATGAAAAAGAAACTGAAAGGCAATCTACTAGAATTTTTTAAAAAAGCAGATGCTATTGCTAATTCTGAAACTCAAGCTAATAGGTTTGTATTGATTTATTCAAAAAAAGGAAATGATTGGGTATCAAGTTTTAAGCCTATATCAGATTGGAGAAAAAAAAGAATAGATAAAGTGCTTAAAGCTAAAATTACATCTATACCTGAAATTGAAAATTGTCTTGACAACCTTGATTTAATATTGAATCCAGGAAAACTTATAAACTTTGATAAGAATAAAAAAGAAATAAAGATATCTGGGGATAAACTTCAGGAAAGTAACAGAAAATGGAATAAAAGTGAACTCGTTTATTTATTTCTTGATTTCAAAGAAAATGAATATTTAAATTTATCCTTAGAAGAATTCATAAATAGTAAATCGGAAGAGATTTTTGCTGATAAGATTATAATTGATTTTAAAGCCTTGTTGATAGGTTTTCAAACGAAAGATATTAATGAGTTTAAAATTGGAGATGTAAACATTCGAGAATTAAAAGAAGAAGAAAAGCTTCAAATGATGAATAATTATCAGAAAGGTATTGGGATTGACGACCCAATTAACATTGCAATTGGATATGAAGATACAATGCCTGATAAGTATTGGATAAATGGTAGCTACGAAACAAGAATTGAGCATAAAAAAGAGTCATTATTTCATACCAAACCCAGGAAAGCTATAGAAGAAATCGAGAATAAAATAGATATTATATTAAAATCTTTTAGAACCTATAAAAGCATTGAGGTGGGGATACGAGATTTCTATATTCGAGTTTCTTTTTCGTGTAGTTCAAGAGTTATAAATAAATGGACAAAAGAAAGGTATAAATTTGGTGATTTTGGAAGATTCGAGAAAACTTCACCAAGTAGTTACGCAAAAAAGTATCATCAGAATTTTAATTATAAAGTTGAGAATGTAGATATTGTTGGGCTAAATGAAACTTATTCGACTTTAATGGAATATTATAAAACTCCATTAGAACAGATTTCGCAAGCAATATTTTATTTTTCAAATTCCTTCGAACAAATTAGAGGTTATTATATTTTTTCAGATTTGATGACCAGTTTAGAATCAGTATTAAATAATCCTGATAAAATAAATGAATTAGATAAAGAGAAAACATTAAAACAATTAGAAAATGTTAAAGCAGAAATTGAAAAAACAGATGATGTCAAAAAGATTTCAAAACTTCTGTTTAAGATACAATCTTACAAAGGTATTCCTTATGCTTTAAATATTGGTAAGAAGATATATTCTTCCAAATTAGAAGAACAGAAAAGCTTCTATAACTTTTTTCTTCCAGATGACAAGAATAATGGCTGTTATCGTCTTAGAAATGATTTGTTTCATGGTAATTATTGCGATGAAATTGAAAAACGAATAATTGATGTTTTACCAACACTGTCAAAATATGTGCAGATATTGATGAAGAAAATAATTAAACTAAGAACTGATGGTAAACTTGACTGTTATGAAGAGAAATATTTTGAGAAATTGAAAGAAATAGCAAATAAACAATAAGCCTAGCACACAACACACCGTATAGCAAATAAGGAGTTCAGCGGTTTTCGGGCATTTTTGCTCGTATTAAATTTTGTAATGTGCAGATAAGATTACTATTCGAAATTCCCTTACTTGCCATACGGCGGAACGTTATTTATTAACTAAAAATATTTATCACACAACTCTATATTTTAAAAAACACGGCATACAATGGGCTCTATTGTTTTATTAATCCACCACCATCTTCCTTGTAACACTATACTTTTCAATGCCGCTAATATGCAGAACCCGAATTAAAAAATTCGGGTTCTGCATGGCAGTAACTTTCATAAAAACAATTCAACCGCTTTGCGGTAAATTTATCAAATAGACAAATAAATCAATAGTCCTGGAGGCAGCGGACTGAGTAACCGTAACCCTTATAGCTGATGCCCCGGTACACAGGGGCGTAGCTAACGAGCAGCTGCCGGAACCAGGCATCCGACCCACTCTCGCTCGATGACCAGAAGGTGGCGATTAAACCGAGACTGCTGAACGACCCATCGGTGAAGCGGTAGCCCGCTAAAAGAGCCTCAAACCCACTACTTCCTCCTTGTATAAGTTTTGTTCCTCCATCAACACCACGCCAGCCTGTGCTACTACAGGTTATGGTGGGGTCAACTTCCTGCTCCAAAGTGCACCACTCAGCATCTGTGGGCAAATGCCATCCTTCGGGGCAGGCATCCAATGAAGCAGGCCAGTTGTAAAGCACACTGTAGTTTTGGTAATTGTTGGTGGCTTTGGCTTCAGTTACACTGATTCCCTGGTATTCATAAACATAATAATAGGGGTCAGTATCACTACCTTGAGAAGGTGGGCTAACCGATGGCAAGTAGGCAAGGTTTTCAGCCATCCAGCATTGGTTATCGATTAGTACGGTTTCGTATTGCTGTCCATCCCGCTCATCAATCAAAAGCTCACCACAATCCCAAATACCATTTCCTGTGGTGAAAGTCCAAACTTCACCTTCCGTTGTATTCCCCTGATCATCATGCGCAACAATTTTCCAAAAGTAGGTGGTAGCATATTCAAAAGTTCCGGGTGTGTAAAAAGTATCTGCTATCCCGGTTGAAACTTGTGGTGGTGTGGGTTCTGTGCCGAAATAAACATCGTAGGTTAGGGGATCGTTTTCGGGATCAGTGCATGACCATGAAAGATTGACATCTGTTGAAATATTTGATGCACCATTATCAGGAATTGGATTAGAAATTACTTGTGATTGTTCAGGGCTTGATGCATAAATATTAAATGCTTCTTCAGGAGACAAAGCTCGATTCCAGATTGCAAATTCATCAATAACTCCTTCGTAATAATCACCTGGTTGTCCTGCTGTAATTTTGTAGCCAATATTATTTGAATTTGCATCTTGTGCGAAGTTTACCAGTGTATTAACTTCTGTTGTACTTATTACACCTCCTCCCTGAGCAATCCAATTGTATTCAATAGGAACCTGTTCCCCGTTATAATAGAAATGAGCAATTGAATTATCGAATGTCAAAATTATATCTGTCCAAACATCAAATTCTATTGGAGTTATCGATTGAATAACACTGTATGTATTACCATTATTCGCATTCGCCCAAACTATTGCCACAGTGCTGTCTTCAATGATTCTGAAATTAACTTCCCCCCAAGAAAACGACTTTCCCCAAATATTACCCGCTTGGGTTGGTTTTACTCTTGCAAACATTGAAAATTCAGAAATTTGATTCCCACCAAAAAATGGTTGGAAAAACCGGATATAGCTATTTTCACCACTAAAGGTGAATGCTCCGTTTGCATCTCCAACTTTACTTTGTGTAGATTCAACATTGTTTAATTGCCCATCATTTTCATTACCGCTTTCATCATTTGCATTTCCATTGAATGGCCACCAACCAACAAGCCCTTCAGTCGGCATGTATTCACCATTAAATTCTGTAGTAAAATTCCAAACCTCCCCTTCTGTGCTATTCCCCTGATCATCTTGCGCAATAATTTTCCAATAATAAGTTGTGGCATATTCCAGAGTTCCGGGTGTGTAAAAGGTATCTGCAATCCCGGTTGCAACTTGCAGTGGTGTAGTTTCCGTACCAAAGTAAACATCGTAAGTTAGAGGATCGCCATCTGGGTCGGTACATGTCCAGGAAAGGGTCGTATCTAATGTAATACTTGATGCACCAGTTTCAGGTTGGGGATTTGAAGGGGGATTTGGTGGCTGATTTACAGGAACACCTTCTCCCATCAAACATCGAACAATGAATCCATAATCCTTAGTTTGGGCTCCACGATTTACTTGAGATTCACTGTAGTACAAAGTGCGGCCCCAGGCATCTATATCGGAGTTCTCGGTAGAAGACCACCAGTAACCCCATAGACCAATGCCAATGAATGAGCCATTTTCAGCAATACGGTAGCCGCCCGGAAGACCTGAAAAGCCACTACTATTGGTTGCATCAGTATTCGGGTTATTCCAACGTGGGTGGGGATCCGGCTCTGTGCGGGTGCTTTTCATTTTCCCACCTGCATCACTTCCAACACCAGAGCCACCCAGAGGATCAATAAGTATAGTCCACTCAGCATCTGTGGGTAAATGCCATCCTTCAGGACATGCTGTAATCGAGGCAGGCCAGTTGTAAAGCGATCCATAGTTTTGGTAATTATCGGTTGCTTTGGCTTCATCAACATTTGTACCCTGGTAATTATTAACATAGTAGTAAGGATCAGTTTCAGAACCCTCTGATGAGGGACTAACACTTGGCAAATAGGATAGATTCTCCGCCATCCAACATTGTTCACCAATAAGAACTGTATTGTATATTTGCCCATCACGTGGATCAGTAAACGAGCTTCCACAATCAGAAGGCACAAACCCAAAGGCTATCTCCAGTTCATCCCTTGTTGTGTCACAGACTGTTGCTATACTCCACTCAAGAATGTAGTGTTGGTTCATCTGCCCAAGAAAAATTGAGTTAGGGCTGTTGGGGGTTGTTACTTGTCCGCCTTCGCCTTGCAGAATTGTCCATAGACCTTCTCCTATTTCAGGCTCATTGGCTGCCAATGTTGTCCACGTCCCTTCAAGCCCCAACTGGTCTTCACCGGCATCAGCTTGTGTGGGGATTGAATAGAAATTGACATTAACTGTATCGGTTGAGGAATGGCAGTCCGTTGAAATTACCCAAAGCAATTCATAGTTTGTGCAGGCTTCGCCGGTAAACTCTGTTTGCGGATTCGTGTTTTCGGAAAACATTCCACCTTCCCCGGAGTAGATACTCCATTCGCCATTGCCAAGCAATGCTTCGTTGGCATTAAGTTGTATGGTAAGGTTGTCATCGTTAATGATAGTATCCTGCCCGGCATAAGCTGGGGTAGGAATAGCATCAAATGAAATGGATAATGAATCCATGTTTTCATAACACTCAGTTGAAACTTGCCATTCTAACTCATAAGTGTTGCATGAAAGTCCGGTAAAAGTTGTGGTAGGGTCGGAAGGGTCGATAAATTCACCACCATCGCCACTAATCACAGACCATTCGCCAGAACCACTTTCAGGTGCTTGTGCATAAAGTGTAATTTCAGTTGCTTCGGTAATAATTACCGTATCCTGTCCGGCATTGGCCTCCGAAGCCAAATGGTCGAAGGTAACCTTCACATAATCGTCATCAGAACCACATGTGTTCGAGATTGTCCATTTGAGATAGTAATACCTGCAAGGCTCTCCATGAAATGTAGAATTGGGGTCATTCGGGTCTTCAAACCAACCCGGATAACTTGTGATTTTTGTCCATAAACCAGTTCCTTCTTCAGGTGTGTTGCCTTCGAGTATTACAACTGTGGTGCTGTCGGTATAGCTTTGATCTGAACCAGCATGTGCATCAGAGGGCTGGGGTGTACATTCCCCACATGTTTCAAACCAGTTTGTGCCATTCCAATAGTTGAGACAATTGGTAGTGGTGTTGTAGATTTGCATTCCTACCGCCGGGCCTTCAATGGCATTCCTTTCTTCTTCACTCATTGATTGTATGCCGTTTCCGGCAGTGTTGGCATGTAATGCATAGGGCACACTTAGCAACTGCACTGTCCCAAATACCTGAAAATCGCCGGTATTCCCAACATCAATCTGTTCTTCCATGTAGTACGTGCCATCGCCCCAGGAGATTCCTTCAAAAGTACCGGAGATAATTTCGCCTGTGCCTATGTCAACATTTGCCAGCCCGGAAGCATTGGTGGTAACAAAATGCTGCTCTGCATAAACAACTTCACCATCCGGCGCATTTGCATGAATAAGGAATTTTAAGGTAATGTCTTGTAAAGGCAGCACCATTCCTGATGCATCACGAATTACAGATTGAAACTTAAAGGCTTGTGGGGCTTGGGCATTGATTGAACTGGTAAGTACGAAACCCACCAAAAGGAGTAGAAATTTTTTCATAGCAATTAGGGCTTTGGTTATACAAATTTTATTGACGGGGCTAAGTTAGGGAAATAATTTCGTAAACGCAGCAACATATTGAATTTATTTCAATATTAACAAAACGAAAGTTTTCTTGCATTAATTAACGTGAGAAATTAGGGTTGATATTTATCTCATACCGATTGTTATACCGATTACTATTTGAAATGCGCCTTTAGTTCGATTTACTTCTAAAGCCCCTTCAAATATGTATCGGCATTAACCATTGCAATAAGCAAAATGACTTTCAGCGCATTTTGTTATGCAATTGGAATTATTTAGAATGCGCCAATAATTCACTTCGCTTTTAATGCCGTTTTAAATAGGGCTTGCTGGAAAACCCCTAATTCATTGGTCTATAAATTCTTCATGTATTACAATTTGTGTATAACAAATCATATTAGTTTGTGTTTTTCAGCAAGCACTATTTAGTAGAGACCTTCCAGGTTTTGCTAATAGGGCTTCAGTGTTATTAAATTCTGCTGTGTTCCTAAATTAGAAACCTGGAAGGTCTATCTATTCATTTCCATTACAATAGTTTACAATTAGTAGTCATTATTATTTAATAAATCTTTGCTTTATATCAAATTCAGGTTAGGAGCTTGGTGAAGAATTTGAATTAGTCATCCAGACACCACTAAATTACTTTCGCAAAAAAAAAACGGCACTTAAAAAGCGCCGTTTTGTAAAAAATCTTTCGTAAAAACAATTAAGCCTGTGCAGTTGGGCCTCCCAGGTTAAATGGTATTTGGTCCATATCGGATTCTTTGATGTTGCCATGTAAGGATTCAAACTTTTTTAGGTTGTCTTGCAGTGCTTTAACCAGTCTTTTGGCGTGTTGTGGAGTTAAAATAATACGCGATTTCACTTTTGCCTTAGGGATACCGGGAAGCATTTTAATGAAATCCACAACGAATTCTGATCTTGAGTGTGTAATGATGGCAAGGTTTGAGTAGGTACCTTCTGCTACTTCATCACTCAGTTCAATATTTAACTTGTTTTTGTTTGGTTGATTTTGGTCCATAATATTGATTTTTTTGTATTAAACGCAAAAACCAAAAGAGCAGGCCTTTTGGTTTTTGTATTTAATGTTATTAAAGATTATTCAAATTTGTCATTAATGGTCCTTGAATGCATCAGGCTTTCGTACTCCTCCTTCGATCCAACGATCAAATCTTCATATTCCCTTAATCCTGTACCAGCTGGTATTTTGTGTCCAACAATTACATTTTCCTTCAAGCCCTTCAAATTGTCTGATTTAGCCATGATGGCTGCATTGGTAAGGACTTTGGTCGTTTCCTGGAATGACGCTGCCGAAATAAAACTCTTGGTCTGCAGCGAGGCTTTTGTAATTCCCTGTAACACCTGGCGCGCAGTTGCAGGTTGTGCATCTCTCGATTCAACCAGATTTTTATCTTTACGCCTGAGCTGGGAGTTTTCATCCCTCAGTTTCCTTGCTGAAACAATTTGTCCTGATTTGTAGATTGTCGAATCACCAGAATCGAGGATTACTTTCTTACCGAATATCCAGTCGTTTTCGTCGTGGAACTCAATTTTGTTCACCAGTTCATTTTCCAGGAATTTGGTATCGCCCGGATCGGCAACCTCAACCTTACGCATCATCTGCCTTACGATCACCTCGAAATGTTTGTCGTTAATCTTTACACCCTGTAGGCGGTAAACCTCCTGGATTTCATTAACGATATATTCCTGAACTTTCATCGGGCCTTTAATAGCAAGAATGTCAGCAGGGGTTAACGCTCCTTCAGAAAGTGGTGTGCCCGCTTTTACAAAGTCATTTTCCTGGGCAAGTATTTGCTTGGATGTAGGAACAAGGTAACGTTTTTCCTCGCCTGTTTTTGAGGTGATGATGATTTCCTTGTTGCCACGTTTAAGTTTTTTGCCAAACGAAACAACACCATCAATTTCAGCAACTTTTGCAGGGTCGGAAGGGTTTCTTGCTTCAAACAACTCGGTAACACGTGGAAGGCCACCAGTGATATCACCAGATTTTCCAATGGCACGGGGAATTTTAACAAGCACCTCACCGGCAATAATTTCCTGTCCTTCCTCTACCGAAATGTGCGCACCTACCGGAAGGTCATAAGACCTGAGTACATTACCATCAGTGTCAACTACATCAATAGATGGGTTTTTAACTTTCTGGCGCGATTCGATAACTACCTTCTCGTGGTATCCGGTTTGTTCATCAGATTCAACCCTGAAAGTTTTGTTTTCAAGAATATTGTTGAAAACCAACTTACCATTCATCTCTGAAATAATAACAGCGTTGTACGGATCCCAAATACAAATCAATTCATTTTTCTTCAAATTGTCCCCATCTTTAAAATAGAGATTTGAACCATAAGGGATGTTACCTGATGTAAGTAAAATACCGGTTTTTTTGTCGATGATCCTCATTTCTGCGGAACGTCCAATTACAACCTGATATTCTTTGCCTTCGTCATTTTTCTTTAGTACTGATCTCAACTCCTCAATTTGAAGGGTCCCGGCATATTTTGCTTCAATTTTGGATTGTGAAGAAATATTGCCACCGGCAACACCACCCACGTGGAAAGTACGAAGTGTAAGCTGTGTACCAGGTTCACCAATGGATTGAGCAGCAATTACACCAACCGCTTCACCTTTTTGGACCATTCGGCCTGTGGCAAGGTTACGTCCGTAGCATAATGCACACACCCCATTTTTCGATTCGCAGGTAAGTACCGAACGGATTTCAACATTTTCAATGGGAGAATCTTCAATAAGTGTAGAAATTTCCTCGGTCAATTCGCTGCCTGCGGCAACGATCAACTCTCCTGATTGAGGATGATAAATATCGTGTAAACTTGTACGGCCAAGAATTCTGTCGTACAGCGTTTCAACCACTTCTTCGTTTTTCTTGAGTGCTGAGGTAGTCAATCCCCTTAGTGTACCACAGTCGCGTTCCGAAATGATTACATCCTGTGAAACGTCAACCAGACGACGGGTAAGGTAACCGGCATCAGCAGTTTTAAGGGCGGTATCGGCCAAACCTTTACGCGCACCGTGCGTAGAAATAAAGTACTCAAGTACCGACAGGCCTTCTTTAAAGTTTGAAAGAATCGGGTTTTCGATAATTTCACCACCTGTAGCACCTGATTTTTGCGGTTTCGCCATCAATCCACGCATACCCGAAAGCTGCCTGATTTGCTCTTTACTACCACGGGCACCTGAATCAAGCATCATATACACCGCATTGAAACCTTGTTTATCTTTCGATAATTGGTCCATCAATGTATGTGTAAGATGTGAATTAGTGTGTGTCCAAATATCAATAATCTGGTTGTACCTTTCATTGTTGGTAATGAAACCCATGTTATAATTGGCAAGCACTTCTTCAACTTCTTCGTTAGCCTTTTCGATCAGGGTTTCCTTAACTGCGGGGATAATTACATCGCCAAGGTTAAATGATAATCCACCACGGAAAGCCATGTTAAAGCCAAGGCTCTTAATGTCGTCGAGGAATTTAGCTGTAGTTGCGGTATCGGTACGTTTTAATACATCACCAATAATGTCGCGCAGAGCTTTTTTGGTAAGCAACTGGTTGATGTACCCAATTTCAGGTGGTACATACTGGTTGAACATTACCCTGCCCACGGTTGTTTCGGTTAATTCCGTAACAATCTCCCCATCTTTTTCAACTGGCACCTTCACATGAATGATGGCGTGCAAATCAACTCTATTCTCGTTGTAAGCAATGCCAACCTCTTCGGATGAATAGAATTTGTAACCTTCACCACGTACTTTATGTTCAGGAATACTCTTCCTGGCTTTGGTAATATAATACAGGCCCAAAACCATGTCCTGTGAAGGTACCGCAATTGGCGCCCCGTTGGCAGGGTTGAGGATATTATGCGATGCAAGCATCAAAAGCTGAGCCTCAAGGATGGCAGCATTTCCAAGGGGGACGTGCACAGCCATCTGGTCACCATCAAAGTCAGCGTTAAACGCAGTACAAACGAGTGGGTGAAGTTGAATGGCCTTACCTTCGATAAGTTTAGGCTGAAATGCTTGGATACCCAGGCGGTGCAGGGTAGGGGCACGGTTCAGCATAATAGGATGTCCTTTCAGGATGTTTTCTAAAATATCCCAAACCACAGGATCTTTCCTGTCAACAATTTTCTTTGCAGATTTTACTGTTTTAACAATTCCCCTTTCGAGCATCTTACGGATAATAAATGGCTTGAAAAGTTCTGATGCCATTTCCTTTGGGATACCACACTCGTTAAGTTTGAGATCAGGACCAACCACAATAACTGAACGGCCTGAATAGTCAACACGTTTACCCAGTAGATTTTGACGGAAC
>Ga0075111_1001276_pt1 | contig 11583 bp, 11 predicted proteins | sample AntAceMetag02UKK_FD_69787 | JGI IMG/M metagenome (GOLD analysis project Ga0075111, IMG submission 69787) | Saline lake microbial communities from Ace Lake, Antarctica - Antarctic Ace Lake Metagenome 02UKK | ecosystem: Environmental > Aquatic > Non-marine Saline and Alkaline > Saline | place... | reverse complement strand
TCTTGTGATTTAACAACACCATATGAAACTGATTTAAACATTGAAGTTTCTGGGAAGGATAAAGCAGGAAATCAATTTAATAGTGATTTAATTATAACTTACAACCCTTGTGTTCCAGATATAGAATATACGTTAAATACAGGTGGAAGAGAAGTTAATAATTCTTATGAAGATTATAAAGCAGGACCTAACTTTTATACAAATGAAAACGCAAGAATTCAAGTTGCATATTCAATGAGTGGATTGTCTGGTTTAGAAGCAGAATTAGTTTCTACAACTCAATCTGCAATAGTTTCACATAGTAAAGTTTCTGATAATGTATATCTATTAACTTTCACAATACCAAATGATGGAGATTATGAAAATATCCAAATTTCATCAAGAGTAATTGATGACAATGGTGTCTCATTAACATTCAATAATTATTTAACAGTTCATCATGACACAACATTACCAACTATTGAAGGCGCAATTCCAAGTAATGTATTTGTAAGTAGAAATCAAAATAAAATAGAATTATTTACTAATTTAACAGATGATGATAGAATAAAATCATTATACAAAGTTTCTGCAACACCTTTAAACATTTTAAACGATGCAGAAGTTAAATATACAGAAGTTAAAAATTACGATTTAAATAATGAAAATGCTAAATTACAATTAGAATTAGATGCAGATCAACCTGACGGTTATATTCAGTTAGATATTTCTTTAGAAGATAAAGCTAGAAATATTGTAACAACAAAAATCGATAATCAATTAGTTATTGATAATACAAAACCAATAGTTCAAGCATCTATTGAAGGTGAATCATCAACAGCAAGAAAAGGGAATGCATTAGATACAATAGATTTTGCTTGTGGACCTTGTGAAGATTCTGGAGATTTCTCTTCAGGATGTAGTTCTGAAATTTATTATAATATAATTGAAGTATTTGAAGATGAGTACAATACTTTAGAAGCAGCTCCAAATAGTTTGTATAAAGAATTAAATCAAAGTAAAAGAGAATATGTGGCTGGCGTTGGAGAAAATTACGCTAACCCTTACAAAATCAAATCAGAAAATGAACAATTCTTAGTTCTAGGTTGCTTTGCAAAAGATAATGCAGGAAATGAAAATTTAGCTGTAGCAAGAATACATATCGATGACAGAGCACCAAAAATTAGATTATTAGATTCTGATGATTCATATGCATGGAGATCAGGAGAAAACAATCAGAAATACTATGTAAGGGCTGATTCAGCAGTATCTACATTAAGGATTACTGGAGATGAAGAAATTGCTGGATGCATGTATGGAATTAAGAATGGAACTTATACAGAAACATTAAATGAAGTTTTAGATAGTAATGTTTTCACAGACATTTATTCAATGCCAAATAATGGAAGAGAAACATTATACTTGAAATGTTCAGATGCTTTGAATAATGTTAAAGAAATAGAAATTGAATTAGTAAAAGAAGCACCAGAAGAACCTGAGTTTAATTTGGAAATGAACCCAGATTATATAAGTATAAATCCTGTGTCAAAAGAATTCTTCTTGTTAGCAAAACAAACTAAAGACCATTGGTTACAATGTAAATATTCTTTTGAAAGAGGATATACGATTAATTATCCTGATACTGGCGAATATCAAAAGATGCCATTATTAGAAGGTTCAGATAAAGAATTCGAACCTGTAGATGAAATAATTACTTCAAATGGCAACTATAGAGTTGATGTGTCATGTAGAAACCAATACCATGAAGAAAGTTCTAAATCAATAACATTTAATGTTAATTTTAACCAAGATAATCAAACTAGAATAATAATTACCAGAAATACAGAAGATAATAAATTATTCCATGAAAGAAATATATTAATTGAAGCAACTTCTACAGTAACATTAAGAGAAGCAACATTAACAATAGGTGGCAAAGAGCGAGCAAAATCACGACAAAAATATTTAGATTTTGAATTATATGGATTAACTACTGGAACTTATGATTATGTTATTTCTGGAGTTTCTGTGTTAGGAAAACCTTCAGACGTTTCAGCTTATGGAACATTTAAGGTAGATGTAACAGGACCAGAATTAGTGGATGTCGTTTATGAGAAATATTATGATGGTGAATGGATTACAAAAACACTTGAAAAAGATAAAGATGGATTCACTGTTAATGATGCAAGCCCAGTATTCTCATTTGAATATGATGAAGATATTTCTGCCGTAGATGTAAGATTAAGAAATAAAAATAATAAACCTTTCTTCTATACAACAAGCATAAAAGATAATATAGTGGAAATTGGTTTTTCAGATAATCAAACAGTTTTAGAAGGAGATTATTACATTGATGTAACTGCTAAAAATGAGTATGGTCACAAAGATGATGGGACAACATTTCGTTTCAAAATAGATATACCAATATTTGAAATAACAATAAAGGAACCTACTTTTGGTGTTTCAAGAAATGCACCCCCTATTGATGTTAGAATAGGAACTAACAGAGCAGCTAAGTGTAGTTGGATTTTTGCAGATTATGATGGAACAGGTTCAAGAACAGATATAATTTCTGATAGTTTAAGAACAACACATCCAATTAATAATTTTGGATCCACAACAGCAACTAAAAACAGATTGGATGAGCCATTTTATGTATATTGTGAAGATTCTTATGATAAAACTTTAAAGAAAAGTAGTCCATTCATAATCCATTACGATAGTGAATCATTAACTGTTAATTTATTGATGGATAATACCATTACAACAAATGAAGGTATATTAAAAACTGAAACAAATAAAGAAGTTATTTGTTATTATGATGTTGGAGAAGGATATAAATTATTTACTGGAATGCATGAAGGAGTAGATTCAGAATATGAACAATCTCCAATTCAAAGATTTACTATAGTTGATGATGCTTCTGCCCCAGGAGTGCCAGATAATCATTTAGTAGATAAAAAGAAAAATACAATTAAAGTAAAATGTGAAGATAAATCAGAAAGATCAGTTACAAAAACAAAAACAGTTGATGTAGATTCCAATCAAGCATTCAAAATTGAAATTCAAGAGCCAAAAGATTTCTTCATTAGTGAAAATTCCGTTTCATTTAGAGTTAAAACAAATCGTGAAGCAGGTTGTACTTTGAACAAAGTAGAAGACAATGAAGAAGTTTCAATGGATACAGAAGATTCAACAATACATACAAAAGAATTAACTGGATTAGAAGATGGCGTAAATAAAATAGAAATAGAATGTGGGAATAATCAAGAGTCTGAAGTAAAAGAAATTACAATTGTTGTAGATAAAACAAAACCAATTTTATACATGTTAAAATTAAAAGATTATGTTGAAAAAGGAAGTACAATATATATCAAGAGTGATAGAAAAATTAATTTCTATGCAAGTGGTTATGATAATGAATCAGGAATTAAAGGATTCAATATAACACTATATGATGCAGACAAACAAGAAGAAATAAAATCTGCACTTTTAACAAATGTAAAAACTCAAAAAGTAGGAATTTCTGATTTAACAGATTGTTTAGTAAAAGCAAATGAAGATGATGATAAAAGAGAAGATTGTTATGTTGAAAATGGAATTACAGAAATTGATTCTAATGACATAGAAGAATGCGTTGTAGATTATATTGGAAATAATGTTTCAAAATCTGACATAAAAGAATGTATTGAAGATAATTATGACTTTGATGTAAATGAAATTACTTACATTGATGGAGAATTTTCAGTTCCAAAAATGAATAAGAATGATTCATATCAAATTGTCGTTAAAGCAGTAAATAATGCTGATTTATTGAGTGATAATAGTGAAAATGAAGATTTCAAAGTAGACCCAACTATTGAAGAAACTGAAGATATATCTTGTAGTGATGATAAAGAAAATGGCGATGAAACTGATGTCGATTGCGGTGGAAGTTGTTCTGCATGTGAATTAGGTGACGCTTGTGAATATAATTCCGATTGTGAATCCAATAAATGTGGAACAAGTAAAACATGTATTGAAGATAAATGTTCAAATCAAATTTTAGATATATCAGAAACTGATGTTGATTGTGGTGGAAGTTGTACTTTAGAAAACATAAGATGTGGTTTCGGTAAAAAATGTAGTGAAAATGATGATTGTGATTCTTCATTATGTACTGCTGGATACTGTGCAGAGCCACCAAGAGATGCTGATGGTGATGGAGTTTTAGATTCAGATGATAATTGTCCTTCCGTTTCAAATGTTGATCAATCAGATTATGATGGTGATGGAATGGGTGATGATTGTGATAAAGATGCAGATAATGATGGCATGCCTAATGATTGGGAAAAAGGATATGGATTAGACCCATTGAACCCTACAGATAAAGATTTAGATGCTGATAATGATGGCGTAACAAATTTAATGGAATATAATATTAATACAAATCCAAGTTTAGAAGATACAGATGGTGATGGATGGAATGATGGAGTTGAATTAGATAAAGATACAGACCCAACAGACCCAGATGACCATCCAACTTCAATATTTGTAATATTCTTATGGATATTATTAATCTCATTGGTGATTGCAGGATTAGGTTTTGGAGGATACTATTATTACACAGAATATTATATGAATGGTCAAATAAATCCATTCACTCCACAAAAACCAGTATCTCCAATGAAATCAGGTCCTGCGTCATCATCTTCATCTCGACAACCTGCACCAATGACTGCAGCTCAAATTTCAAGAAGAAGAAGAATTGAACAATTGTTAAAAGGTGGAAAAGGTGGAAAAGAAATTTCTAAGAAATCTTTGCCTGGTTTACCTGGCTCAACAGGAACTAAAAAAGATAATGCTGATTATCTTAAAGTAGGTCAGAAATCTCCAAGAGAAGGATATATCGGTTTAGATAGATTAGGTAAAGATTACCTTGATGTTGGAAAAAACAAAACAAAACCTAAATCAGATAATGATGCCTTTTCAAAATTAAGAGAAATAGGAAAAGATAAAAAGAAAGTAAAAAAATCTGACGCATTTAGTAAATTGAGGAAACTTAAGAAATGAGTTCTGAAGAAAAATATATATTTGAAGTAAAACCGAACTTACTCATTAATTCAACTGTAATTTTTTTTAAAATATTATTTCCTGCAGTCTTAATTATAGGTGGAATGTTTTATCTAAAATACTTAGAAATAATAAAAAGCACTTCAATATTAGATTTTTTTATAGTTGCTGTAGTGTTTGTATTCACATTTTTGATATTATTTTTGATATTATTTGAACAAAATAAAAAATTAAAATTTTTTAAAAGTGGGGCAGAGTATTCTGATTTATTTGATACAAATGAAATTAATCAGATGGATATAAAAGACATATATTACAAAAAAGGAATTACAACTAGTTTTATTCTTGAAAAAAATAAATCAGAAAAGAAAATAATTATTCTTAATGTTAGTAAGGAAAAAGAGTTTGAAAATATAAAGAAAAAAATATTGGGAAAAGAACCTGAAATTAAAAAAGAAAAGCCAAAAGAAAATAAAATGCCTTTGCATCAAATGAGAAGAAAACATAGAATTGATGAAATAGTTTCAGGAAAAAGAAAAGTTACGGTAAGACACCCTAAGAAAAAACAAAAAGATTATCTTGATATAACTGAAAGTGAAGATGATTTTGTTGATGTTAAAAAAATGAAAATAAAATCAGATGAAGAATTCATGGAATGGGGCAATAAGAAAGAAAAAAGAAACAATGTTTTTAAGGATTTAAAAAATATGAAAGAAAAACCAAAAAGTGCTTTTAAGAAAGTGAAGGAGTTAAAAAAATGAAAAAAGGTCAAACTCAAATGGTATTCATATTTATTTTAGCAGCAATTGTAATAGGATTAATTGTAATTTTAGGATATAAAGGAATTACATCTTTAACAGATGGTTCTGAAAAAATAATGATAGAAAATTTTGTTAATGATTTAAAAGATGATATTAATGGTTTAGAAAGATTAAAGGGTAGTGTAAAAACAAAATCATATACAATTCCTACTTCTGTGAGAAAAGTTTGTTTTGTGAGAAGCTGTAGTTTGAAACAAAGTAATTGCCCCTCGGGGATGGTTCCAAGTTCTTTAGATAACTTCCCAGAAGATAGTTTATTATTATTAGGTGCTGATGATACAGTTCAAAGAAGTGAAAGATTTGGAAAAGTATTAATTGAAGGTGAACTTGGAGATGAAACTTCATTTTGTATAATTAACAAAGGAAAAATAAAAGTTAAATTAATTGGATTAGGTGATGGGGTAACCATTAGCGAAATTTAAAATGAACCTAACAAATCCGCTAAAATGTGTTTTTGGCAATCATTCTTTATTAAAAAATAACAAAAAAGGTTTAAGTGCCCCAGTAATCAATTGGATATTTGTAATGGTAGCAGGAGCAGTAATTCTTTTATTTATTTTCAAAATAATTGGCAGTCAAGGTGAAATTACTGAGTTAGAAGTGTCTGCTAATCTGTTAGAAGATATGGGTAGTATTTTAGTGGGAAGATCAGTTTCCGAGAACAGTTTTACAGAGATAGACACACCTTCAGATCAGATATTTTTATTCAAATGCGAGGGTTTCTGTAACCCAAATACTGGTTGTGAATCTTACGTCAAGAGTTTGGCAGGAGATAAACAAGTAGAGACGAAAGTCCGACCTATTTTTACAGCAGAAAAGATAAAATTCACAAATAAAATTTATAGTTTTGTAGAAAGTTGGAAGGTTCCGTTTAATGTAGTAAATTTTGTATATTTAGCTTATCCTGGTCAGAAGTTTATATTACAAGATGGAGATACAACTGGAACTTGTAACATCAATGGATGTAGTGGTATAGAAAATCAAATACCTGAGAAGATAAGAGCAAGTCAAATTGTAATTAATGATCCAACAGACTCAAGTATTCAACGATCAAAATTTGTAAAATATGTTTATTTTAAAGAGGGATGTAGATTATTTAGTCCTCCAGAGAATCAAAGGTCAATTTGTATAGATGATTATGAAATATATTTTTGGAAAAAAGATGAAACTGGAACTATTGCTTTAAGTGATGATTTTTCAGATGGAACAAATTCAGTTTATTATTTAACAGACCAAGAAGTTCTTGGAGCAATATTTACAGATAGTGCTCAAACATATGAATGTAATATGAGAAAAGCTCAGTATAAATTTTCAAAATCAATAGAACTTTATCAATATAAAATAGTAAGACAATATTCCTATAATCAATATGGGAATTGTGCAAACTTTTACAGAGATGGAATTGGAGAAATTTTTAATACGCTTAATGATTATGGTTTAGATCCTGGAGAAGATATTTTTACTAAATTAGGAGAATTAAGCGGTAGAGATATTTTAACAGAAACAGAATTACTTAACAGAAAACTAATGAGGAATGATTGTTCACCAATATATTAAAATGAAAAGAAAAATCACAAAAACACAAAGGGGCTCTTTTGTTGATTGTTTGCTAAAGAAAAACAATCGGCGAGCTCAAATCCAACAAATGGAATCAACAGTAGTTTTATTTATTTTATTTTTCATAATTATAATGGGCCTAGTGTTCTATAGTAATGTAATTAGTGGCAGAGTTCAAAAGATGGGAGAAAGGTTTGATGACCAGAACGCAAAACAAGTAGTTCAAAAAGTACTCTCTGCACCTGAAATTCAATGTACAAGTGGAGGACTAGTAACTTTAGATTGTTTTGACATACAAAAATTATACAAATTTAAAACACAATTAGGAAGCAGTCCATATTATCAAAAAGAGTATGGTGCAACAAAAGTAGTTATAACTTTAGAAGAATATCCTTCTTTAAATTCTCTCAATGAAGAGTTTCCTTTTCCTTTCTGTTATGAACATATTTTAAGTGAATGTGGAACTTTGGAGGATTCAATTACTTTAATGGATTTCTCACAAGCAATTAGATTCAAAGCAAATGGCGAAGAAAAAGATTATGAGTCTAAAAGATTCAATTATCCAATCTTATTAGGTGATTATAGAACTTTCCCTGAACGATATTATTATGGGTGGTTAACAATAGAGGTATTTTCACAAGCAAAATGAAAAGAAATATTACAAAAACACAAAGGTGCTCTTTTGTAGATTGTTTGCTAAAGAAAAACAATCGGCGAGCTCAAATGGAAATGATGGGATTAATAATGGTAGTAATTTTGTTAATTTTTGGACTATTAATATATGTGCGAATACAAATAAGTTCTGCGGAAAAAGAATTAGAAAATGTGGATGATACATTTATGGTTGATATGTCTTCTAAAGTATTGAAAGTTATGCTACATACAACAAGTAGTTGTTCAAATTTAGATGGAAGACAATTAATATCAGATTTAGCTTCTAACTCAAGAGATGTAAATGGTTATTGTACTTATACGAATTTAATAAAATGTAATGGGGCCACAATTACTAGTGAACATGTTTTGTTTGGTAATAGTGGTAGACCAAATTATTTAGATGGAAACTCTGGTTTTGTTCAAAATATATTAGAAAAGAGTTTGAAAGAAGAGGCATTACTTAATTACACATTAAAAATTCAAATGAAAGATGGCTGTGTAATATATGAAACTTTACCGATTTATGATGAATGTAAAGACGCAAAAGCATCTTATCAAGGTCAATTCATATTCGATTCAGATAAAGGTAAAGTAGAGGCAACTTTAACAGTTTGCTAAAAATTTTTATAATATAAAGGTAGGAAATATAAAATGGAAGCTAGTGAAATGAAATTTTTAATAAATATGGCAATTATTGCAGTAGTAATAATTTTTATAATTGTTATAATTAAGGGGATTTTGTTATGAGTATAAAATTTCTTGCAGGAATTATAATTTCAGTAATGATATTTCTAATAATGTTAGCAGCAACAATGTTAGTTGTTAATATGTTAAAAGAAGACACACCTATTCAAACATGTAAAGCTAGTGTTGTAAAAGCAGCAACAATATCAAAAGTTCAGTTAACAGACACACTAAAACAACATTCTTATGCGGATTGTCCAAGAAAAGATTTGGGAATTATTGAAATGCCTAATGAAGAACCTCAAAAGAAAGTGGCTAAAGTATTAGCAGATGAGTTCAAAGAATGTTGGTATAAATTTGGAGAAGGTAAATTAAATCCTCTGCCTGGTGATTTACAAGACCAAGCAGTTAGATGTTATGTTTGTTCAACATTTGAAGTTGATAAAATTGTGAATGCTGAGAAAACAGATAGTGCATTAACTAATTATTTTAGGACATTTGATGACAAATTGAATTATTTGAAAACTTCTTTTCTGTATAATGGACAAATTCCAATTTATAGATTAATGTATTCCTATAAAGATACAGATGATTTTTCAAAATTAAAAGAATCAGAGACTTTTTTAGAAGATCCAGACCCACTCTATAAACCAGGACAAAAGTATAATGTAGTAAATATGTTTATTGTAGATAAAGACGGAGCATGGGGTGGACTTCTTGGATTTTTAGGATTATATTCCCAAGAAACTCAATCAAAGATGGCAGTTGTAAAAGAAGAAAACATTCCAAAAGTATGTTATTCTTTGGAGAATTAAAATGGAAATGACTATGAATAAATTAGGATCTATAATTATAGTTTCATTAGTTTTAATTATTTCTATATTTGCTGTAAGAATGTGGTATGAAAATTCTAAAGAATTAACATCAGATGAAGAATGTAGAGTAAGCATATTGACACATTCTAATTTAATCAAATTTGGGTTGCCTGCAAAAAATTCAGACATTCATTGTTCAGCTAAAGAAATCACTTTATCAAATTCAGAAGGAGCAAAAAGATTATTAGCGGAAGATATGAAAAGATGTTGGAAAAATTATGGAGAAGGTAAATTAAATTTATTTAAAGAAGAAGAAGGATTACTTTGTTCAGTTTGTTCAATAATAGAAACAAAAGATAATTTAGTAATTGATGATTACAGTAAATATTTATTTGAAACTAATATGAAAGGCAGTCAACAAACTTATGCATCTTATATTGCTGATTTTGAAACAAAAGATTACATTAACATAAAAGATTCTGAATTATATAAAGAAACTTCAAAAATTAAAGAAGAAACTATTACATTAACTAAAGATAAAAGATATGCAAATGTATTTATTTATGCAAAAGGTCAAGATGCAGTAAAAAGGATGTGGGAATTTGGAGAAAATGTAGGTGTAGGAGGTGGCGTAGCACTTGCAGGAGTAGGTGTAGTCACTTTAATTGCAACAGGAACAGCTTTACAAGCAATACCTGTTGTTGGTACTATCTCAGGAATTATTTTAATTGTTGGAGGAATTGGTTATTATGCTGTGTCTGAATATTTTTCTTCAGCTAAATTTGAACACATGTCTCGAATTGAATTAATACCTTATAGTGAAACCGTTTTAAAAGATATGGGATGTCAATACGTTCCAGTTAGTTTGATAGATGAATAACGAAAAGTCTATAAATAAGGATAGTATAAATAATAAAATGAGAAAAGGTCAAGTATCAAGTACAGTTGTAACTGCAATAATAGTATTATTAGTTTTAATAATTATTTCAATAATATTATATTATAATAAAAACACAATCTTTGATTTAATTAAAGGTATGTTTGGAAAATTCAGATAAAATGGAAATGTGGACAATAGTAAAATGGATTTTAGCGCTATTCCTTATTATAGTTTTATCAGTAGTTGTAAAAATGGGTTATGATAAAGCAAAAGATACTTCTATGGCTTTAAGTAATCCGTATTGTGATGATACAGGTTATGATTTTAAACAAATGTCTGGAATGTTTAAAGAAAAAGTTGAGAAAAAGGATTTTGCTAGTGCTTTAAATTTATATGATTTACATTCAAATTGTTTTGAAATTAAAGATTTGGGCATGACTGATGTTCAAAAAGAAAGTTTTTGTAAAGAAGGTGAAAGTTTAAAATTCAAATTTAGTTCAAAAACACAAGATAAAATAAAAAATTACTGTTCATAAGTGTAATTTGTACATTCAAAGAGAAATATTTATATATTAGAAACATAGAAAAATACATGTTATACTTATAAAAGAGGTGCTTATATGAAAAAAGGTCAAGGATTATCAATCACAACAATTGTTGTAGCAGCAATCGCATTATTAGTTCTAGTAGTTTTAGTAGCAATTTTCACAGGTCAAATTGGAGATACTTCCAAAGCTATGAAAAATTGTCAATCAACATTAAGAGGAGATTGTTATGAATCAGTAACAAGCTGTATTGGTGATGGAAAAATTTCTTATGCTGGAAAAAATGATTGTCAAGGAACTGATAAACCGGTATGTTGTATTCCAATAATCGCAGAATCTAAAAAAACAGACTCAGATTCTACAAGTGATGTAGAAGAATAATTTTTTAATTTTTTTAACAATTTAAATTCAAAATGAATAAACTAAATCAAAAAGGACAAACTGCAGGCGCGTGGGGCGTAATGGTTGGTGCTTTCTTTTTTATAATTATAGTATTACTAGTTGGTTATTTAATATCTTCTTCTACTGGAGATGTGGCTGATTTAAATAAAAACCAAGTTGCATTTTCTCAAAAATATTGTAAAGATGTTCCTACT
>Ga0075111_1001275_pt1 | contig 11590 bp, 5 predicted proteins | sample AntAceMetag02UKK_FD_69787 | JGI IMG/M metagenome (GOLD analysis project Ga0075111, IMG submission 69787) | Saline lake microbial communities from Ace Lake, Antarctica - Antarctic Ace Lake Metagenome 02UKK | ecosystem: Environmental > Aquatic > Non-marine Saline and Alkaline > Saline | place... | reverse complement strand
AAGAATAGCAGCTCGAGATAATCATGAAAATCCAATACGTTTTGCTCTTAATTCTGATGGGAGCATAGCAGGTCAATTACTGGGTATTAATGTTGAGAAGATTGGAGCATTTGGAGTAATCGTTTCTACAGCAGATAAGCGAACATCGTTTATTGATGCCCACTTTCACCCAGATAACGATCTGCAACTTAGTCCAATTGATGTGAAAACAATGATAGACGCAAACTTACCTGGTGCTATTATTTTTTCTGATGCTGGTGTTCATCAACACCATGAAAATTCTAGCTTTAATCCTCTAAAACCGATCAGTATGAAACGACTCCATTACGCATACTGCAATATTAGCCGTGTGATAGGTAAGAGTATCCAGCAAATATTAGATATCAATAACGATCGTATCAGCAAAATAACGTCTAAGCTGCAGAGTAGCTTGGATAGTGTTCAGAATAAACTCAAAGCATATTGTGCGGATGACACTGATGAGAGTGACAATAATATAAGTATGCATATTAAAAACTGGATAAAAAAAACATATCCAGATGAGAGTGACTTTTATATTGAAAACCTACGATTAAACGGTCATGATATTTCACATATTATCGAGAATTTCATTGAAGAGAATCCAGAATTTAGCGAATACAATACTCCAGAAAAGATTGATGCGCTGGCAAGCAAAATATATAAAAGGGTCTGTGATGATGATTATGATTCAGATACGGCAGAGGATTTTGAAACTGGCCTATTTGAAACAATCAAAGAAAGTCTCAAAAAAGGAGGAGATGACTCCTTTATTAGTAACTTATCCACTGACCTTTCAGAAATAGAAGCAGAGGCGAAAGAGATAAATGAAAAAATGAATGATGACAGGGCAACGAGTGGAACAGGTAATGGTGCTGGAAATGATAACAATCAAAATATTCAAGACAATATTAATCCAGAGGGGGCTCTATAAAAATGTATAAAATAATTTCAAGCAAAGAAGAACAGGAGCTTAAAATTCCAAAAATGCTAAAAGGCAAGATCCAAACATTTAGGGAACACTATAAGGATATTGATGCAGATAATTTTGAAGCAGTTGGGATGATAGACTTATCTGAAGAAGTTATGGAAATCCTTCAGGAACCGGATACTGGAAATGTCCTGTTAAAAGGATTGATGGGAACGGGTAAAACAACCCTAATTCAGCAAGTAGGATCTATGATTGAGCGGGGAGAATTACCTGGATACCGTTTGTGTGTAATTAGAGCCACCGATTATGTCTATAATGATGGGGAAAACACCTATATTGATAAACTGAATGAATTGCAAAAATTTATGGCGGCCCATCCAAAGATGGTTATTGTAGTGGATGAGGCTCATAGATGGGGGCAAAAGTTTGCCCCGATGTCGATATTTGATGAGTTAAAGGAATTTTTAACCACATCGGATAGTAAGTTTATCTTTGCAACAACGACTGAAGAGTCAGGCAAATATATCGAAGATTTACCTGCACTGATGGATAGACGGTTGAAGGTTGTTGTAGTAACTGAACGAAATCGAATTGAAACGCTAAACATACTGAAGCGAATGCGAGACAGATTTAAAAATAATCTCTGGTTAAATAAAGCTTACCCATACGAAGATTTACCAATTAAGTTTTCAAATAAGACATTACGCTTAGTTTATGATTTATCTAAGCGTCATTGTCGGGGAAGTAACCCCGATCTGGCGCTTCGTGTAATGAAAAAAATAATTACAAAGGTCAATATTGTTAAAAATTCCTATAAGCGAAAAAGCGCAGCCTACTATAGAGAGTTAACCAGTTCGGTGAATGATATGTTAGATGCCGTGAAGGAACGTGATGAGCTGACATTCTCAGAGACAGAGCCAATTCTATTGAAAATAGTCGAACAGATACTCGACTTAGAACAGAGAGAAGCTATTGATGGTAAAAAACGCGAAATTGTGATCGATGAAGATATTGTAGTCGATATTGTTGCGGAAATGGCGGGTAAGGATAGAGAGAAGGTAGATGTTAATGTAATGGAGCGTTTAGCTCTGGTTGAAACGGAACTAAAAAAAGATGTAGTTGGTGCAGATTCCCAGATAGAAAGTTTAATGTCAGTCGCCAGACGAAACGCACAGGGGTTAGCCGATCCCAATCGACCATTATTTAATGGGGTATATCCGGGGCCAACTGGTGTTGGTAAAACTTATTTGCCAACAAAATTTGCAGAAAAAATGGGACTACCATTATATGTAATTGATTGCAGTAAGATACAGAGAAGTCATGAGATCGCTAATATAGTTGGATCACCTCCCGGGTATGTCGGCTCACAAGATGGATCGGTGCTACAGCAATGGGTAAAGAATAATCCAACAGGTGTCATTATCTTTGATGAGATTGAAAAAGCACATCCTGATCTATTTAAAAATATCATGGGTATTTACGAGCGTGGAGTGTATGAAACAGCTAAAGAGGGAGAGGTAAGCTATCGCCAAAACTGGATATTCCATACCTCAAACCTTGGTGCGGAAAAAGTAAAGCGTGTTGACGGTGTAAGTGCCTATATCCAATCTCAGAAATCTATTAAGGCGGAAGAAAAACAATCTCGCATTCGATTAGAAGCTGTTGAAAAAATACGACTTCTCTATGATAAGACCGATAACCTATGTATTGAAAAGCAAAAAGAAGATGAATCTGAACAGGTCTTTGAACTTAGAGAAAAGCGAAAGTGGTTGCTAAAGCTAATGAACTCAAATCAAATCCAGTCTGGTCAGTACCCAAATATTCCCTTGGTGATGGAAGTTAACATCGATCGACGTGAAGACCACCCAGATCAAATTATTAGGATAGATATGACCGATGTGAAGTCTATTATTAATGAAGCAATACGCCAGGAAGGTGGCACCATAACAAAAACGGAGATTATTGAGATTTTTAAAAAGGACGATGATTCTTGGAAACAGTTCTTTAACAATCCAGATGATTATAATTTAGTATTCCGATCTAATGTTGAAGAGAAAATCGCAAAATCGAAAATTGAGAAGACAAAAGAAACGGCATTATTGAAAAGACTTAGTGAAATCCGATTGAAAAATGGAGGATCTAAGAAAAATGAGAATGACAATAAAGAAGAAATTGAAAAAAAAGTTAATGAAATTCGGAATGAATTTCTAAGTGTCCTAAAAACAAAGCATAAAGAAATTTATGACGAACTTACAAACTCAGATCCGGATTATGAGAAAAATTTGATATCGAATGGAACCTATAAGACAGATGCCTTGCTCGAGGCAACTATTGGAACAGAGGCGATTAATCTAGAGACAAGTTACATCGCTAGGGAAGGTGATGTGACAGATATTCTGTCTTCAAACCTTACGCCAGAACAGGCAAAAGTGAAAGACATACTACAAAAGAATCAGGAAAACATCTTAAAAGCGTTTAGGGAAGCAGAGGGTGTCATTAGTGGTGGTGGCCGTATGCGTGTGTTTCCAGATGAACTAATAAATCGTTTCAAATCGGGTGGTGGTATCCAGGGATTTAATCATATGTCTGCGGATATGGTTGTTGATACGGCGAAGCGTGTTATGGACGAGCATGTAATTAAGCCACAACGGATATTCTCTAACAATGATGTCATTGTTAAGGAAGAGGTATATGAATATTTAGCCAAGTTCTATACGACAAAAGAGGGTGCTCGCGGTATTCGAACCCTTGTAAATGAAGAAGAGATTAAACCGTTAATATCGGATGCTATTAATCGATTGTGTAATAGCAAAGATCTAAATATTCTAATAAAAATGCATGAACCCGGTACTGAAAATGAAAAAGTCCTGGTTGTGGCAGAGAAAAAAGAAAGCAAAGATCTACAGATTGAATATGAAAATCCAACACGATCGCAGGATATACTTCTGCATATTGGCCAGCAGGTTAAGCTGAGAGTCGATTATTTTGATGCAGATGCCAAAGTAACAGCGCATGATGTGAAAAAATTGATGCGAAAAGGTCTAATAGTTGACCTAGGTAAAGAGCAGCTAATAAATGTTGATGGAAGTATGCGCTTGTCAAATCTCATTCCAAAGGCTGGTCCAATCAGCCCGGTAGCCAAGACTGTAACTGTTTTAAAAAAGAAATTTGAGTCATTGGGATTTCCTAAACAGTTTATTGACAATATTGTTTCAAAAGAAGGTAGTTTTATAAGAACTATGATCTATTTAAGTCAGTTGATTAGTGCCGACCAGTCGATTAAAGATCAAGGAACTGATGATATGAATTATGCTGATTTAACAGCAGATAAGAAAAAGAGTGAGTTTGTTGACGAGCGAGATAAAGAGATTCTAAAGAAAGTAGAATCGACCCTTAAAGAAAAAGAACTTGAGATTAAATGGGAGATTACGGATTCTGAAGTCCGATTTAGAATTGAATTTGAAAACAAATTTACAATGAAGTCCTTGGACGAAGTGAAATACTATAAAAAATTGATTGAGCGTATTAAAAATGGTGACGATATCGATCCTAGAGGAGAGACCACCGATCAACTTGAGAAGGATTTATATGTGTCGGAAACGTTTATAAGTCGATTGATAGAATTGTCTGACACAAGTGATATGACATTTAATCCAATGATAGATTTTGAAATAAATGCAGAGGGTGCTTCTGTCCTTTGGGGTACCTTTGAAGTGAAGGCCGATGCTGCTGTCCAAGCACAAAGTGACACGACTGAATTTACTCCGTTTTCAGTGGACGACAACAAAGAACTACCAGATTATTCCCAGTTCGATGATCAGAACAAAAAATACATGGACGAGTTTGTTGATCGAGGTCTATTAAGCTCTTGTTTCGAGGATTCTTTTTCGATGATCGCCGATATAACAAAGAAATTGATTGATAAAGGGGATATGGATGCACTGCATTCTTTGTTCATTACACTTCATCAGAATCTGGACCAATTTGAGGATATAATTTCCCTAGATTATAAGCTAACAGATTATGTCAGATTTATGAAACTATTAAATAACCCAAAACTGAAGCTAAATATCAAAGCAGATGTTGTTATATTCCTAAACGAATTAGAAAAAATGGCAGATGATAATCCAGAAGAAGCCTTAGCTGCAAAGACAGCATTTGAGCAGAGTTTTGCCGAAGAAGAAAAGAAGGAAGAAGAAAAACAAGAGCAGATTCAACGCAACATAAGTAAGTTAAACAGAATTCTTAGCCAAGTACAGACGGAAAAAACAATTGAGCAAGTGATCCCAATGGATATGGCACGAGAAAGAATAGAGGGTATTAATCAGTTCTTAACAGATACGAATATTTTGGATCTAATTAATGCAAACAAATATTTGACGATGCTTATTAAGAATAACTCAAATTCTATCTCCATAGAGCGAAATCCTAAGTCATACATTATTAAGATAAATGGTGGTGTTGAAGACAGTATCAATATCAAACGAGAAATGGTAATAGAATCGATGAGTGGTATTCAGACTCAATTACAGGAAAAGCTTCAATCTATTTCAAGTGTAGATCCAAGCAGTGAGCAATTCGAAGCACTAGCTGTCAGTATTATGAATCTTTTGAAGGAATCATCAAACAGAGAAGCGTTTTTTGAAATAATTTCAACTAGAGCAAATCTAGTACTGGGATTCCAGCTGCTACAACTGCTAGTAGACAAAGTATTTAGTGGCGAGGCCACGGAAACTAAAGAGTTGAAGAAGCCAACATTTGATTTCCCAAACACTAGCTATCAAAACAAAATAGATAACTGGCAAGGACTGCTCGATGAGGTTGATAGCAATAACCGTAGCTCAGAAGGTGACGTAAAGTTTCTAGATTATTTTAAGGAGAAATTGTCATACATGATAGCCACAGGAGATCGCTATCTTTGTGAGTACCTAGTGGGTACATTGGCAGACATAAAGATGAGCTCTGATGTAAATACCTCATTTATGAAATATATTCTATCTGAGGATTTGGTAAATGATTATAAACTCTCACATACAGTGACGAAAGAGAACCTCGAAGAGTTTATTAGTGCAATAAAAGCTAACAATAAAAAGGAATACATTCCAACGTTATTACGCATGATTAATCGATATTTTGAAGATGCAGGCCAGTCATTAGTAGGTGTAGCTGAAACGGATTTAAATATTGACGAGTATTCTTACTTCTTTAACAAGATATTAGATAAGACAGATAATGAGTTATTTAATGACGCTAAAGCTGAAATAGCAGAAACATGGACTAATTTTAAGGAATTTGTTGAGAACAGAATTCAAGAGATGACAGCTAAGACTATTGAAACTCCTGAGCGGCTTGCATACTTTTTTTCTCCACAAGGCAGATATAGTGGCAGAAGAGTAATGGTGATTGCGGATGAGGTATTGGGTAATGGCCAAGCGGCGACAATTGCCAATACAAAAAAAGTAGCCGATTTGCTAGATAGAGCGATAGACGCAGATATTCTAAGTATTAACAACGGCAGAGATAATGGCAAGTCTATAAAATACAAGCAATTTATGCAAAAAACGAACAATGGCTATGGGTACTATTTAACTGTAGAAAAAGAGGCGTCCGATAAGACAGGTAAAACAAAATTGCGAATAGAATTTACTAACGGATCCAGTGGTGAAAGCTCATGGAGACGAAGCTACACCGGATATATTGAGGAGTAATGAGCAATGAGATCTAAATTAATCGCAACTATGGTGGATGAAATCTCTGAAAATGGGGAGAAAGACCAATCATTCATAAAATCATTAGGAGACAACCTTGTAGCAAGACAGAATGTGTTTTCTGGCCCAGAAGCAGCACGTGTTGTCGATCATCTCCTGAGCTTGAAGGAACGGAACGTAAATATCCGAGTTATCCTCGGGCTTATCCCTGGCCTGGAATTTTTATCTTCCGATTCAAAACCCGAATTAGAAAAAGATATGTCGGATGAAGAACAGCTGAAAATAAGCGCCAAAAAGTCGATCTATACTTGTTTAGATAAATTGAGTAAGAACAATAAATCAAAAATTCTAGGCGTACTCTCTAGAGATTTTGGGAAGCTGGGATTTAAATCTATAGGATATACCCCAAAAAAACCAGCGTATAAGAGGAACGAAGTACTTAATGCAGTAAAAAATAATGAGGTAGATACTTTAAAAAGACTGATTTCGGATCGAGCTGATATATGTAGCGAAACAGTCGGTAAAAAAAATGCGCTAATAATTGCAGTAGAAAAAGGTCATGTTGAATGTTTGGAGTTATTATTAAGGACAAGTAAATATATTAAAAAGAAGCAAGTTAATTCCCCTCCCGGATTAAGCGGAATTGGTAAGCTTGTGTGGTTAACTGTAAATCCCAATTTAAAAGACACTGGCCCGCTTATCGATCGTCAAGATAAATATGGGAAAACAGCATTAATGCATGCGATAGAGAATAAGAATAGACTATGTTTTGACCTTCTGATTAAAAATGGAGCCAATATAAATAGAAGCGATAATGCTAATGTGACTCCCCTAATTAACGCGTCTGCAATAGGTGAAGAATATTTTGTTGATAGTTTGATAAAGCAAGGTGCAAATCTTGATAAAAAGGTAAAACATTCGGGGACGGCACTGGCCTATTCCATTGCAAGGAAACACTTGAAATGTTTTAAATTACTTGTGAAAGCTGGTGCAAAGCTAAATATTAAAGATGAAGGTGGGATTACTCCACTCATACTAGCCTCATCAGAAAATCAAGCAGAATATGTCGAAGCTCTAATAAATGCTGGAGCCGATATATATGAAACAGATAAGGATGGTCAGGATGCGCTTGCTTATGCAAAAGCACATGAACAAACAGATTCCATTAGATTGATCGAAGCAGCTATGGAGGATCAGTCATGAGATGTAAAATAGTGGGATTAAGTGTAGCGTCCCAGGGATTCTGGAGAAAATTACTTAAGGATGTCAGCATTGGTAAAAATGTGTTTAAGGATAAAGATGCCGAAAAGATTATTGAGTTCCTCTTAACAGAAAAAGAAAGTGGTATCGATATACGGCATACTTTTTCACGAATTCCCTATTTAGCCTTTCTTAAACCCGATGTTCCTGTCAATGTGTCTCAGGATGGAGAGGAAGAAAGGGCGATAAACCAGGCTCAGAAGTCGATTCATATATGTTTATCAAAGTTAAATGAAAAAAATAAAACAAGAGTACTTACAAATTTATCCCGAGATTTTTCTATCCTATCTGTTTATGGGAAAGCGCTAATCAATGCAGCAAAGGAAAACCGCCCAGATGAAGTTGAGCGCCTTATTACAATTATCGGTGTGAATGCAAACTCTTGGGATGAGGAAGGAACCCCGCTGATGTGGGTGTCTGAAAATGGACATTTGAACCTTGCCAAACAACTAGTAGCGGCGGGTGCTGATGTCAATTTAGTCGATAAAACAGGTCAAACAGCGCTAATGTGGGCTGAAACATCACCTCTAGTGGCATCCTTTTTAATTCGTCAGGGTGCAAACGTACATGTCCAAGAAAATGAGGAGAGTTATACGGCGCTTATGTGGTGTGCAGAGTCCGCTAGTTTGGAAACATTAGACGTGCTACTAGAAGCTCGTGCATTAAAATCATATGTTGATGGAAGCGGAAATACCGCATTAATGATAGCTGCTGCGGGAGAAGGCATTGAAACCGTAAGTGAAGAGCAGCACATAGAAGTTATTAAGCGCTTACTGGAGGATGGCGCTAATATCAACTACAAGAATAATGATGGTCAAAATGCAATGATGCTTGCGGCCAAATCAAAGAGAGGGAAGGTCATCGATTTTCTTCTGCAAAATGGTATTAATTATAAGGAAACCGATAATGAGGGCAACGATGCATTAGGCTTAGTTAAAGGCAAAATATTAAGTGAATTGAAAGAAAAAATAGAGACGATTAGCGGTTCAACAATAAATAGATAGAAGGATTGGAAAAATGAAAAATAAAATAATTTCACAGGAATCAGCGAAAGAAGAAGCCTTCGATTTTGTGAATATACAGCTTATCAAAGTATCGCTTGAAAACAAGATTAATCTCTTTGTGGAAACTACAGCGGCCAGACTTGTTTATGAGTTACTTAAGTTCAAAAAAAATGGATATGATTTAAAAATATTGTTTAGCGAATTTGAAGGTCTCGAGTTTTTGGCATCAGAAACAAAACCCGAGATTGATGATACAAACCCTGAAACAAAAAAACTATCGACTGCTCAAAAATCGATTTATACCTGTTTAGATAAATTGAATAAGACAAATAAGGCAAGAATTCAGGAAGTACTCGCAAGAGATTTTGAGAATCTTGGTTTTGAATCTTTCGTCTATGCCCCAAAAGAACCAGGTTGGTTGGGGGAAGAACTACAAGAAGCTGCAAAAGTAGGTGATATTTTAGAAATAGAGAAGCTGCTTAATAATGGAGTAGATATCGAGGCAAAGGATTCTGATGGCTGGACTGCATTATTTTTTGCATCAAGTGAAGGGGAAACAGAATGTGTGGATTTACTATTGAAAGTCGGAGCAAAAATTGATGCAAAGACTAATGATGAAAATACCGCACTAGATTTCGCAAAGAAAAATAATCATATAGAAGTAGTCAGATTATTAGAAGCAGCCATAGAGGATCAGTCATGAATTTCAAGGTAATTTCAACTGAGACTATAGCGGATACAAGACTAGCGTCACTAAAAGGTAAAATTTCTGTTCTGAGTAATGGCCTGAATATATTTACCGGATCAAAGGCGATCCAAATAATAGATGATCTATTAGCTACAAAAGAAACAGGAATCAACTTACGAGAATTATTCAGTAAGATAGAAGGTTTAGAGTTTTTAGCTTTTGAGTCTAAGCCAGTTGTAGATAAAACCACCGATGAAAGGAGCCAAATGACGAGTGCTCAGAAATCGATCTATACCTGTTTAGATAAATTGAGTAAGAAAAATAAGGCAAAAATTCAAGAAGTACTGGCAAGAGATTTTCAGATACTGGGGTTTAAAGAGATGGTCTATAAACCAAAAGAGCCAGGTTGGTTAGGAGAAGAATTACGAAAAGCTACACGAGATAGAAATATTTTAGAAGTGCAGAATCTGTTAGATCGCGGAGCGGATATAAATGCAAAGGATCCTGCTGGCTGGACAGCATTAATCCATGCTTCATGGGACGGGACGCAAGAATGTGTAGATTTACTATTAAAAGCCGGAGCAAAAATTGAGGAAATGAGTAATAAAGGCCGGCCTGCATTAATGTATGCTGCAGATATGGGCAAAGTAGGATGTGTGGACATACTCTTGAAAGCTGGAGCAGATTTTGATGCAAGGGGTAATGATGGAGAAACCGCACTAGATTTAGCAAAGAGTAGTTATCATAATGAAGTGGTCAAATTATTAGAAGCAGCGATGGCGGATCAACCTGATGGCCCCGTAGTTAATAGTACAAATAGACCTGTCTATACCCCCAAGACACCTAATTGGTTAGGAGAAGAGCTACGACACGCTGCAGAGGAAGGAAGTGTTACAGAAATAGAGAAGCTGCTAGATAGTGGCGCGGATATAAACGCAACAGATAATGATGGCTGTACTGCATTAATGTTTGCTGCAGGTTTTGGCAAAGCAGACTGTATGGATTTACTATTGAAAGCCGGTACGGACATGAACGGGAAATGTGATGATGGTTGGGCTGCATTAATGTTAGCTGCATTTTATGGCAGAGAAGAATGTGTGGAATTACTATTGAAAGCCGAAGCAAAAATTGATGAAAAGAACTGTGATGGGAACACCGCACTGGATTTAGCAAAGAAACGTAATCATATCGAAGTAGTCAAATTAATAGAATCAGCGATGGAGGATCATACCCCAAAAGAATCTGGTTGGTTGGGGGAAGAACTGCGAGAGGCTGCAGAACAGGGTAAACTTTCAGAAATGCAGAAACTGATAGATCGCGGCGCTGACATAAACGCAAAAAATAATGATGGCTGGACTGCATTAATGTGTGCTGCATCTAGTGGGAAAGCAGACTGTGTGGATATGCTCATAAAAGCCGGAGCAAAAATTGATGAAAAGGATACTGATGACTGGACTCCATTAATGCTTGCTACAATTAATGGCAAAGCAGCCTGTGTGGATTTACTCATAAAAGCCGGAGCAAAAATTGATGAAAAGGATAATAGCGGAAGAACAGCACTGGATATAGCAAAGAAACATAATCGAATTAAAGTAGTCAGAGTGTTAGAAGCTGCTATGAAGGATCAGTCATGAACTTCAAGATAATCTCAACTGAGACTATAGCTGATACCAAATTTGCGTTACTAAAAGGACAGATATCTGAACTGAGGACAGGTTTAAACATATTCACTGGCCCAAAAGCAAATCAAACCATTGATGATCTTCTTGAAGCAAAAGAAGCAGGCATCAACTTACGGGAATTATTCAGTAAAATAAAAGGTTTAGAGTTTTTAGCTTTTGATTCTAAACCAGTTGTAGACCAAACCACAGACGAAAGGAGCCAATTGACAAGTGCTCAGAAATCGATCTATACCTGTTTAGATAAATTGAGTAAGAAAAATAAGGCAAAAATTCAAGAAGTATTGGCAAGAGATTTTGAG
>Ga0075111_1001272_pt1 | contig 11609 bp, 13 predicted proteins | sample AntAceMetag02UKK_FD_69787 | JGI IMG/M metagenome (GOLD analysis project Ga0075111, IMG submission 69787) | Saline lake microbial communities from Ace Lake, Antarctica - Antarctic Ace Lake Metagenome 02UKK | ecosystem: Environmental > Aquatic > Non-marine Saline and Alkaline > Saline | place... | reverse complement strand
GAATGGTTTTTTTTATCAATAACGAATTGTTAATAAGTACTTTTGTTGCAAAATTCATGATTAAATGTTAATCCATTTAATCATGTCTTTGAGGAAGTTATTTTGAATATTTTACTAAGAAAGAAAATAGCCAAATACACTCACTTTTTAGTATTTCTACTTTTATTTCTACTCTACTGAACTATTCAAGTACCTGAATGTTTAATTATTGTATTTATGCTTTTAAAATATGTACCTTCGCGCCCCGTTTCAGGATGGGATATTCAAAGGGCATTAGTGCTATCCTTGTCACCCACCCGAAATTATTGAATAGGTAAAAGGTGTAGGGAGAATAGGGTAAGTACAGGAACGATTGTAAAATTGAAATAGATTATTAAATGTATTGACACAACCTGACAGAGTCCGACGTTAGCGTGCGCCGAGTCCTCCGCCATAGGCTACGGCCGCCGGTGGAAGCTTTACCGCGCTCCGCCTTAGCTGCGCGGCGGCGAGGACGGAGGAGCAAGGAAGTTTTATCTCGCCGAAGGCGGAACTGTTAGAGTTAATACCATTAAACATATGGAAAAAGACAAAAATAAAATACTTGACGAGGTAACAACCAGCGAATACAAATACGGTTTTTACACCGACATTGAAATGGATACTGCCCCAAAAGGGCTGAACGAAGATATTGTAAAGTTCATTTCGGCAAAGAAAAATGAACCGGAATGGTTATTGGAATTCAGGCTGAAGGCTTACCGTTACTGGCTTACATTGGAGGAGCCTACATGGGCACACCTTGAACACGCACCCATCGACTACAACGAAATTATTTTCTACGCTGCCCCAAAAAAGAAAAAGGAACTCGAAAGCCTTGATGAGGTTGATCCGGAGTTGCTTGATACCTTTAAAAAACTTGGGATTTCCCTGGAAGAACAAAAACGTTTGTCTGGTGTTGCTGTTGATGCGGTGATCGATAGTGTTTCGGTGAAAACTACGTTTACTGCTACGCTGGCAAAGCACGGGATAATTTTTTGTTCCTTTAGTGATGCAGTGCAAAATCACCCGGAACTTGTGAAGCAATATATGGGTTCAGTAGTTCCTTACACTGACAACTATTTCGCAGCTCTAAATTCGGCTGTTTTTACCGATGGATCGTTTTGCTACATCCCGAAAGGAGTGCGGTGCCCGGTGGAACTCTCAACGTATTTCAGGATCAATGCTGCCAATACCGGCCAGTTTGAACGGACTTTGATTGTTGGCGATGAAGGCAGTTATGTGAGTTATATGGAGGGGTGTACTGCACCCCAACGCGACGAGAACCAATTGCATGCTGCCATAGTTGAAATTATTACCATGAAGGATGCGGAAGTGAAATATTCTACTGTCCAAAACTGGTATCCCGGTAACGAAAAGGGTGAGGGAGGCATTTACAACTTTGTAACGAAGCGTGGGATATGCCGGGGCGCCAACTCAAAAATATCATGGACCCAGGTTGAAACAGGCTCCGCCGTTACATGGAAATATCCCAGCTGTATTTTGATGGGCGATCATTCCGTGGGTGAATTCTATTCGGTAGCTGTTACCAACAATTACCAGCAGGCTGATACAGGTTCGAAAATGATCCATCTTGGAAAAAATACCAAGAGTACAATTATTTCAAAAGGAATTTCTGCAGGACATAGTAACAATAGTTACCGTGGTTTGGTGAGGATGACAAAACGTGCCGAAAACTCACGAAATTATTCACAGTGCGATTCATTGTTGCTTGGGAATAAATGTGGGGCCCATACTTTTCCTTACATTCAAAACGAAAACAAATCTTCCATTATCGAGCATGAGGCAACCACTTCCAAGATTTCGGAAGACCAGTTGTTTTATTGCCAGCAAAGGGGTATCAGCGAAGAGAGTGCCATAGGGTTGATCGTGAATGGATATGCAAAAGATGTGCTGAAGCAATTGCCCATGGAATTTGCTGTTGAAGCACAAAAATTACTATCGATTAGTTTGGAAGGAAGTGTGGGGTAGGGGGAAGTTTGGAGTGAGCTAAAGTACTTGGAGTTTGGAGTTAAGTACGTTTGGATTACAATAAAAATTTTAGGGACACACTGCAAACTGCCGACTGCAAACTGCCGACTGCAAACTGCCGACTGCAAACTGAAGACTGCAAACTGCGAACTGAAGACTGAGAACTGAAGACTGAGAACTGAAGACTTAACAAAGTATTAAAAGAAAAAGATTAAACCACAAAATAATGTTATCAATAAAGAATTTACACGTTTCGATACACGGAAAAGAGATTATCAGAGGACTTGATTTGGAGGTGAATGCAGGGGAAGTGCATGCTATTATGGGTCCCAACGGTACCGGGAAATCAACATTGGCAGGAGTTATTGCCGGACGCGAAGAGATATTCGAAGTTACTGAAGGGGAAGTCAACTATAAAGGGAAAGACCTTTTGGGACTTCCTGTTGAAGACCGTGCCCGCGAAGGAATTTTCCTTGGCTTTCAATACCCGGTGGAGATTCCCGGCGTTAGCATTACCAACTTTATGCGCACAGCTGTAAATGAAATCAGGCAGTATAAAGGCCTTGAACAAATTTCGGCAGCCAATTTTCTTAAGAAGATGGACGATGCTAAAAAATTGGTCGGCATCCAGTCGAAGCTTACCAACCGATCGGTAAACGAAGGTTTTTCGGGAGGAGAAAAAAAGAAAAATGAAATTTTTCAGATGGCGATGCTGCAACCTGAATTGGCAATTTTGGATGAGACCGATTCGGGTCTTGACATTGATGCCCTCAGGGTTGTTGCAAACGGGGTAATTGCACTCAAGTCCAAAGACAATGCTACTGTTGTTATCACACACTATCAGCGCCTACTCGATTATATTGTTCCCGACTTTGTGCATGTGCTGTTTGATGGCAGGATTGTGAAATCCGGCGGCAAAGAACTGGCACTCGAACTCGAAGCAAAAGGTTATGACTGGTTAAAAGCAGAGGTGTAAACATTATGGGAATTTCAATAGAAAATATTGCGTCGAAAGAGCAGATGGTAGACCTTTTTAAGGAAAACCAGCCAATAATATTTCAGGATGACTCCGTTGAGGTGATAGCCCGTCGCAAAAAAGCAATCGATACTTTTAGCACACAGGGCTTCCCTCATTCTAAAATCGAAAACTGGCGGAATACTGATCTAAAGCAAACCCTTCAGTCAGATTATAATTACTATTTAGAACCTACATTTAAGGATGATATTGACCTGAAGCAAATATTCCAGTGTAATATCCCCCATCTTGATACCGATATGGTAACCCAATTGAACGGGTGGTTTGTATCTGAAAATGGTTCTTTAAAAAAAGATGATAATGGTGTTGTTGTTGGAAGCCTGGCTGCAGCCCGAAATGCATATCCTGACCTGGTGAACGGGCATTACGGCAAGTATGCTGATGACACAAAAAGTGGTTTCGTTTCATTAAACAATGCCTTTGCCATTGATGGTGTGTTTATTTGGGTCCCTGATAATGTTGAGCTTGAAATGCCATTACAAATGGTGAACATCATTAAGCATGACACAAATATTTTTGTTCAAAACCACAACCTGATCATCTTGGGCAAAAATAGCAAGCTGCAATTGGTCCAGTGTGATGATTCAATTGATCAGCAGCGAAGCCTTGTCAATACTGTTACCGAAGTTTTTATTGGGGCAAATTCATCCCTCGATCATTATAAATTGCAAAACAAAAACGACAATTCCACATTGATCAATTCTGTCTTTTTCAATCTTGAAAGAGATGCCAGATTAATTTCCAATGCCATTACACTTAATGGCGGATTGATCAGGAACGAGCATTATGTAAAGCTAAATGGCGAGAATTGTGAGGCCAATGTAATGGGTGTTTACCTGATGGATAAAACCCAGCATGTAGATAACCAGGTTTTTATTGATCATGCTTATCCTAACTGTTACAGCAACGAATTGTTTAAGGGTATTCTGGATGATAGTGCACGGGCCGTTTTCAACGGGCATATTCTTGTAAGGCGCGATGCCCAGAAGACAAATGCATTTCAGAACAACAAGAATATTTTGCTCACCGATAAAGCTGTTGTCAACACACAGCCCTTTCTCGAAATTTATGCCGATGATGTGAAATGTAGCCACGGGGCTACCGTTGGCCAATTGGATGAAACTGCTATGTTTTACCTTCGGTCACGTGGAATTAGCACCGAGAATGCCCGTTTGCTGTTGATGTATGCTTTTGCTGCCGAGGTGATCAACCATATTAAGATTGAACCTTTAAAAATCCGTATTGACGATATGGTAAAGAAACGCTTAAGGGGCGAGCTTTCCATTTGCGATCAATGTGTGTTGCATTGTAGTACTATGGAGCAAGAGGTAAATTTTGATATTGATATGAGTAAGGTTTAGGTTAAATTGGAAATTCGTTGATGTGCTAATTTATGCATTGCACCACTATGTGGAAAATCAAAGCCGCTTCGCAGGATAAAAGACTAATATCAGAAAATGTCCAATGCCCGCCTTGCCGGCGAGGTAGGCAAAATGTTCAATGTTGAATGTAGATTGATTTTGTAACATTGAAAAATGGAAATTGAATATTCCAAATTATGAATTTTCAAATAACTGAAACCCAATCTTCGAACCATTCCATTTATACCCGAAAGGGTACACCTTAACATCCTATCATAATAATTGTACCCCATCGGGTATAATCATCAGGATAATTACTATTTTTGTACCCGAAAAGGTATAATTTAGTGATATGGAAAACCTTCAATTAAATCAGTTTGTAAAGCAAAAAAGAAAATCTTCGGATCTTACCCAGGAGGATTTAGCCTATAAATCAGGCGTTGGGCTTAGGTTTGTCAGGGAACTTGAAAGGGGAAAACCCACGCTGCAAATGGATAAAGTAAACCAGGTATTAAAATTATTTGGTTTTGAACTTGGGCCAATAAAATCAGAAAGAAAAATCTCGCACGATGAAGCGCGCTAAAATATATATGCATAACAGTTGGGCGGGGACACTTGTTGAAGATGAAAATGGCTATCACTTCAACTATGAGCCGGGGTATTTAGGCACTGAGAGTCCAGAGCCAATAAGTTTAACATTGCCTTTAACAAAGAACACCTATCACAGTAACATCCTATTCCCTTTTTTTGATGGTTTAATCCCTGAAGGTTGGTTACTGGATATTGCCGAGAGAAACTGGAAATTTGACATACGCGACCGAATGAGTATTCTACTGCTGACATGCCGCGATTGTATTGGTGCCACTTCGGTTGAACCTATAGAGTAATAGTAATTATTATGGACAGATGTTTATTTTGTTACCAAGAATTGCCTGAAATTGGAGTTCATGAAAACAATCAGAAGGCTTTTTTTCACGTCAGGTGTAGTAAGAAGTTTTTTGGAAAAGTGACACCACCTGATTTGCTGATTAATGAAGATGAAATACTCAAATTGGCAGAACAGGTTGTTAAGAGTCAACGGACTGTTACCGGTGTTCAGCCAAAGCTATCATTAGGAATTAGTAAACTAAAAGAAAGCGAACCTCCATATAAGTTTACCATAGTGGGTTTATGGGATGAGTACATTTTGAAACCACAAAGCAATCTTTACAATAGTCTTCCCGAAATAGAGGATTTAACCATGCATCTTGCTGAAATATCCAAAATAAAAACGGTCAGCCATTCTTTAATTACTTTAAAGTCGGGGCAATATGCATATATAACTAAGAGAATTGACAGGTCAGGTGGACAGAAATTGCACATGGAGGATATGTGTCAATTAACAGAAAGGCTTACCGAGCATAAATATAAAGGCTCCCACGAACAGGTTGCCAAAATCATACTTAAATATTCAGCCAAACCCGGATTAGATTTGATAAATTTTTATGAGTTGGTCCTATTTTGTTTTCTAACCGGAAACAACGATATGCACCTGAAAAACTTCTCGTTACTGAAAAAGGATACGTCTGATTACGAATTATGTCCGGCTTATGATTTAGTAGCCTCGGAACTTGTGGTGGAAGGCGATGATGAAGAGCTAGCATTAAACCTAAATGGTAAAAAGAAGAAGCTTAAACGAAAAGATTTTGAAGTTGCCATGAAAGTTGGTGGCCTTGATGATAAAGTAATTCAGGGTATTTTCAAAAAATTCTTCAACCTGACAAATAAGTGGCATGAATTCATCGACATCAGCTTTATTCCACCCGCATTGAAAGCAGGATATCACGAACTTATAAAAAGAAAAGTTCACCAATTGGATGAATAAATAGAATTTGAATTGTAAAGCCGGGCCTAAGCCTGGCTTTTTTTATAGAATAAAACGGAAAGTAAAATATAAAGGATGATCGTTAGTGGAAGGGCAAAAAAACCTTTCCAGATAAAAAGGGCCAGGAATGATATCATCAACACGTACCTCAGATAATTGTCCTTGAAAGAGAAATTTTTAAACTTCATCGAAAACAATTTAATGTTGGAAACCAGGAGGCCTGAAAAAATCAGGGTCAGGAAAAAAAGTATCCAGTAATTAGATATTAGATTTTTCGCAAACCCGAAGCCTATGCTTTCAGCCTGGAAATAAACCAACGGCAGCGAAGCAAAAAACAGGGCATTAGCAGGTGTGGGCAATCCTATAAAATCTTCTGTCTGTTGATCATCGATGTTGAATTTTGCCAATCGTAAAGCTGAAAACACAGTTAAACCAAAAGCAATGAGCGAGAAAACATTGAGATCAAACCAATACAAGAATGGTTTATTCAAGGTCTTTTCCATCAACTGAAAGACGATCATTGCCGGGGCAAGGCCAAAAGAAATCATGTCTGCCAGTGAGTCGAGTTGGACACCGATATCTGATTTGGCATTGAGCAGACGCGCAAGCATACCATCCATAAAATCGAATACAGCAGCAAGGCCAATAAACCATGCGGCTAATTCCAAATTACCTTTTAAGGCAAAAATAATTGATATGCTTCCACTCAATAGGTTGAGGGAAGTAACAAAATTTGGGATATGTTTCTTGATCACAATAAATTAATTAATAACAAAGGTTTTTGATTACCCGGTAGCACTTATCCGCTTCATTACATCAAGTTTAAGGATGCGCAGGTTCTTACCCGACATATCAATGATTCCATCGTCCTTAAAATCCTTCAAAATCCGGATGGCACTTTCTGTTGACATACCGGTAAGTTCAGCCAGGTCTTTGCGCGACATACACAATTCAAAATCAAGTGATTTGTAAATTTTATGTGACAAACACAAAAGTATATCAGCTAAGCGGCCATGCAATTGTTTTTGTGTGAGACTGAAAAAACGGTCGTACAACGAAACCATGTTGTTGTTGGTGATATCGACAATTTCGGTGGCAAAAAGCGGGTTTTTGCGCATCAGGTTTTTAAATGCATTGGTGTCGTAAGAATAAATATCGGTGTCCACCAAAGCTTTGGTGCTGTAGTGGAAAACATTGTCAACCGAAAGCGATGGCAGACCGATTAAACTGCCTGCAGGAAGTACGCTGATGATCAGGTTTTTGTTGCCGATCTCAATGTAGGACTTCACAATTCCTTTGATCAAAAAGAAGATGTTTGATGCAAAGGCACCCTGTTTATTAATTATCTCACCTTTTTTAAAGGACAATTCGATCTGGTTGTGATTCAATATTTCTGTTTCCTCTTCACTAAGTCGCTTAAATAGTGGTGTTTCCTTAGGATACTTCAAACAATGAATATCGTGGGCACTTTCAGCAGTAAAAATGTCTTCTCTATATTCCATAGTAAAAAAATTATTGGACAAAAGTAACAAAATCTATCGTAATAAACTGATTTGAATCAACTTTTAAACTGTATAAAATCATATTCAATTAGGAGTAATCAGTATTATAAATTGATTAAGAATGAGTTAAATCATTTTAGTTTTGCAAGGTGAGTGTTTCACATGAATTGTGTGATAATCGCCCTAAACTTAAAAAGCGAAAAGCTATGTCAAAAGTCACATTTATTTTGATTTTTGTAGGATTGATTTCATTTGCAAATCCTGCTAAAGCGCAGTTTAGCATTTCTGCCGAGTTAAGGCCAAGGTTTGAAATGGATAACGGTACGATTAAGCCGAAACATGATAGCCTTTCAACTTTCTATTATGCTAGCTCCCGCGCCAGGCTTCGCCTCGATTTTGAGAAAGAAAAGTACCAGATGCGTTTTACCCTGCAGGATGTTAGGGTTTGGGGAAATGGCGACATTTACACCAGCACCGGTGTATGGGGAAATACTACGGGCCTTGATGTTTACGAAGCATGGTTCAGGTTAAAATTGGGTGAAAAATCAAATATTACCATTGGCCGGCAGGAACTGAAATATGACGATCAACGATTGATTGCATGGAGAAATTGGAACCAGTATGGCCTTGCCTATGATGCGGTTGTTTACAACTACAAAAATAATGGCTGGTCGCTCAATGCAGGGGTATCCTATAACAACATGATCAACATCCAAACTGGCAAGCCCGTTGATGATAATGAATTGTTTAACCACGATAACTTGATTAAAACCCTCAATTTCGTTCATCTCAAAAAGAAATTCTCGGATCATATTTCAGCTTCGGCTTCTATTGTTGGCGCAGGTTACACAAATGAAAATCAACCCGGCACAATTTATATGACTGCTACATATGGCTTGTGGGCTGGTTTAAATTTTGGTGGTTTTGATGCTACTGTAAATGCTTACTACCAAAATGGCCATGCTCAAAGTGGCAAAAATGTTAGCGCCTATATGTTTACATTAAGTCCTGGTTACAAAGTAGGTAAGTTCAAATTGGGTGTCGGACTCGATTATATTTCGGGTGATGATGCCAACAGCAGCGGTTACGGTAAAAAGGAAAAGACTTTTAACAAGATGTACGGCGCCGTTTTTAAATATTATGGTTGGATGAACTATTATACCTACATGAAGGCTAGCACAAAAAATGGTGGTTTGATGGACATTTACCCCAACCTTAAATATTCAATTAGTAAAAAACACGCTATCGATGCCTACTACCATTTCTTTTCGCTGGCCAATAGTGTGAAATTAGGAACGGGAATTATCGATGACAAGAATCTTGGATCGGAGCTCGATCTGCGCTACACCTACAAAATTATGCCTGAGGTTAATTTGCAGGCAGGTTTCTCATACTATTTTGTTACCGAAACACTCGAAAAGATTAAAGGTGTTGGAGTTGGCAACAGTAGTTCACCATATTGGGCATGGGTGATGATTACCTTTAAACCAACACTTTTTGTTTCTAAATAATACCTCTTAAAAGTATTTTGATGAAGAGACTGATGTCCATCGACGATTTTCTGTCGCTCCCCAAACCGGAGCGGGTCCATCGTGTGCTCACACAGGGGTGTGAGCTAATGCACAGGACTCACGACAAGCATACGATCAAGCTTTTCAAATTCTCAGGCTTTTTTGTTGAAATCTGGTATTTACCTTCCTCAAATAAAATTGATAAGATCAGGATAATGGATATAGAGGAAGTTTTACATTTGTATGAAAATGAGATCGACATTTCTGATCTTTACAAATAAGCTTTTGGCTTTTATCAAATTTTCACTGGCAAATATGCCAAAAATATCCGCCTTTATCTGTAAAATCCGCTTCATCCGCGTCCTAACTTGAATTTCTTTTAACGCCAGTGTCATCCATTGTTCACGCCATCTAAATTGGAAAAATCATAACTTTGCAGAAACGATCATATTATGATAGCTTTAGATAAAATTAAACATCAACTGATAGATAAAATCCTTCCTTGTAGGATTGAACGGCTTTTGGAGGCCATTGACAGCATTTTTGTTTCTTCCCAAACAGAAGAGTTAATCCCCCTGTCCTCGGAGCAAATTGAAATGTTGATGATGAGTGAACAAGATATTGAAAATGGCCATCTTGTTGCAGATTCAGATAAGCTCTATGATTAACCATTGTTACCTATAATAATTTTCAGTGAAACCGCACTTCTCAAACCTAAACATCAACGACTTTACTTACAATCTTACCGATGATCGGATTGCAAAGTTTCCGCTCAGTCAACGCGATGAATCGAAATTATTGATCCATAAAAATGGTAAAACATCTGAAGATAGTTTTAAGGACTTAGCCAAATTCCTTCCACCCGAAAGCTTTTTAGTTTTAAACAATACAAAAGTTGTCCGTGCAAGATTATTCTTCAAAAAGCCAACCGGGGCAACTATTGAGATATTTTGCTTGGAACCAGTTGAACCCACCTCCGAAATCCAACTAGCCTTCCAGCAAAAGCAATCGGCAGTATGGAAATGTCTGGTTGGCAATGCCCGTCGTTGGAAAGGTGGAAGCCTTAAGGCTGAATTTATTGATGAGAATAAACGTTTTGAGCTTTCAGCAGAAATAATAGAGAGATCCGGGGAGGCTTTTTTTATTCAATTCAACTGGCAACCAGAAGACAAGACATTTGCAGAAATCCTTGAACAAGCAGGTAAAATCCCATTGCCACCCTACCTCCATCGTGAGGCTGTGGAAAGCGACAAGATTCGCTACCAAACGGTTTATGCCATCAACGATGGTTCTGTAGCTGCACCAACTGCCGGACTGCATTTTACGAAAAGTGTGTTCGACTCTTTGAAACAAAAAAAAATCAATTACGACTACCTTACCCTGCATGTTGGAGCCGGAACTTTTAAGCCCGTTGGCGAGAATGGCCTGGAAAACCACGAAATGCACACCGAACAGGTTTTAATCAATCGCCAACTCATCGAAAAACTCGTTGAAAACCTTGGGAAAGTAATTGCTGTAGGAACTACCTCGGTGCGTACCCTTGAAAGCCTGTATTGGTTTGGGGTAAAATTGGAATCTGATAAAACTGCAATTTTCGAGATTAAACAATTTGATCCTTATGGAGACTTCTCATCGGAGGGTTTGGCAGTTGAAAAGGCATTGCAAAATGTTCTTGAATATATGGATAAACTTGGAATGGAAAACTTGCCTGGAGCCACGCAACTGATGATTTTCCCAGGATACAAATATCGTATGATCAACGGCATGGTCACTAATTTCCATCAACCACGGAGTACACTTCTATTATTAATAGCTGCCTGGCTTGGTAATGAGTGGAAAGAGATTTATGAGTATGCCCTGGAAAATGATTTCCGTTTTTTGAGTTATGGTGATAGTTGTTTGTTTTTGTAGAAGAAAGAGGCTCTGCGTTAATTCACAGCACAACCCATATTGGGTTGCATTCTATATTTCATAACGATTATAGCTACAATACCGAAACTCAAACCGGGGATTGATTTGAAAGGATGAATAACCCCTGCCTTTTCGCGCAACACCACCGATTGATAATGCTTTGATCTAGAGTATTAAATGTCGGTGCATATTTTATTAGTAGGGGATTTGTTGAAGTCTCCGAATCAATCTTTTTCAGCGATTAAGCAGGATAATTTATAAATGCTTAATAATTTGATATTCAGTGATAAAAAAATGTTTTTCGCACTATTTTTGCCAAAAGCCACGGCTACTGACCGTGGCCAGTGTTCCTTCATAAAGTATTGATTTTTAATTGTTTATATTTTTTAAAAGCCTGCCTGCTAACTTATTGATTGG
>Ga0075111_1001271_pt1 | contig 11615 bp, 11 predicted proteins | sample AntAceMetag02UKK_FD_69787 | JGI IMG/M metagenome (GOLD analysis project Ga0075111, IMG submission 69787) | Saline lake microbial communities from Ace Lake, Antarctica - Antarctic Ace Lake Metagenome 02UKK | ecosystem: Environmental > Aquatic > Non-marine Saline and Alkaline > Saline | place... | reverse complement strand
CGAATTTAGAGTCTATCTTGGTATATTTGTTCTAGGGACAATCTTCGTATCGATTAATATCTTTTCTCATATTGGAACCGGTATTTTAGACACTGTTCGATATGCGAGTTTTCAAGTTATATCGATACTTACAACAACGGGTTATGCCTCTCATGATTTTGAGTTATGGCCAGCCTTTAGCCAAGTGCTCTTATTTTTATTTATGTTCTTGGGTGCGATGGCGGGATCAACAGGTGGTGGTATGAAAGTGGTTCGTATCCAACTAATTATTAAGCAAGGTTTCTTGCAGATTAAAAAACTGATTCACCCACAAATGGTGGGTCATGTGAAACTAGGTAATCGGGTAGTCCCATATCGTATTTTAAATGTAGTATCTGGCTTCATTCTTCTGTATTTGAGCTCATTTGTAATCGGTATTCTCATCGTGTCTGCATTCGGAATCGATTTTGTTACATCATTCTCGTCTGTTGCGGCATGTCTAGGTAATATTGGCCCGGGTTTTGGAACCGTTGGCGCCATGGATAATTTTGCTCACCTACCAATGGTCGTTAAAAATGTCCTTTCATTCCTAATGCTCCTTGGTCGATTAGAACTCTACACCGTTATCGTCATACTATCCCCAGCCTTCTGGCGCGATTAGGTTTTGCTGCAGACATCTCTCCATAAATGAAAAAGAGCCACTCAAAGAGTCATTGCTAATAAAGTTAAGCGGACTCTCGTATAATGAATACATAAAACAATATTTTATTTAAATACAATAATCAGCTCTCCATAAACGATAATATTAATAAAGGGGGTACGTTGTATGCAAATTAAAACAAACAGTAGCAACTTTAAAAATAACATCATACAAAATTCAAGTATAGAAAATACCTCACAGTTAAATATCCAAACAGAAGCGATAGACAACGACGAAAATACTCTAGATATTTCCAATTACAAGCTACTGGAAAAAAATGCCGTCTCTGAAGCAAAAAATTACATCGGATATGGAACCCTCAATGAAAAAGATCAAGTAGCGCTTAATAGCCTAATTGAAAAAGTATTAAACGGTGAATCGCTTTCCATAAAAGAGCTTAATCAACTATTCAGCCTATTTAATAAAGAACGTGAGTTTTTCGATCGAAAGAAAGAGGAATCTTCAGAAGGGAACGGAGAGGTTAATGTCAATTCTGAAGTTTCAGGTAACCAGCCAAACAAGATTTCTGAATTAAATATACAAATCCATAATACAACGATAACATAATTGAATCAGCATACCTTGAGATAACGGTCCCTTAAACTATTGCTGGCTTTATTAGCTAGAAAATCCTTCTAATTAGCCTAGAAGTATATACAAAAAGTATACACGAAAGTGTGTTGACATATTGTATATACGTCAGATAAAATTACAGTTAATGGAACTTGATTGGAATAATGAACAAAGCGAATCTGAGAGCACTGCTATAGAAGTGCCTGATCTTGATGATGCCTTCTGGGAAAAAGCACAATCTGAATTACCAAAAACAAAAACACCGATTTCGTTGAGACTTGATGCTGATGTTTTGGATTGGTTTAAGGCCCAGGGAAAAGGATATCAGACACTCATGAACTCAATTCTTAAAGCTTATATGAAGTCTCGAAAATAAGTTGTTATCTACGTTCTTATAATGCATCCGATGTTTCTATTGATAGTATCATAAAATATCTAGTATACTAAAACATATCGATGTGGGTATAATTAGCAAAATTCAATTTATAAAAGGAGCGAGCCAATGAGTTTCGAGTATATACAAAAAATACCAAGTGTTGAAGAAATCCTAAAAGAGATTCCCTTAGCAGCTGATCTTGCTTCAATTAAGAAAAAAAGAGATCTTGAAATTAAAGATGTATTGAAGGGTAAAAATGATAAACTCTTGCTTATAATCGGTCCTTGTTCGGCAGATGATGAAGAAGCTGTTTGTGAGTACGTATCACGACTAGCAAAATTGCAGTCTAAAGTGAATGAGAAGCTAATTATCATTCCTCGTATTTACACTAATAAGCCAAGAACGACAGGGGAGGGCTATAAAGGGATGGCACATCAACCAAACCCAAGGGAGAAACCAAACATGGTTGAAGGGTTAAAAGCGATTCGTAAAATGCATATACGAGCAATGAAAGAATCACATTTATCTTCAGCGGATGAAATGTTATATCCTGGGAATTATCCGTATTTGCAAGATATTTTGAGTTATGTAGCTATTGGTGCTAGGTCAGTCGAGAACCAGAAACACCGACTTACTGTTAGTGGACTTGATATCCCTATTGGAATGAAGAATCCCACCAGTGGTGATTTTGATGTTATGTTAAACTCAGTCAAAGCAGCACAAGTTCCTCACGTTTTTGTCTATAATGGCTGGGAAGTTAGTACTACTGGAAATGAACTCGCTCACTGTGTATTACGCGGTTCTATGAATCAACACGGACAGCACATTCCTAATTATCATTATGAAGACTTGATACACGTTGCGGAGAAATATCTCGAGCGGTCATTACGCAATCCGACAGTGATCATTGATACTAATCATTCAAACTCTGGTAAAAAGTACAATGAGCAGCCAAGAATTGCAATGACGGTACTTAAGAGCCGTAAACATTCTGATATACTGAAACAGATGGTAAAGGGTTTCATGATTGAAAGTTACTTGGAAGATGGTTCACAGAAAGTTAATGAGCATGTATTCGGAAAATCGATTACTGATCCATGTATCGGTTGGGACACCACTGAGCGCCTAGTTCAAGCAATCGCCGATTACTTGTAGTTGCCTTTTCCTCCACTAACAGGGGAGGTGGCGAGCTTGTCGAGTCGGAGGGGTCTTGTCGTGGATTGTTTTTTAGTTTAACAAAAAGATCAAAAACATTGAAAAGAAAAGTAGGGCGAGTAGAATTTTTATTATCCATACTTTTTCTCTGAGTTTCTTTTCGACGGACTTTATTGATATTCCAAAGAAGATTGCAAGAAATACGAGAACAAGAGGCAGAATGAACGCTAAATTATAGACAAGTAAGTAGCTGATTGCTTTATATCGATAGCTCTGATCTTTAATTAAATACATGATTGTTGGGAAATATACTTGCCCCGTACAGGCGAGTTCGATTATAGAGATTATAAATCCAAGCAAGAAAGACAAAATAATCGAGAAACTTTTCTTAGAGTATAATCGAATAAATTTGTGAATACTGGCTCTGAATTTTTCAGGTAGAATAAGCATCATATCGTCTGATCGTCGTCTCTTAAAGTAAAGAAAAATATCATAGAGGGATAATAGAAAGAGTATCAGCATAAGCACAGCCAATATATTTTTTATATAGCGAAACCAGGCAAATTGACTTTGAAAAACACTTGTAAAAATGTCATATAATCCAATACCGATTAGGAAATAAAGAGTAAAAACACCCAGTGCAAATGAAAGTCCACTGAGTAATACCTGTCGACGACGAAACCCACTAACAGATAAATAGGTAATTAAGAAGATTATCGTACCAAATGCGCAGGGATTGATCCCATCGATTAATCCAGCACTTACAACAACAAGCGCAGTCATGCTTTTGAATTTATTTGTAATATCTTTTTTTATTTCTGTATCAGACGGTACCGTAAGTTTAATTATTTTACTGTTCTTTTTAACTAAGTTTTCAAGCCCTTTTGTAATCGCTTCTTTTCCCGAAAGTATTTCCTGTTCGCTGACAAGTACTGGTAGCATTTTGTCTTCAATCTCTTTATTTCTAAGCAAGTAGTAGAACTTCTCATAATTTTCAGGATTGTTTAAATAAAATGTTTTAATAAATACTTTCTTATATTCTTTCTCCGCTAGTTTTGGGATTTCAGTATTTTCAATAAACTTACAATAGCTGCAATTCTGAGCAGAAAAAATGATAATGATATCACTGTAACCAGCTGGTGGTGTATGTACTTCTTCATCAAGACTTGATTGATATTTTTGTGTTTTTTTTGTTTCAAAGAACTCATCTGGAAAGTCATAACAGGAGTCACAATCATCGCTATCCTTAGTTGGAAGTGACTCACTAGCGAAAAGAGTAGAAGCTGCAAGGACTGTTATTAATAGGATTAAAAATAGTTTAATAATTTTTTGCATAATTTATCGCCTCTCTCCTGACACTAAGTGCCATCCTCTCTCCGCTCGCGGAGAAAGGAAATAATTGAGTTAATTACCGATTTTGTGTCTTCTATAACTTCTTTGTTTGTGAAGCGAATTATCTTATAATCCATATTGGATAAAAACTCTGTTCTGATCTTATCATATTTAATTTGATTTTGGTGGATATTGCCATCAACTTCAATAATTAATCTGGCTTTTTTGCAATAAAAATCAGCGATAAAAGCTCTTTTCTTTCCTTGATAGTTAAATAAAATCGGTTTTTGTCGAACCCATTTAGTACCAATTTGTGATGCCCTAAGAAAACTCCAAAGTACTTTTTCTGCTTTCGTTTGATTCTGTCGCATGTTTCTTACCCTTTGAGTGATATCTTGCATGAAATAATTGTATCTTAATAAGCCACCTCTCCGCAAGCGTGAGAAGGGGTGGCCGCATTTCATTCGAGTAAGCGAAGAAAAAGGCCGGGGGTGAGGCGATAAATATAGTAACTAAAAAAATAATAACATGATAATGGCTTTTTTTGATAGAATCAATATATGAAAAGTTTAACACAAGCAAAGTTGATTCGAGTTTTAGGCTTAGTTCAAGGTGTTGGTTTTAGGCCGTTCGTTTATCGAATGGCCACTCGTTACGGTTTGCAAGGGTGGGTGAAAAATACAAATGAAGGCGTTCTTATAAAAGTCTCGGGTGCTGATAAAGAGATTAATCTTTTTCTTACTGCATTAAACTCGGAAGCACCTCTGGTCTCTAAGGTTGATTCGATAAGTCAGGAAAAAGTTGAACCTGAAAATAGTGAAGGGTTTCGGATTATTTCTAGTTTAAATGAATCCTCGTCAATTACGAAAGTAAGCCCAGATATTGCAGTTTGTGAGGATTGCTTAAATGATTTAGAGAAAATGCCGCGTAGAAAATTATATCCATTTATTAATTGCACAAACTGCGGGCCACGGTTTTCTATAATAAAAGAACTTCCTTACGATCGACCAAAAACAACAATGTCTAAATTTAAAATGTGCAAGGATTGTAAGGATGAGTATCAGGATATAACCAACCGACGTTTCCATGCTCAACCAAATGCCTGTGATCTTTGTGGTCCAAAGTATTCATTGATTCAGGGAGAAAAAGTTAGCACTGAATTTAACGATATCATTGATCAGATTAGGCGAATGATTAAAGACGGGAAAATTATCGGCTTAAAAGGAGTCGGTGGTATGAATATAATCTGCGATGCAAAAAATGAAAAAACGGTTGAAAGATTACGCAAAATTAAGTTGAGAGAAGCAAAACCATTTGCTGTCATGTTTCAAGATATAAACACGCTCAGAGAATACGCTGATCTTAGTAAAAAAGAGGAAGAGCTATTATTGGATTATTCTCGACCGATCGTTCTATTAAAAATGATTAAGAAAATCGGTCTTTCTGTGGCAAGTGGCCTGGATACAATCGGTGCTATTTTGCCATATATGCCAATTCATCATATCTTATTTAAAGATGAAAAAATTGGTCCAATTGTTTTAACAAGTGGAAATATAAAAGATGAACCAATAATAATTGATAATCAAGAAGCAATTGATCGTTTAGCGGATAAAGTCGATGCCCTATGTCTATACGATCGAGATATTCATAATCGAAACGATGACTCCATTATGTTTGTAGTGAACAATGAACCAGTATTAATTCGACGATCAAGAGGGTTTGCTCCAGATATGATAAAACTCAGCACAAATGTCGAGGGTGTATTTGCTGCTGGTGCAGAATTAAAAAATAGTTTTTGTTTGGGTCGAGATGAACATGCGATACCTAGCCAATATATTGGAGACCTAAAAAATATTGAAACATTTAACTTTTATAAAGAATCTGTCGATCGCTTTTCAATGCTTTTTAAATTTAACGCAAGTTTAGTGGTGCATGATAAGCATCCTGATTATTTATCGACCAAGTATGCGTTGTCTTTGGATTGTGAAACATTAGCAGTGCAACATCATGTTGCACATATCGCGTCGTGTATGGCAGAAAATCACGTGGATGAAACCGTTATCGGTGTCAGTTTTGATGGCACTGGATACGGTGATGATGGGAATAGTTGGGGTGGCGAATTCTTTGTGATGGACTTTGAAAAATATGAGAGAGTATTCCATCTTGATTACATCCAGATGCCCGGTGGTGATAAGGCCGCAAAAGAGCCATGGCGAATGGCGATAGCATATTTATATAAGGCCTATGGCAGCAAATATCGAGACATAAAGATTCCTATCTTAAAAAAATATGATAATAAGACCCTAAACAATATTCAGTCGATGATCGATTCAAATTTAAACTGTCCATTGACATCAAGCATGGGTAGGTTGTTCGATGCAGTGTCTGCTTTATTAGATATTTGCTACGACTCACAGTTTGAAGCAGAGGCCCCAATGAAATTAGAGTCATTGATTAAGCCAGGGATTAAAACCTATTATAATGTTGAGATAGAAAATAAGGCTATTAATGTTTTAGCTATGATTAGGGCGATTGTTGGGGATATCGAAGCTGGAATCAGCCAAGGCGAAATTTCAGCAAAATTTCATAATTCAGTTCTTGTCATGATTAACAAAATAGTGGAAAATATTAAAGAGGATACCGGGATAAAAAAAGTAGCTTTATCTGGTGGTTTGTTCCAGAATCGATATATCTTGGAACATGTTATAAGCAATTTGACAGCTACTAAATTTGACGTTTACAGCCACCGGCTTGTTCCGACCAATGACGGTGGAATTGCTCTTGGACAGTTGGCCATTGGAGCAAAACTAAGGAGATAATATGTGTTTAAGCATTCCAGCAAAAATAACTAAGATTAAAGAGGGTAATATTGCAGTTGCAGAAGTAGGTGGCGCAAGTAGAGAAATCGGATTGGATTTAATAGAAGATGCGAAAGTTGGCGAGTACGTACTGATTCATACTGGATATGCGATTGAAAAAATTGATGAAGAAGAAGCGATGGAAACGATGAAGTGGTTAAGGGAGATGGCTGAGAATTTGCCAGATCATAATGAAGTACATTAACGAATATCGAGATAAGAAACTGGTTTATGCGTTAAGCGAGGAAATAAAAAAAGTTTCAAAAAAAGCAGTTCGTTTTATGGAAGTTTGTGGTGGACATACTGTTTCTATTCATAAATTTGGATTGAAGAGTCTTCTTCCCGAAACAATTACGCTTTTATCCGGCCCTGGTTGTCCGGTTTGTGTAAGTTCCCAGCAATATATTAATAAAGCGATTGCATATAGTCGACTCGAAGATGTAATTATTACAAGCTTTGGTGATTTACTTAGAGTACCGGGAACAAGTTCAACTTTAGCGAAAGAAAAAGCAAAGGGTGGAGACATACGTGTTGTGTATTCGCCAATAGATGCCCTAAGAATTGCACGGCTGCATCCTGAAAAAAAAGTAATATTTCTTGGCATCGGTTTCGAGACAACGGCTCCATGTATCGCTGCCTCGATTAAGCAGGCGTCAATAGAGGGATTAGCTAATTATTTTGTATATAGTACACATAAGGTAATGCCACCTGCGATGACAGCAATAATCACTGAAGGTATTCTGATAGATGGTTATATCTGTCCTGGACATGTTTCGGCCATAACAGGTTCCAGTATTTATGATTTATATCCTAAAAAATTCAAGGTAGGTGCTGTAATTGCGGGCTTTGAACCAGTCGATTTGCTTCAGTCAATTCTAATGCTTGTAAAGCAGATAGAGAATGATAATCCCATGGTTGAAATTCAATACAAACGGGCTGTGAAGCAAAAAGGAAATGAAAAAGCAATGCAGTTGTTAAACGAAATATTTACTCTGCGTGATGATGTTTGGCGTGGCTTGGGCGTTTTAATAAAGAGTGGATTAGGTATTAGTAAAAAGTATGAAAAATTTGATGCTGAAAAAATGATTCAGGTAACGGAAGAACCGTCTTTTGAAAACCCCGGATGTATATGCGGAGATATATTAAAAGGGCTTAAAACACCAAACGAATGTCCACTTTTTAGAAAAGTATGTACTCCTGTTAATCCGATTGGAGCATGTATGGTCTCTAATGAAGGTGCATGTGGTGCGTATTTTAAATACGCTGTATAAAAGAGGAATACTAAATGATGAATAATAAAAATGACATAATAATAATGGATCATGGTAGTGGTGGAAGACTATCTCAGGAGCTAGTTCAAAATGTATTCGTAAAGAATTTTGGCCAGAATCAATCAGGGCCGATGACTGATTCCGCTTTACTTAATATAAGCTCAACGAAGATTGCAATGACGACAGATTCTTATGTGGTTCAACCCATTTTTTTCCCAGGTGGGAATATTGGTAAACTAGCGGTATGTGGTACTGTGAACGATTTGTCGGTTGTGGGTGCTACCCCATTATATTTAAGTTGTGGATTTATTATCGAAGAAGGTTTATTAATATCAGACTTGGAACAGATTGTTAAAACAATGGCTGATGAAGCAAAAAAAAGCGGGGTAAAGATCGTTACCGGTGATACAAAGGTTGTTGAGCGTGGTAGTTGTGACAAACTGTTTATTAACACAAGCGGTATAGGTGTGCTGAACGAAAATTGTGCTCATATTGCAAGTGGATCAAATATAAAATCCGGTGACAAAATAATTATTAATGGTCCAATAGCCGATCATGGAATGGCAGTTATCAGTATTCGTAATGGTCTAGAGGTTGAATCCTCTTTGGAGTCAGACTGTGCATCATTGAATAAAATGATCGCAAAAACGTTAAAATATTCTAAAGATATCCGTTTTATGAGAGATGCTACCCGAGGCGGATTGGCAACGGTTTTATGTGAATGTGTCGAGGATAAACCTTTTGGTATTCAATTATATGAAGACTCAATTCCCAGAAATGAAACAGTCCAAGGGGTTTGTGAACTATTAGGTTTTGATCCACTATACGTCGCAAATGAAGGCAAAGTTGTGATGATCGTTTCGACAGAATTATCAGGGAAAATTCTGGAGATAATGAAGCGAGATCCCTTAGGTAAAGATGCCTCTATTATTGGAGAAGTAAGCGCTTCAAATGAAGGATTAGTTGTGGTTGAAACTGAAGTTGGTGGAAAACGTCTACTAAGTATGCTTACTGGTGGACAACTTCCACGAATATGCTAATGGAGGAGGCTTTGTAATGCATGAAATGTCGCTGGTTATGTCCATATGGGATATTCTTGAATCTGAACTAGAGAAAAAACAGTATCGACTTATTAATGAGATTGAGCTAGAGGTTGGTGAAAGTTTAGGTGTTGTTTCAGAATATTTAGTTACATGTTTTGATGTGGTTAAAGTTGAACGTTCCGAAACAAAAAATACGCTGCTTAATATAACAAATAGAAAGTCGATAGCTGAATGTAATCAATGTAAAACAAAATGGAATTTTAAAGATTCTTGGTATATATGTCCAAATTGTGGAATTTCTGACTCTGAAATTATTGAGGGAAAGGGAATTAATATTCTCAGTATGGAAATAGAAGAGAAATAAATAGAAATTAAAAAAAATCATTGCAAAACTTTTTATTCTAATTATTATATAAACTAGTTACATGAATAATTGGTCTTCGGGAGATTAATTATTTGAATGTTACGTATTATACACATTAAACTCGAATGGAGGGGAATAAAATGAGTAAAAAACCAAAAATAGCTATGTATTGGGCCTCAGCATGTGGTGGCTGTGAAGTATCACTCGCAAATGTTCATGAGGTGTTACTAGATATCGATGCTAATTTTCAATTAGTATTTTGTCCATGTCTGGTAGATGGCAAAATAAAAGATGTTGAAGCAATGGAAGATGATGAAATCCTGATTACTTTCTTTAATGGTGCTATTCGAAATTCAGAAAACGAAGAGATGGCACATCTCTTAAGAAAGAAGTCTAAGATTTTAATCGCTTATGGTGCATGTTCAAAAGATGGCGGAATACCTGCTCTAGCGAATCTTTCTACGAAGAAGGAATTATATAACACGGTGTATGTAGATAATCCATCTATAGATAATCCAATTGGTATTGTTCCTCAAGTGAAAACCGATATGCCTGAAGGTGAATTAAGACTTCCAGAGTTTTATGAAGTGGTGAAAGCCCTAAATCAGATTGAGGATGTTGACTATTATATGCCGGGTTGTCCACCAGAATCAGATCAATTAATTAATGTTGTTAACCTCGTGTTGTCTGGCGATCCATTGCCACCAGTCGGAAGCATGATTGGAGTAGGTAAAACAACTGTATGCGAAGAATGTAAGCGAAAGAAAACGGATAAAAAAATAAGCAAAATTTATAGAACCTATGAAATAATTCCGGATGAAGAGACCTGTTTGCTTGAGCAGGGTATCGTCTGTATGGGGATGGCAACTGCTGGTGGTTGCGGTGGATTATGTCCAGATGCGAATATGCCATGTACGGGTTGTTATGGTCCTCCAGCAGGAGTAGATGACCAGGGAGCAAAAATGATTGCTGCGATTGGATCTATTATCGATATTGATCCATTAAAAGAACTATCAGAGGATGAGATTCCAGCTTATATTGACGAAATTCTAAAATCGATTCCAGATTATGCTGGAACTTTTTATAAATATAGTTTGGCAACAGCACTTGTAAATAGGAGGGTAAGTAAATGAAGAGAGTAACAATAGATCCTATTTCACGTCTTGAAGGACATGGAAAGATTGAAATATTTTTAAATGATGAAGGGAATGTCGAAAATGCGTACCTTCAGATTCCTGAATTAAGGGGCTTTGAACAATTTGCGATCGGTCGCCAAGCAGAAGATTTGCCAGTCATCACTCAACGAATTTGTGGTGTGTGTCCTGAAGCCCACCATATGGCATCAGCTAAAGCTTTAGACGGAGTATTTGGAGTGGAGCCAACATCAGCAGCAAAGAAAATTCGAGAGTTATTATATTCAGCATTTTTTGTGACAGACCATACGACTCACTTTTATGCATTAGGTGGTCCCGATTTTATAGTGGGACCTGAGGCACCTCCATTAGAACGTAATATTCTAGGTGTTATTCATAAGGTGGGTGTGGATATAGGTAAACAGGTAATTGAGTGTCGTAAACGAAATCATAATGTTATAAAGATGCTTGGTGGACGAAGTATTCATCCAACAGGAGGAGTACCGGGTGGTTGGAGCAAATCATTAAGTGAAGAAAATAGAGTTGAAGTAGAAAAAATTGCGAAAGCAAATATTGAATTCGCACAATTCAGCTTAAAAGCATTTGATGATATCGTTTTAAAAAATTCCGATTATTTAAACTTAGTAACGTCGGATATATACCATCATGAAACGTATTACATGGGAATGGTTGATGAGAATAACCAAATAAATTTCTATGATGGACTTATTCGGGTTGTAGATCCAACTGGAAAGGAATTCGTAAAGTATGATGCCAAGGATTATCGAGATCATATTGCAGAAAGAGTTGAGTCTTGGACTTACTTAAAGT
>Ga0075111_1001265_pt1 | contig 11641 bp, 8 predicted proteins | sample AntAceMetag02UKK_FD_69787 | JGI IMG/M metagenome (GOLD analysis project Ga0075111, IMG submission 69787) | Saline lake microbial communities from Ace Lake, Antarctica - Antarctic Ace Lake Metagenome 02UKK | ecosystem: Environmental > Aquatic > Non-marine Saline and Alkaline > Saline | place... | reverse complement strand
TTCACAACTCCTTTGGTTTTCTTTTATTATACTATAAATTGATCCAATCTTCCTTAGTCGGTGGCGAATATCTACCTTTTTGAAATTTATCAAAGATGCTTAATTGCGACACAGTCTGTATGGGAGGCATAAATCTAAGACAAAATAGTAAGCCCTCTAATTGTATATAAGATAATAATATTAATTGATTCATCGAGAAATCGAGAAGGCTCCCCTAGCAGGGGAGCTGGCAGCATTAGCTGCCTGAGGGGTCTCGTAATCAGACTTGATTATTAGCCTTTAACATATTACAATTATCCATATATTAAGTACAAAGGAAAACGTTATGATATCAGAATATATCGACAAAGCAAAAACACTATTAGAAGCCTTACCATACATACAACAATTTGCAGGTAAAACTGTGGTTATAAAATATGGCGGTAGCGCAATGGAAGATGAAGCGCTTCAACAATCTGTTGCAACAGACATAGTACTTTTAAAAGTTGTTGGTCTAAATCCCATTGTTGTTCATGGTGGGGGGAAAGCAATAACCTCTTGGTTAGATAAAGTTAATATCAAAACAGAATTCATCGACGGCCAACGAGTCACAACAAAAGAATCCATGGAGCTAATTGAAATGGTATTAGCCGGGAAAGTAAACAAAACCTTCGTCAACATGATCAATAAAGCAGGCGGTAAAGCAGTCGGGTTATGTGGGAAAGATGCCGGATTAATAAAAGCAAAACAGAGTAAAAATAAAAAGCTCGGATATGTTGGGGAAATTACAGATATTAATTCCGATATTTTAAAAATATTAGAGCAAAATGATTTTATTCCAGTTATATCGACAACAGGCACAGACAAAGATGGTGTTAGTTATAATATAAATGCCGACTATGCTGCTTCTGAAATTGCGATAAAGTTAAAAGCAGAAAAGTTTATTTTACTGTCCAATGTCGATGGGGTTTTAGATAAATCAGGCAATATGATTAAGCAAATTTCCCACACTGACATTCAAAATAAAATCAAAGATGGGACTATCACAGCAGGAATGATCCCAAAAGTTGAATCTGCCATTAAAGCAGTTGAGAATGGAGTTAAAAATTCACACATTATTAGTGGTGAACTTCAGCACTCATTACTTTTAGAGCTTTTTACCGATTTTGGTATCGGTACAATGATTAAATAATCAATTAAAGGAATAAACATGCAAGAAAAACGAGACTTTCTATCAATATTAGATTTAAGTACTAGTGAAATAAAACAAATACTAGAATTAGCAATCAAGTTAAAACATGAGCGCAAAAATGGCTTCAATCGCGCATTACTCAATGGAAAATCATTTGCAATGATCTTTGAAAAACCATCAACACGAACTTATATTTCATTTGATGTAGCAGTTCATCAATTGGGTGGACACATTGTTACATTAGGACAAAGCTCCTTAAGCGGACGAGAAAAATTATCTGACGTAGCAAATTGTTTAACTCGGTATGTCGATGGACTCATCATACGTACTTTTAAACAAGACAAGCTCGAAATATTTGCAAAAAACACTGATGTCCCCGTAATAAACGCTCTTACAGATAAATATCATCCTTGCCAAGCATTGGCTGATTATTTAACCATGACAGAACATAAGGGTGATAAAAAATTGAAGATCACTTACCTTGGTGATGGCTATAATGTTGCAAACTCATTATTACTCGTCGCGACAAAAGTCGGTCACGACATTAGTTTCGGTACACCCAATGGATTTGAACCAGATAAAGAACTATTAAACACAGCAGCTAAATTTGCTGAAAAATCCGGTTCTAACGTACTTGTAACAAATGACCCAAAAGAAGCAATAACTGGCGCAGACATTGTCTACACCGACACCTGGACATCGATGGGACTTGAAGAAGAAACCGAAAAAAGAATCGAAATATTTAGCGATTTTCAAGTAAATTCAAAGCTAATGACCTACGCTAACAAGGAAGCCTCTGTCATGCACTGTTTACCCGCTCATCGCGGACAAGAGATCACTGATGAAGTAATCGACAGCAAACAATCCATTGTCTTTGATCAAGCAGAAAACAGACTACACATACAAAAAGCAATTCTAGCTTTCTTATACTCATAATACTTATAAATAGTTGAAGTAAAAAGGGGCAGATACGCCCCTTTTTTTATTTACTAAGTTTCCGTTTAGTTTTACTGATTCTTACATTTTCAGTTATTACTTTGTTTTTTTTTCCAGCAGGAAATAGTTGCTCAATCATCCACTCCTTTATATTATCTAAAAGATAATACAATGCAGGGACTACAACAAGCGTTAGCAGTGTTGCGACAACTAAACCACCAATAACCGCATTTGACATGGATGCCCACATTTCAGTCGCTTCTGGGTTAAACGCTATAGGGAATTTCCCTTGGGCCAAACTATAAAAATCGATACTCATCCCAGTGGACATAGGTAACAATCCGAGGACAGTTGTACCAGCTGTTAGAAGAACCGGTCGTATACGGATTTTACCAGCCGCCACAATAGCTTCAAGTTTTTCCATACCTTCCTTGCGTAATCGAATAATATACTCAAGTAATATTATGCCATTATTCACAACAATTCCAGCCAAACTAATAATGCCCACACCAGTCATAACAATACTGAACGGAGTTCTAGTCAAAATTAATCCCCAAAGTAATCCAATCATTGATAGTACAACTGTAAATATAATAATATTTGGAATTAATAATGAATGGAACATCGATATTAAAACTAAAAATATCAAAAAGATAGCGAGGATAAATGCCTTACTTAAAAAAGCCATCGTTTCTTTCTGAGATTCAGCTTCTCCACCATAGGACAGAAAATATCCCTGCGGTAATTCTAGTTTTTCATCCAAGATTGATTGGACTTCCTTCCTAACAACTTCGTTATTATAATCCTTATCGACACCCGCACTTACTTCAATCACGCGTTCAAAATCTTTATGAAGAATTGAAGAAATACCTTTTGTGAAAGAGAGCTCTGAAAAAACCTTTAATGGAATACGTGATCCATCGAAATTGGTAATAAATATATTTCCTAAATCTTCAATATTCTGTCTATTCTCCTCCGGATAGCGTAATGTTATGTCGTATTCTTCTTCTGTAATACTATCTCGGTAAACAGATACTTTGGATCCATAAACAGCAGTTCTTATCGAACCTGCAACCATCGCGGTATTAACACCCAAAACAGCCATCTTCTTTCGATTTAATCTAATAACGATCTCGGGAATACCATCCTCTAGATCATCCTGAAGATTAATTAAACCTTTAACCGGCTTAATTAAAGACTGAACTTCTTCTGATATCTCCTGTAATTTAATAAAGTTATCACCCACTATTTTAATGGATACGGGAGAACCTACTGGTGGGCCACCCTCTTGCTGTTCCACTTCAATTTCAGCGCCTGGGATATTTGAAACCTCATCCCGTACTTGTTTTAATGCGTCCCTTGGATCAAAACGACGTCGGTCAACTTTGTCGATAGATGGATCTAAAAATTCTAAAATAATTTGGGCTTGATTTGCATTGGATTGGCCTCCTCCGCCAACGCTAAACCCACCGGTTGATCCACCTATATTTGTATTAAAATTTTTAATATTGTAATACTTTGGCAGAAGCGGTTCTATTCTTGCTGCTACCTTATTTGTTTCTTCCAAAATACCTTCAGGTGGTAATTTGATTGTCACATAAGCTTCAGTTGGTGTTGATTCTGGGAAATTAACAACACCCTGTCCTATTTTCCCAAACATAACAATCGAAAAGATAAACATAAAAACAACAAATACTAGTGTTACCACAGAATGTTTAACTGAAGCGCGTAATACTCGTTCATATAGATTTATAAATCGACTTGGTTTTTTTGCAGTCTTATTCGCAACAATCTGTTCTGTTTTATCTAAATACCCTTTCGCTTTAGCAGAAAGCTTTAAAAATACAGCATAAAAGATAAAAATGAATGCACTAAATCCGATAATAAATCCCAGAAATTTGGCAATCACTCCTGGAATTGAAAAAAGTGTTAAAGCAGTAAATACTATTTTGCCTAAACCGAATCCGATTACACCTGACGATCCAAGTCCAAATAAAGTAATACAAATAAACGAGAATGTACCAACATACGCAATAATTACTGGATTAATAAGTAGTGCGACTAATAATGACGCAGTTAATGTAATAAGGACCGTTTTTGGTAAATAGCCCATAAACTGGCCCATCATACCTGGCCAGAAAACAAGAGGTAAAAATGCAACTAATGTTGTAAGCGTAGAGGCAATAACAGGTATTGCTACCTCGCTTGCACCTTTAAATGCTGCTTTTTTACGTTTCATTCCTTGTTGTTGTAAGCGTACAATATTTTCAACGATAACAATAGCATTATCAACTAACATACCCAGAGACAAGACCAGTGCATACAAGACCATAAAGTTTGCAGTAAAACCCATAAAACCTAAAACAATAAAAGTAAGCAGCATAGAGAAAGGTATCGCAATGGCAGCTATCATTGCATTTCGGAATCCAATAAATACCATCAGTACAATTAAAACGAATAAGAATCCGGTAAGAATATTATTTTCCAAATCCTTTAACATATTTCGGATATAGCGAGATAAATCACCCAAGAAATAAACGTCAATACCCTCAATTTTATTTACCTTAATAAACTTGCGAGTCTCAGTCTTCACAGCTTCCGATGTTTTAAGAACATTTGCCCCCGTACGCTTTTTAACTGACAAGGTGATGCATGGCTTTCCATTAAACCGAGAAAAGCTCTCTTGATCTTTAAATGAATCATTTACCTCAGCAATATCTTTTAAGTATATCGGCGATTTAGCCTTATATTTAATAATCAAATTTCGTAAGGTATCGACATCTTTAAATTCGCCTGGGATTCGGATTGAATACTTACTCTTTCCGATCTCAAGACTACCACCCGGAATATTAATATTTTCACCCTGTATAACTTGAGAAATATCGTTAAAACTTAAACCTTTTTCCTGAAGTTTCTTTGGAGATACAACAATTTGAATTTCCCGTTCTTGACCACCAATCAAATTAATCTCGAGAATCCCTTGTATCTTCTCTAATTCATCCTTTAAATCCTCCGCAATTTCTTTCATACGAACGAGATCATAATTACCAAATATATTTACATATATAAATGGCATGTCATCTAAACTAAATTCCATAACAACTGGATCTTCTGCATCTTCAGGCAAATCAGACTTCGCTTGATCGACTTTATCCTTTGCTCGCTGCAATGCATCATCCACATCCACATCTGGGTTAAATTCCAAAAATATTTGGGAAAAGCTTTCCATTGAGGTACTCGATACTTGTTTTATTCCTTTAATAGTTTTGAGCTTCTTCTCTATTGGATTCGTTACAAGTATCTCCATATCTTTAGGCGAAACACCTAAATAAAAGGTATTCACAAACACATATGGAACTTTTATTTCAGGGAATGTTTCTCTTGGGAGGGAATAGTAGGAAGTTAATCCAAATAGAACAACAATAAAAAATACAACAAATACAGATAGATAATTCTTTATGGCAATCTTAATTGGGTTCACCGTGATCTCCTCTATTGTTTAATAATCACTGACATTTGATCATTCACATACTTATGACCTTCAGTGATTAGCTGATCCCCAACATTAAGACCGCTAATAATGCGAGCAACATCATCTTGAACATTACCGACTACTAAATCTCGCCGAATAGCTTTTCCGTTTTCAACTATATAACAATAATAGCCCTTACTTGTTTGCTGTAGTAAATGAAACGGTATCACAATGGCATCTTCATAAGTATTTAGCAAAATGGATATATCGGCTATCATACCGCCCTTAATTTTGGCATCTGCATTATCAAATTCAACTTTTATAGGAAATGTTTTGGTTTTACTTTCCGCTTGCAATCCAACATTTATGACAATTCCTGGAAATACTTCCGCAGGATATGAACTAATCTTAATATACGCTTTATTACCATTTTTAATCTTCACAATATTTCGCTCACTGACACCCACTTGCAATTGGATTTTACTCGTATTAACGATTCTTGTAACAGGTGTTCCTGCAGCAGTAAATGTATGTAATTTTGTATATTCTTCTGCAATTACGCCATCAATTGGACTGATCACTTTAGAATTTTTTAAGTTAATTTTAGCTAAACTTAATGTTGCTTTAGCTACACGATACTGAGTTTCAGAGCTATCTAACTGCTGTGTAGAGACAAGTTTCTTTGCCGCTAATTTCTTTTGTCTAGAATAGGTTTTCTGGGCTAAATTATAATTAGCAGCAGCTTGATTATAATTGGCTTGTGCCATTTCAGGATCTATTTTAGCAAGTACATCACCCTTTTTAACTACAGTACCGATATCTGCTTTTAGATACGTAATTTCGCCATTCATTTTTGCACTTAATGTATAGTCGTGTTTAGCAATCGTTGTTCCAACAGTCTTTAGTTTTGCTGTAAACATTGTACTTACTACCGCATTAACTTTTACTGGTATTTTTTTTTCTTCATTTTCATCGTTTACTGGAGTTTCAATTCTCTTAGTTTTGCTCTCTTGCGGATTTGACTTTTCCATTTTATCAAAATTTGATGAACCAAATATAATGAGATAGCCAATTATTAATCCCAATATTAACAAAGCAATAATCCACAGAACCTTTTTCATCTTTTACTCCTTTTCGAAATAACTAAGTATTTTTCCAGTTGATTTAAGCCATCGTAAAACTTCTAGTGCGTAGTCGATCTTTGCTTCTACTAAATTTCTTCTAACTTTTGATACAGCATTTTGAGCATCCATAAGTTCAAGATGTGTAACATCCCCTAAGAAGAAACGTGAATTCACTAATTCAAATACATCTTTATTTGCTTTTTCTGCTAGCTTTATTGCGACTATTTTTGCTTTAGCCGATTTAACATTTAGCTTTATTCCATCTAATTCCTTTTCTATTGAAAGTGCTAATTGCTCAACCTGCTTTTCCGTTATTTTATAGTTTTCAAATGCTTCATCTATTTTAGTTTGATTTGCTCCAAAGTCAAAAATATTCCATTGAGCATTAACACCAATCATCCAATCTTTGTTGGCATCAGTATAGTTAAACCCACTTGCCCCCTGATAACCATAAGAGCCGACTAACATTACGCTAGGCAAGTATGCCCCAGTTTGAATATCGACATTCGTTTTCAAAAGAGATACCATGTTCTTCAAATTTTGATAATCTTGACGATTATTTAAAATTTTCTCCATATCAATTTTATTATTTACTATTTGACTCTCATATAATTCAGTTATGATATCAGAATCGAATCGATCGGATTCTAATTCTTTATTTAATAAGATCTCTAAATTATTTTTCATTGTCTCTTTCGCATTTGTCATACTAATAACCGTCGCATTTATTTCACTTAAACTTGCTTTTGTCCTTAAAACATCGATTTGAGTTGCCATTCCATTTTTATTTAATTCATACGTTTGGTCTAATATTCGCTGTAATTGAGTTTTAGAATCTATTATCACATCTAGCTGCTCTTCGAATTGAATAATTGAAAAATACAATTTTACAACATTATAATAAACCGTTTCTTTTGTAGCGTTTAAGTCTGACTGAGCAGCTTGAAGCCCGTAGTCACTAGCTGTTATCGCTGGAAAAACACTACCGTTAAACAGTATCTGAGACATACCAATACTAGCAGAATAATAATTTGAGATGGGATCGAATGTTGGGAAAAAAGAAGCATACGCCTTAGATGAATAAGATTCCATCCTATTTGCACCTGCATCTAAGGTAAATTTTGGAAAAACCGTAGACCATGCTTGCCTGGTTTGAGCACTCGCAATATTATATTTGCGATTGCTAATTTGAATACTAATATTACTCTTTTCTGCAATATCTAAAAGGTCATAAACATTTGTACTATAATAGGACGTTCTTGTTGCAGTGAAGCAAATAGACAAAGAAATTATAATAAGTATTAGTTTTTTCATGTTATATCACTATTATTTTCAATTAAACTAGTTTATCTAAAGATACGGGCTTTGTCAAAATTAATCACAGCTTAATAAATCTAATTTCAGTCAACAATCAACAAATAATTTTTTTATGGTTATAATAGGAGCAATACTAAATTATATGACATTTCTATTTAATGATTTTAGATTAAAGGGAACTATGCTAAAAAATATTATTTACAAAGCAACAACCATCAAAAAACTTTCGACTCTAATTATAGGATTTACGGCTCTATCATCTGGATACGTTACCTTCATCTTCTCTTCGGTAAATCCCAAAACACAATTAGTCTTAATGCTAGTACTAATTGTGTTTTGGTCCATTTCAGCAAATTCTATTCGCACACTCCTTCAAGTTCCTTTCGAAAAATATTGGGCACGAGACATATACGATGCAGAGGAAGTTATCGATAATATTGCAACAGCGCTATCGCCCGTCTTATATCGAGAAAATGTATATAAAATCATCAGAAAACATTTACAAAATATGTTAAACATATCAACATTACCTTATTTCATATCATCACAAACAAATCCTGACACATTTGATCAAATTGAATCAAATGCGAACAAACTAAGTTTAAATAAGTTTCATCCATTTCTATACTACTTGCAACAACATAAAGGGATTCTTGAGTTTAAACATATAGATATAAATATAAAAAAAACAATAACCGAATTCAAGATACATGCATCAAGTATTGTTATTCCGCTCTACTCCAACCTAGATTTGGATGGATTTTTTATTTGTGGACAGAAATCATCAGGAACAGACTATACATCAAAAGATCTGCGGCTCTTTAATACGATTCAAAATCAAGCCCTACTCGTCCTTGATCGAATTAGACCCTATGAACGGATCAAAAAAGATTTTGAATCAAATCAAATGAAACTATATGAGACTGAAAAATTATTAGCACGATCTGAAAAAATTGCATCCATGGCAAATCTAATACAAGAATATAACCACGAGATCAGAACCCCGCTTGGTGTCATTATGGGAAAAATAGAGGATCTATTAGAAGAAAATGTTCAGGATGAAAGTATCACAAGCAAATGCAACACCATGATGACTCATGCCGACCGAATACGAGATATTGTCGATACAACACTTCGATTAAGCCAACCCAAACAACGTCATGAAGAAGCCGTTTCTATTAAAAAAATAATTGAACAATCGCTAGAATTACTACCACCAGACGGTATACATCTGGCCACGAGTTTTGATTCTAAATTTATGACATCCTGTGACATAGATGATATGCAAACTGTTTTTTTAAACCTTATAAAGAATGCTAAAGAAGCCATGCCCGAGGGTGGCACCCTATCGATTCAAACATCTGATGAGAAAAGTAATAATGTAAGTTTTGTTATTATACAAATGACTGATGATGGGATTGGTATTGCAACGGATCAAATTGAGCGAATATGGGAACCATTTGTCAGTCGACATGTTACAAAAGGTAGAGGATTGGGCTTATCTATTGTTTTTAGGATTATCAGAGAACATTTGGGATCAATTTCCGTACAGAGTAATCAAGGAGAAGGAACTTGTTTTACTATCAAATTACCAGCCTTAGCAAAAGCAGCAGTTTAAAGATTCACGACTTCTACACCACGTAGATCGTTCATTTTTTCTAGCAATTGGCTTTTTGTCTCATCAATCATATATTCCATCTCATAATTAACAGCTCTATTTAACACAGATAAAAGCTCAACTTTTTTAAATGGTTTCTTTAAATAATGACAGACCATCCCACTTACGGTACTTGTCACTTCAAGCCACTTATCCTGATCTTCATATGCAGAAAGGATTATTACCGGTAGTCGTGTAAAACAATATTCACTATTTCTGAGTTCTTTTAGAAATTGCAATCCATTCATCTTTGGCATCTTTAAATCGAGCACGATACATTTAATTCTATTTTTTGCGAAACCAAAAAAACGGCTATTCTCATTAAATAACTCTAAGCCCTCCTCACCATTAAAAGCGTTTAAAACGTCATATCGGTCACTTTTCTCTAAAGTGGTCTTAATGTGCTCCGCCATATCCTTTTCATCTTCAACTACTAAAATAAGTGATTTTTGTGACATTTCGCCCCCCAAGCTAAACAAAAACATATCATCTTTATATTTTGTTACTATGCCCAAATAATGAGATTTTAAACATGCATTCTTGCAGAAAATATTGCAATCTAGTATCATTGTAGCTGTTTTATTAATAAGAACATTAAAGGATTCTATGATTATGAAATTTAATACAATTATACTGGCAGCGGGCAAAGGCACCAGACTTCAATCTAATTCTAGCAAAGTAATTATACCATTAATAAATAAAGCATTAATTCTTCATCTACTGGATAATATATCCTCGGTCATTACAAATGAAGACACCTATCTAGTCGTGGGATATCAAGCCGATAAAGTAAAAGAAGTCGTATCTTCAGCATATCCTGGAACACAATATGCATTACAGGAAGAACAACTCGGAACAGGCCATGCCGTAATGCAAGTTAAACCCTATATCAAAAATTGGGATCAATCAACCTTAATACTTGCAGGAGATGTTCCGCTAGTTAGCGACGATCTTATAAAAGAGTTTTATTCCTCTCATATTAAAAATAAAGCAGACATCTCGGTATTAACAACAAATCTAGCAGAACCAACTGGTTATGGACGAATTATCCGAAATGGAAGCTTCCTCACTATTTCTAAAATAGTTGAAGAAAAAGATGCCAGCCCTAAAGAAAAAGAATTGACTGAAATTAATTCGGGGATATATTTTGTCAACACCACTCTCCTTTTTGACTTACTAACAAAAATAACACCCAACAATAATCAAAATGAATATTATCTAACTGATATTATTAAAATTGCATGTACTGAAAATAAAACAATCATGCCCTTTCTTTTTGAAAATTCAGATAAGCTAAGAGGTGTTAATAACAGAAAAGATCTAACTGAAATTGCGTCAATAATTTATTCAGATACTATCAAAAAACACCAAGATAATGGGGTTACGGTTCTATCACCTAGCACCACATTTATTTCGGAAGAAACCGTTATTGAACCCGATGTTATTATAGAACCAAATGTCATAATAAAAGGCGCTAGCGTTATTGGCGAAGGAACAATCATTAGCAGTTTTTCGCATTTAGTCAATTATACTTCAACAAAAGGAGAAATTATTCCTCCGTACTTTCAAAATTAATGATATAATTGTAGAATAAGCAAAATTAATTAAGCATCTGCTTGGTTATTCTAGGAGAGTTGGCCGAGCGGTTTAAGGCGGTAGTCTTGAAAACTATTGTACTGTCAAGGTACCGGGGGTTCGAATCCCTCACTCTCCGCCACTATTGTCAAAGGAGGCTTTTTTTGGATCACATAGATAAGGACATTCAAGATGAAGGAACTGATTTCAGTTTCGATGATTTGGATAATGAGGTCGGATTAGGCAATATCCTAAAAGAAAAAGATAACTTCTTTTTCACATTATTTAAAAAACTTGTATTTGCTATTGTCATTATTATTATTGGCGTTATTGTTTTCTTCGCTAGTTTCACTATTGGAAAAATGATGTTTCTAGCGGAAGATACATCA
>Ga0075111_1001264_pt1 | contig 11652 bp, 9 predicted proteins | sample AntAceMetag02UKK_FD_69787 | JGI IMG/M metagenome (GOLD analysis project Ga0075111, IMG submission 69787) | Saline lake microbial communities from Ace Lake, Antarctica - Antarctic Ace Lake Metagenome 02UKK | ecosystem: Environmental > Aquatic > Non-marine Saline and Alkaline > Saline | place... | reverse complement strand
AAGCACATTCTTTTACATTTACTTTGTCACTAATACTAAAGCGACTTTGTGCTTCTTTAATAAAAAAAGCTATTTTCTTTCTAAGTTCAATATTGATCTCGTTTAATCTCCCCCTCATATTTTCGTTTAATGAGCTCATTTCTTGTGACAGATTGGATATAGGACAGCCATTATATTTGTCTAATGATTGTAAATATGAATAATAGTCTTCAAAACAATTGCTAAGGTTCTCAATTGGTGAATTATATATATTATCAGTATGCTTATCGACTATTCTAAAAAGCTGATCTGCATAATATTCAATAACCTCAAGACCAAAGTCTTCTTTATTTTTAAAATAAAAATAAAATGATCCTTTGGGGATTTTAGCAATCGATAATATTTCAGATACACCCGTATTATTATAACCATTATGATGGATTATTCCGGCACCTTTTTTTATTATATTTATTTTCACTTTATTCATTAGCAACTCCCTGTACAGCACAATATAATAGACTGCACCAATAAAGTCTGTCAAATCTTCAAATTTCTTATCTGATATGGTATATTTATTTTATTAATGTTTAGGGGAAGACCATGAATAATAAACTTGCAGAATTTTTGTCAAAAGAAATACCTAATGAACCGATTGAAAATGCGTTTGCAAATAATCTAACCTTTCGATTAGTAAAAGATGACCACAACTCTACTGCTACTGATTACTATAAGTGTCTCGCTTACACTCTACGGGATAGACTAGCAAAAAGATGGCTTGATACCCAGAGGAAACATCATAAAGAAGATGCAAAACGTGTTTACTATTTCTCAATGGAATACTTGATTGGTCGACTACTGAAAATGAATGTAGATCGATTAAATTTAGGAGATAAAGTATCTGAGCTTTGCGAAAAAATAGGAGTTTGTTTTGATGATATAGAAGAAAGAGAAAAGGATCCTGGTTTAGGAAACGGTGGCCTTGGTAGGTTAGCAGCATGTTTCATGGACTCTATCGCAACGCTTGAATTACCCTGTTTTGGATACGGAATTCGATATGATTATGGCTTATTTAGACAGAAATTTGAAGATGGTTTCCAAGTTGAAATGCCCGATAGATGGTTGGAGGATGGATACCCATGGGAAATAGAACGACCTGAGCGTTATAAAGTAAAATTCTTTGGTAATACTCAAACATCAATTGATGCAAATGGTAAAGAAGTAATTGAATGGCTTGGTACAAATGATGCATTTGCCATTCCTTACGACATACCCGTACCTGGTTTTCTAAAAGGAACAGTCAACACACTTAGACTGTGGTCGGCCAAGTCTGATGATGATTTTAGATTACAAATTTTTAATAATGGTGATTATGTTAATGCATATACAGAAAAAATTAATGACGAAAATATAACGAAAATTCTGTACCCAAATGATAATATCTATGCTGGAAGAGAACTTAGACTGAAACAAGAATATTTTTTTACTTCAGCATCTCTCCAGGATATTCTAAGGCGGTTCAAAGATAGTTCTCACCATAAACTAGAAAACATACCCGATAAAATAGTCATTCAACTAAATGATACCCACCCTGCTATCTCAATACCAGAGTTATTAAGACTCCTAATTGATGAAGAGGGATTATCGTTTGAAGAAGCATGGGTTATTTCTAAAAAAACATTTGCATATACCAATCACACTCTAATGCCAGAAGCACTAGAACAGTGGTCTGAAGATTTACTAGGAAAACTACTTCCTCGACATTTAGAAATCATTTATTTAATCAATGAAAAGCTTATGGATGATATAAGAGAAAAATTTGGTCATGATATAGATCGTATGACAAGAATGTCAATCATTGGTGAAACTGATCACCGTGTTGTAAAAATGGCACACTTAGCAGTTATCGGATCATTCTCAGTTAATGGTGTCTCTGAACTTCATTCAGAGTTAATTAAAACGAATCTCTTACCAGACTTTTATAATCTATACCCTGGAAGATTTAATAATAAAACAAATGGGATTACACCCAGAAGATGGCTATATAAATGTAATCCAAGATTATCCCACTTGATAACATCCAACATTGGGGGTGATTGGTTAACTGATTTGACCAAATTAAATAAATTAACAGAGCACATAGATGACCCTTCTTTTCAGGAAGGCTGGCAAATAGTTAAACATACTAATAAGCAAAAATTTGCAAAATATGTTAAAGATTTACATGGGATTATTATTAATCCTGAATCTATGTTTGATGTACAAGTAAAACGGATGCATGAGTACAAACGCCAATTAATGAATGTACTTCATGTTATTTACCTATACCTTCAAATAAAAAATAATCCTAATTTGGATATTCCACCAAGAACGATAATATTCTCTGGTAAAGCAGCTCCTGGTTATCAAGCAGCTAAACTTCAGATTAAATTAATAAATTCAGTAGCAAATGTGATTAATAATGATCCATTAGTAAATAAGAAGTTACAAGTTCATTTTATTCCAAATTATAATGTATCACTTGCAGAGCATATTATTCCAGCTAGTGATCTCTCTGAACAAATCTCAACTGCTGGGAAAGAAGCGTCTGGAACAGGAAATATGAAGTTTGCATTAAATGGCGCACTCACAATCGGAACACTTGACGGTGCTAATATTGAAATTAAAGAAGAAGTTGGTGATGACAACATCTTTATCTTTGGATTAAAAGCACATGAAGTTATAGCACTAAAGAAAAAACACTATAATCCACAAATTTATATCCATAAATCAGATGAGTTACAGGAAGTATTGAGACTGTTACAAAACAATTTTTTCTGTCCTAATCAGCGTGATCTTTTCAAACCATTATATACTAGTTTGGTATACCAAGACCCATTTATGATCATTGCAGATTTCCAATCTTACATAGATTGCCAACATCGTGTATCTGAAGAATATAAAGATACCGGTTTATGGACTCGCAAGTCAATTATCAACGTTGCAAAATCAGGTAAATTTTCAAGTGATCGCACAATTTCAGAATATAATTGGGACATTTGGAAAGTAAGCCCTATTGAAATTAAAAAATAAAGCGCTGTAATTATTTTTTTAATTAAAATACAATAGTGACTAATGAAACTTTTACTAACTATTGTACTACTTTTTAGTTTAATACAATGCAACGAATCATATATCAATGCCCCCACTCAAGGAAAATACTCAAATATTGATCAAATAATTCTAAAGTTTGTCAATCAATATCAAATAACCGGACTATCTGTTTCGATCGTAAAAAACAATAAACTTCATTGGGCAAATTCATATGGGTGGTCAAATATGGGCCAACAAGTCCCTCTTTCAAATAGAACAATGATTCGAGTTGCTTCCGTATCAAAAATAATATCAATTACTGCTGTGCTAAAATTGTATGAAAGCGGTCATATCAATCTCGATGAAGATATTAGCAAATACTTAGGTTATGTAGTCCGAAACCCACATTATCCAGAAAAAGCGATTACAGTTAGGCATCTGATTAACCATAGGAGTGGGATTATTGAATATAATGGATTATACACAGAGTTTACAAAGAATACGTATCAAAATATAGAAGAGACAAGCCTTCAGGATGTACTGGCACCTGGGGGGAAGTATTATTCGGATTCTTTTTGGACAAGATATAAACCTGGTACTAGATATATATATTCCAATATAGGCTATGGAATAATTGCAACAATTGTAGAAAACATTACGAATACCGACTTTGATACTTATTGTCATAATATTATTTTCAATAAACTTCGTATGAATGCTAGTTTCAATTTGTCTAAAATTGATCAGAGTCACAAAAAAGCAAATTTGTATCGATACTTGAAAAAGGAGGATGCATATGAGCTCAGTCTAAATGATTTTGATTCACATTTGTACCCTAGCTATTATAGTCGATATAAAATCGGCACAAACGCCTTTTTCTTTTCACCACATGGTGGTTTGCGTTCTAATGCGATAGATTTATCGTCACTTATGATAGAATTCTTAAAAAATGGAGATAAAATACTCAAAACAAAAACAGTTAAACTATTTTTTAAACAGAAACGCTTTGGAATTTATAAAACAACAAATTTAATCAATAACCAGGAGTTATACGGTCATTCTGGTTCTGCCTATGGCTTAATCAGCCATTTTTATTTCAATCCAATTAAAAAATATGGGATAATTTTTATTATCACTGGTGCAAATGATCTAAATAAAAACAGCTCTGGATACTTCAAAATAGAAAAAGAATTAACGAATATACTATTCAATCACTTTATTCAAAATTAGACTGATGTAAATATCTTGCCTCTGCTGTTATTTTTTTTAATTATCTCAAAAAAATCTTCTCTTTGTTTAATATCTTTGTATGGCTTTAACTTATCGAGCTCTTTCTGATTATAATGTATTATCTGAGAAGCAGCGTAAGGCTTTACGTGGTCAATAACCGGTGCCTGATATCCAATTTGCGAATAAAGATCCATATGCTTTCTCCTTCTATATAGTATACACCTGATGTCAATTAACGGGTTCTTTGATTCTTTCTATACTTATATTCATCTTCCAAGTTCAAACTAATGATGATTTTATAATTGTCTTTATCTTTTTTGTTAGAGAATCTATCGACTTATATTTTTTGGCATCTATTGCCGGATGTATTGTTATTGAGCCACCACTATGCGCGATAAGTTTTGGCAAGATACGTTTCTTTGGCATTATCTTAAAAGAACCATTAATCGTCATTGGTATGATTTTCTTGTTTAAGTTCATAGCTAGGTATGCCGCACCTGTTTTAAAGCTTAAAAGAGTTCCGTTTAGAGTCCGTGTCCCCTCTGGAAAGATTAAAAGAGATTTGCCTTGTCGGAGAACATCTGCGCCTGCTTTTAATGCGGGGATAACATCGCTCTTTCGTTCAACAAATATTGTTTGTATCCCAGGGAAAATATATTTCAGATACTTTAGTTCTTTTTTTCCAATTATATAAATATTTTTTCGTTGCTTTCTAGGTATTGATGATAATATCCAAATAGCATCAAGATTTGATTGGTGATTGGAGACAATAATCGAATTATCTGTTATTAAATTTTCTGGATTGTTAATTTTAAGTCGCCAGGCTGATTTTGATAAAAGTCTTAACATAGTGATGATTGACTCTAATAGAGGATTATATATTGATAACGGTTTTGTTTTAATTTTGCTTTTCAGTATCTCATCCGAGATACTTCCATCCCTTTTTTTCTGGCATTCAGCCAGATAAATGACTATTTCTGAAATATCTGATTTTCCCGCAAATATTTCTAGATTAACCTGAATACAAAGCTCCTCTTCAAGAAACACAATTAGATCTATTTTGCCTAAAGAATCAATGTCAAAATCATTTAAATTATCGGTGACAAAGAAAAGATCTTTTTTCAATTTTTTCTTTAAAATATTTATAACGGCTTCTTCTTTTGGACTATTCGCAATAAGTTCCTTTTGGCTCAATGACTTATCACGCTCAGAGCTCTGATAATTGAATTTAGACAAGTTCTTTTCTATCTCCCGAACCACAATCTTCTTTGACGAAGTTCTTGGCAAAGGATCAAAGGAAATCGCGAATTGATTCACTATCATATATGTCGGTAAATCTTTATTCATTTTTTGGATCTCTTGTTTTATTTCAGTATAGGCATTTTTAGTTTTATGCTCGGGTACTATTACAGCAAATACGATATCTTTCCCTTCTGATTGTCTGCCGAAAACCGCTAACTCTGTTATTAGACTTGAACTTTGATAATACGCTTCCAACTCCTCTGGATACACATTTTTGCCTGAATCCAGTACTATGACATTTTTTTCACGGCCTGTAATTCTTAAGTCACCAGATTTATCAACTAGTCCTATATCACCCGTATTAAACCAACCATCAGCATCAAATACTTCTGCGTTTGCTTTTTCGTTTTGATAATAACCGGGCATAACAGCGATACCTCGAACCCATATTTGACCTATACCGTCTTTTTTCTTATTTCTAATTTGTGTCTCGTTCCCAGGAAAAGACTTTCCAGTAAACCCAGGTTTTAGTTCAGTTATACCACTTCCAGCAACCGGGCCTGTTGTCTCGGTTAAACCGTACCCAATCACAATTTTGAATCCTATATTTGCCCAATACCGGTGGTACTGTTCTTTGAGGGGTGCACCTCCACTCAATAGGTATCGCATTTCATGACCAAATTTATCGTGTATAGGAGTAAATATTTTTTTAACAATAAAAGATAAACCGATTTTTCGAAGTTTATTACCATTCTTTGCCATGAACATAAATATCTTATGTTTAAAAAGTGACTCTGCTTTTATTTTTCGACTGATGCTATCAAAAAAAAGTTCCCATAATTGAGGAACTGCTGGAAAGACTGTAATGGTATGATCATTCAATGACTGGAGTATATCTGGCCCCTTTAGGGATGGTTGATATATCATGCTTGCTCCCATATAAATTGGAGCGTAAATATTCGCAATTAAAGCATATACATGGTACAAGGGTAATACACATAGAAAGACATCAGAATACTTTACCTCAAGAAATTCGGCCCCAGCAATAGATGTTTTAACAATATTTGAGTGGGTTAACTGAACAATTTTTGGTTCTGCGGTTGTGCCTGAAGTGAATAAAAATGATGCGATATCTGAACCGATGCAGCTTGGTTTTTTAAATAACGTAGACGCTAATAAATTATCGGATTGTGAAATACTAAGGTTTTTTATTTTATTGTATTTTAAATCAAACTCTTTAGATACAAACGCATATTTAACACCCACCCGATCCATCATTTTTTGATGACTTGAACTTGGCAAATTTCCATCGAGAGCTAATACGGTTGCACCTGTGATACAAATTGAAATATGAGTGATACACCAAGCTGGCCCATTTACTGCTAATAAAGCGACAACAGACCCTTTTTTTACTCCAAGCTTTTGAAGATATGCAGCGCGTTGTTTTGCAAGCTTAAATACTTCTGTGTACGTAATATCATCGAAAAGATTTTTATCTGAATACTTTAAGCAAACATACTGGATAAAATCAAATATAGTGTCCATAAATAGATTATAATCGCATTCGATCAGAATATCAATTTAAGACGATCGTTAGAAGCTTTCAATAATTTCTACTTGTATGTTCTTACAAGTGCATTTGTAATTTCCTGCCCTAAGAGGTCGGGTGTTTGATTTGCCGCAAATGAAATTCCGACACAAAACATAAGGACTGATAAGATAATGGCTGTGTTTTTTAAATTTTGAATTGTTTTTTCCATTTTATATCCCCCTTTATTAATATATCGAAAACTTTTTCAAATAATACATCCACATATCTACATATATATAGATGCAATATCACAAATTAAAAACCGATATATAATTGGAAATTTTAATTTTTAGGAGGAAAACATATGAATAACAAAATAGTTTCAAGTGAAAAGAATATTATACATCTGAATTTGCCGACAATTGAAGCTGCGGTCGGGAAAATATATATTGATGACTTAATCAAGTCAGATGTTGAAGGAAAGATTGTGTTCATAAGAGTAGACATGAATGTCGCATTAAAAGCAGATGGCACTATACAAGATGACTTAAGAATTAGGAAAACATTAGCAACAATACAAAAAGTTATTGATCTTGGTGGTAAAGTTGTTATTGCAACTCATATGGGACGACCTAAAGGTAAATGGATTGAAGAGTTAACAACAAAACCAATAGCGAACAGATTATCAGAGTTACTAGGACAAAAAGTTACGCACGCTCCGGATTGTATTGGAGAAGAAGTGACCAAAATGAAACAGGATTTAAAAAATGGAGAAGTACTATTTTTAGAAAACCTACGATTTTACAAAGAGGAAACAGATAATGATTCTACTTTTGCAAGCAAACTTGCTGAAGGTGTCGATTTAGTTGTTAATGATGCTTTTGCATGCTGCCACAGAGCTCATGCTTCAATTAAAGGGATAACAGAACATGTTGAATTAACTGCAGGTGGATTGCTAGTTAAATCTGAGTTACTTGGTTTTGAACCACTTAAAAATGCTCAAAAACCTCTTGTTGCCATTATTGGTGGGGCAAAAATATCAAGCAAAATTACAGTTGTTGAAAACATTCTTCCTTTTGTTGATCAAATGATAATTGGTGGAGCAATGGCAAACACTTTCTCATTAGCAAAAGGACACTCAATGGGTGACTCAATGGTAGAAGATGAGATGATTGAAACAGCAAAACGCATAATGAAAAACTTTGGAGATAAAATAATTATTCCTTCGGATTATCTTGTGACAGACGATTTTGCAAATCCAGGAACAGTTAAAGAAGTTGCTGAAGATGGAGTTGAACTTGGGTGGAACGCAGTTGATATTGGAAAGCAAACTGTTGAACAAATTAAAACGATACTTGAAAAAGCAAAGACAGTGTTTGTTAATGGCCCAATGGGTGCCTATGATAAAAATGAGCTATTTTCATTTGGAACAATGATGGTGTATAAAACATTAGGAGCAATTGATGCATACACGGCTGGTGGTGGTGGTGAGACTAGAGATGCCCTTGCTAAAAGTGGAACATCTCTTAATCATGCATCAACTGCAGGAGGAGCATTCTTGGAAACAGTACAAGGAGCTGAATTACCAGGAGTTTTTGCACTATCTGACAGGCCTTAAATCAACGAATACTAATTTAATAAAAAGTCGCTCATTTGGGCGGCTTTTTAGTATTTAGGGCTTTTCCAGTTTCGCAGATGCTCTGGCACCGGATTATTCGGTAAATCCTCAACACGCTTCATCATATCTTTAATTTTCAGATAAGCCTCTTTATTCTTTGGAGCTCGACTTAAATAAACAACGCCATGCCCCATATTGATCTGGGCTTCGGGAAAACCAATAGTCTCACATGCACGAAAAACATTATTCGCAACGGTTAAAGCATTGCTATCCGCAATGCCGACATCTTCAGATGCAAATATCACCATTCGTCTCGCTAAAAACAATGGATCCTCACCGCCTTTAATCATTCTGGCAAGGTAGTACATTGCATCGTCTTCTTTCGATGCCCGCATAGACTTTATAAATGCCGAAATTAAATCATAGTGGTCATTATCATCATAGGCCATTACTTTCGTTGTACTTATCTCTAGCACAACCTCATCAGTAATATTGATGTAACCGTTCTTATCCGGAACCGTTGATAAGACAGCCAGTTCAAAATTATTTAATACCTGTCGTAAATCTCCTTCACAGTTTTTCACTAATACCTTTAGAGTAGAATCACTGACATTTACATTCTTCTTGCTGAGGTCGATATCAGCCTTTAGCGCTCGTTGTAGTACAGGGATAATCTCGGAAACAAGTAATGGTTTGAATTCAAATAGACGACTTCTGGATATTAGCGCTGAATTTAAACCATATAATGGATTAACCGTCGTAGCACCAATTAAGCTGATAGTACCCTCTTCTACATCCTTTAGCAGCCGATCTTGCTGTGCCTTATTAAATCGATGTATTTCATCAATGAATAATATGGATTTTTTCTGATAATAATCTCGTTGTTTTTTTGCTTCTTCAATGACTTCGCGGACATCTGCAGTCTTTGCTTCAACTGCATTTAATCTAAAGAATATAGAGTCCGTCGTCTCTGCAATAATATGAGCTAATGAGGTCTTTCCGGTTCCTGGTTGACCAAAAAATATACAGGACTGAATACGGTCTGTTTCAATTAAACGTCGGAGCAGCTTTCCTGTAGCTAAGATATGTTTCTGACCGACAAATTCGGCGAGTTTCTTTGGCCGCATGCGATGTGCTAACGGTGCATTTTCTCTTTTATGCTGATCTGACACCTGAGAGAAAAGATCCAGGGTATCCATTATCAGATATCGAGTTCCAATGTCACCGGACAATGATCTGATCCCAAAACAGCTGACAGTATTTCAACTTTTTTTACTTTATTCATAAATGACTTATTTACCGTAAAATAATCTAAACGCCATCCGATGTTACGATCCCTAGCTTTTGTTCGATATGACCACCAGGTATAATTATTTGCTTCTTTATTAAAATGTCGGAACGTATCGACAAATCCTTTTGCGAGAAACGCCCCCATTGCCTCTCGCTCCTCAATATAATATCCAGCATTATTTTCATTTGCTTTTGGATTTGATAAATCAATTTCAGTATGTGCAACGTTATAGTCACCGCAGAGAACTATATTTTTCTTATTTTTAACAGCAGCTGAACAGTAAGATTGGATTGCATTGAAAAATCGAAGTTTATAATCTAGTCTCTTTCGTTCGGATTGGCTATTTGGGAAATAAGTGTTAATTAAAGTGAATTGCGCATACTCAAGCACCTGTACTCGGCCCTCGTCATCGAATTCCTCGATTCCTATCCCACTAATTGTGATTGGTGCTTTTTTAGTATATATAGCAGTACCGGAATAACCTGGTCTCTTTGCCGACTGCCAAATACTCGTATACCCATTTGGCTTCAACAATTTGTCGTCTAACTGTTCTTGTTTAGCTTTAATTTCTTGTAAACATAGAATATCAGGAGACTCATTTTCTAACCATTCGATGAATCCCTTTTTTTGAATCGCGCGAATTCCGTTTATATTCCACGAGATGATTCTCATTTTTTAGATTGATAAAACATCTGTAATATCTAACCACTCTTTATGAATTTTTTTACGTTTTTCCCAGGTTTCTGTTAATGGAATGAAACTAGCATCACAATCTAGTCCTTGATAACCAACCATTATATCGCTTTGTTCCTCTTGAATCGCAAGAATAGATTCATACCCAAGTCTACTTGCGACAATACGATCAATCGCACTTGGACTTCCACCCCTTTGCATATGACCAATTATGGATAATCGAATATCCCAGTTAGGTAGTAGCTCTTTAATTTTTTCTTGCACACCAATTCCACCATTATTCTCATCACCTTCCGCGACGACAATAATCGCACTTTTTTTACCTCGTAATTGACCTTTTTCAAGCTTGGCACATAAATCTTTAAAATCATCAGCTGTTTCTGGAATAAACACATGCTCCGCACCAGTTGCAATACCACTATATGCGGCGAGATAACCAGCATGACGCCCCATTACTTCAATAATAAATAGACGAGAATGAGAGGTTGCGGTATCTCTCAGTTTATCAATCGCATCAACCGCAGTATTTAATGCGGTGTCGAATCCGATGGTATACTCTGTCCCAAACAAATCATTATCAATTGTTCCGGGCAATCCAATCCCTTGAATACCAAATTCTTCGATGAAATAGTGTAATCCACGGAATGAACCATCTCCTCCAATAACAATCAAAGCATCTAACCCATTTTTCTTGAAATTATCATATGCTAATTGGCGGCCTTCTTTTGTACGGAAAGCTGCACTTCGGGCAGTTTGAATAAATGTGCCACCATGTCCAATTATGCCACCGACTGAACCCAGGTCTAGTTCATAAATATCATTTTGAATAAGACCTTCAAATCCTTTTTGAATTGCAAACATTTTACAACCGTTATAGATTCCGGTTCGAACTACCGCTCGTACCGCTGCATTCATCCCCGGAGAATCACCACCACTTGTTAATACACCCATTTTTTTTGTCATATTTTAAGCGTTTTTCTTTTCAAATTCTTTCATAAA
>Ga0075111_1001249_pt1 | contig 11759 bp, 5 predicted proteins | sample AntAceMetag02UKK_FD_69787 | JGI IMG/M metagenome (GOLD analysis project Ga0075111, IMG submission 69787) | Saline lake microbial communities from Ace Lake, Antarctica - Antarctic Ace Lake Metagenome 02UKK | ecosystem: Environmental > Aquatic > Non-marine Saline and Alkaline > Saline | place... | reverse complement strand
AGAAGCAGTAGAAAAGAAAGAGTGGAGCAAAGAGATCAAGGAACTTGGCGACAAGATTGTGGCATTGACATTAATGCAGGCCAAAGAACTTGGTGACTATCTTAAAGATGAGTACGGCATTGAGCCAGCAGCAAGCGGTGCTGTAATGATGGCAGGCCCGGCAGCTGGTGGTGAAGCTGCAGTCGAGGAAGAAAAAACCAGTTTTGATGTTATTCTGAAAGAAATTGGTGAAAAGAAAATTCAGGTTATCAAGGAAGTCCGTGCACTTACCAGCCTTGGCCTTAAAGAAGCCAAAACTCTTGTTGATGGAGCACCAAAAGCTGTGAAAGAAGGCGTCAGCAAAGAAGAAGCAGATGAAGCAAAGGTTCAGCTTGAAGCGGCCGGCGCTGTTGTTGAAATAGCTTAATCAGGAAAAAATACTGATAGGTAATCAAGTTTTAACGACTAAATACAAAAAGTTATTTAGGAGTGTGTGATGGGATCACGACTCATTCGCGATTTTGGCAAGATGGTCGATGCGATTAAAATACCTGATCTGATAGAGGTTCAGAGGGTCAGTTATGGTCGGTTTTTGCAGTCGGATGTTATTCCGGCCAAGAGAAAGAAAATTGGGCTCGAAGCACTGCTTTCAGAGGTATTTCCGATTGAAAGCTACGATAAGTCTATGCATTTAGAGTATTTAGGTTATGAACTGGATGCTCCGCGGTACAGTCCGAATGAATGCCGAGAGCTTCGCCTGACATATGGACATCCACTTAAGATTCGTTGCCGACTGAGTCGTAAGGGTGCTGATGATATTGCTGAGCAGGTAGTCTATATCGGTGAAGCACCGATCATGATTGGTGGTGGCGAATTCATTGTCAATGGAGCAGAACGTGTTATCGTCAACCAGCTTCACCGTTCTCCAGGTGTCGATTTTCTTATCGAAAGTAAAGAAGGCGACCGTGTGTTGCACGGCGGTAGAATCATACCGGAACGTGGCAGTTGGATCGAGATATCGGTTACCAAAAAAGATGTCATGGTGATTCGCATAGATCAGTCGAGCAAAATTCCCGCAACCTTGTTTCTGCGGGCAATGAGTGAGGATTATGGCACAACCGAAGCAATAATCCGGCTGTTCTACGAGACAAAGATGATTTCTGTTAGTAAGCTTGAGCCAACAATGTGGTCAGTTGGTCCGATTGTTGATATCGAGTCTGGCGAAATAATTGTAGACCCAGGCACCCAAATTGGTGATCGTGTCAATCACATTCAGCAGAGCAGTATCAAGAAAATTGAGGTTGTCCCCAAGACGGCTGATATGTTGATACTCAACACGCTTGCTGAAGATGATTGTAAAAGTCGGGATGAGGCCTTGCTTAAGCTCTATTCCAGACTTCGTCCGGGTAATCCGCCAAATGTTGAAAAGGCTACAATACTTTTTGAAGATAAGTTTTTTGACTCAGCACGTTATCGTCTTGGCAAAGTAGGGCGATTTCGGCTGAATCGCAAGTTCGAGCAAAATATCGATGAAAACGATATGACATTGCGGCCGGAAGATTTTCTTAACACAATGTTCTATGTTCTCAAGCTGCGAAACAATGAAGGTGTCGTCGATGATATTGACCATCTTGGTAATCGTAGGCTGCGAACGATTGACGAACTAGCTGCCGATGAGGTAAGAAAAGGTCTGCTCAAGCTCCGGCGTACCGTTCAGGAACGGATGAGCATGAAAGACCCTGAGCAGGTAGTTCGTATCGCCGATCTGGTGAATTCCAAAAGTGTTTCCAGCAGCATCGATTATTTCTTTGGTCGAGGCGAGTTGAGCCAGGTTGTCGATCAGACTAACGCGGTCAGCCAGCTTACCCACGAAAGGCGACTTTCAGCACTTGGCCCGGGTGGATTGAATCGGAAGAGAGCTGGCTTTGAAGTAAGAGATGTACACATCAGTCACTATGGTAGAATATGCCCGATTGAGACTCCAGAAGGTACGAATATTGGCTTAATTGCTTCGCTTGGGATATTCTCCAGTGTCGATGAATATGGTTTTCTCTTAACACCGTACTGTAAGGCAAAAAACGGCAAACTTACGGGCGATGTGGAATACCTTCGTGCTGATGAGGAGATGGAGGCTATTTTCGCTCCGCCTGGAGCAATTGAAAGAGGTAGCAACAAACTCAGGGACGGCGTAGTTCTTGCCAGACGTCATGGAGAACTTTCTCAAATTGATAGCAAGCAGGTAGATTATGTAGATATCTCTTCGAAACAGATTGTTGGTGTCTCTGCTTCGCTGATACCGTTTCTTGAACATGATGATGCCAACCGTGCTCTTATGGGTTCAAACATGATGAGACAGGCTGTACCGCTGCTGATAGTCGAGCCTGCCCTTGTTGGCACAGGAATGGAGCCGGCCGTGGCACGTTACTCAAGTATGGCCGTGTGCGCAAAAAACAGTGGCACCATAACGAGCGTGGACGCGACTAAAATAGTTATTGATGAAACTGATGAGTACGAACTCGAAAAGTTTACCGGGTTGAATGAGAGAACCTGTCTGAATCAGAAGCCCATTATAAAGCTCGGCGAAAAGGTTAAGAAAAACCAGATTATAGCCGATGGTGGTGGTACTAGTGACGGGGAACTCGCACTGGGCAGAAATATTTTGGCGGCGTTTGTGCCTTATGATGGTTTCAACTTCGAGGATGCTATACTAATAAGTGAAAAACTTGTAAAGGAAGATGTCTTTACGAGTATACATATCGACCAGTTCAGCGTTGAGGTTCGTGAAACTAAACTTGGCAGGGAAGAATTTACCCGTGATATACCCAATGTGGGAGAAAAAGCCCTGCGAAATCTTGATGCTGACGGCATCATTTGCGAGGGCACGAGGATTTCAGCAGGTGATATTCTCGTGGGTAAGGTTTCTCCAAAAAGCAAAACCGAACTAACTCCTGAAGAAAAGCTTTTATATGCAATATTTGGCCGAGCCAGCGAAGACGTCAAGAACGATTCTCTTGAGATGCCCAGCGGTCATAACGGCATAGTAGTAAAGACCAAACGTTTTACAAGACGTGGAGCCGGCACGGAAGAGCAGCGTAAAGCCCACAAGCTGCAGATGAAAGAATATGAAAAGGAAATGAAAGATAAGCAGATCGCCATTTTCAAACAGATGATGGACGCCATTGCTGAAAAATTCGAAATTTCCGTAATTGACCCATCAACCAGACAAAAAGTAGGTGTCAGTGAAGATCTTGATGTTATTTTTGAGCAGATCGAGAATTTTAAGATTGAGTGGATAAAGCCTGCCAATATTCGTGATGAGGTAAAAAAGCTTGTTGACAATTATTTGCCTAAGATTTCCGGGGTAGAGGAAAAAGCTCGGATAAAACTTGAACGAATGAAGCATGGCGATGAACTTCCCAGTGGCGTTCTTGAAATGGTCAAAATTTACGTTGCAACCAAGCGTACACTTTCTATTGGTGACAAAATGGCAGGTCGACATGGTAACAAGGGCGTTATAGCCAGAATATTGCCTGTTGAAGATATGCCGTTCCTTGAGGATGGAACACCTATGGATATTTGTCTTAATCCTCTCGGCGTTCCGAGTCGTATGAACGTAGGACAGATTTTCGAGACACATCTCGGCTGGGCTGCAAAAGTTCTTGGCTTCAAAGCTTTTACACCTGTTTTTGCTGGTGCAACCGAAGAAGAAATACAGCAAGTAACGGCTGAAGCCAATGAGCACGTCAGGAATCGTAAGATGGAGCTTGAAGACGGAAAAATCGTGCCGCCTCAAGATGAAATTTTTGTTGAAATTCCACCAACGCTTAAGACGACGCTATATGACGGCAGAACAGGCGAGCCTTTTGAACAGAAGGTTACTGTTGGCTATATCTACATGATGAAACTGCATCATCTTGTTGACGATAAGATTCATGCCCGTGCGACGGGGCCTTATAGTCTTATTACTCAACAGCCTTTAGGCGGCAAAGCCAGAACAGGCGGACAGCGTTTCGGTGAAATGGAAGTTTGGGCTCTTGAGGCCTATGGTGCTGCCTACACATTACAGGAATTGCTTACGGTAAAAAGTGATGATATTGAAGGTCGAACCAAGATTTACGAGTCAATGGTAAAGGGAACCAACACGCTTGAAGCAGGTACGCCGATTTCTTTTGACGTACTATGCAGTGAAATAAGAGGATTGTGCCTGAATATTCAACTTGAGAAAAAACGCCTTGGTGGTAAGACTTTATAAATAAAAACCTGATAGATCCTCGCCGATCTCAGAGCTGCTCAAAAAATAGGAGTAAACTCGAATGGCTGAAAATATTTATGATAAAATTAATGATTATGGCTCAGTGAAGATTTCCCTTGCCAGTCCTAACGATATACGTAGCTGGTCATTTGGTGAGGTTCGCAAACCTGAGACCATCAACTACCGGACGTACAGGCCGGAAAAGGATGGTTTGTTTTGTGAACGGATATTTGGTCCTGAGCGTGATTGGGAATGCTCTTGCGGCAAGTATAAGGGCACCAAGTTCAAAGGTATCATATGTGATCGTTGTGGAGTTAAAGTAACTCACAGTCGGGTCAGACGCAAGCGTATGGGGCATATTAATCTTGCTGCTCCTGTTGTGCATATATGGTTTTTTAAGGCTATGCCATCAAGGCTTGGTTCACTGTTGGCGATGAAGACAATTGACCTTGAAAAGGTTATTTATTTTCAGGATTATGTAGTTACTGACCCTGGGCAGAGCCCATTGAAAATAAAACAACTATTGAATGAGGGAGAGTATAGGGAAGCGTCCCAAAAATATGGCAGTTCCTTTAAGGCATCAATGGGAGCTGAGGCGATAAAAGATTTATTGGGAAATCTTGATCTTGAAACCCTTAGAGTTGAATTGCGTGATGGTATAAACAAAACGTCCAGCAAGCAAAAAATTAAAGACCTTTCCAAACGACTCAAAAATGTCAATTCAATTAGATCCAGTTCTAACAAGCCGGATTGGCTTGTGCTTGAAGTAACACCGGTTATACCGCCGGATTTGCGACCACTGGTAATGCTTGAGAGCGGCAATTTTGCCACAAGCGACCTTAACGATCTCTACAGGCGGATTATCAATCGCAACAATAGGCTCAAAAAGCTTATGGATCTTAATGCGCCGGAAGTAATTATCCGTAACGAAAAACGAATGCTTCAGCAGGCGGTTGATTCGCTGCTGGATAATGGCAGGTGTCGCAGGCCGGTTCTTGGTAGTAACAACAGACCATTAAAGAGCCTGACCGATATGATTAAAGGTAAGCAGGGACGATTCCGGGAGAATTTACTCGGTAAGCGTGTTGATTACTCTGCACGTTCGGTTATTGTTGTTGGTCCGCATCTGAAACTCCACCAGTGCGGTTTGCCGAAGAAGATTGCTCTTGAACTTTATCAGCCGTTTATTATTCGTGAGCTTAAGATCAGAGGTCTTGCCGACACTATCAAAAGTGCCAAGAGAATGCTCGAAAGACGTGATGAGCAGGTTTGGGATGTTCTCGAAACAGTGATAAACCAACATCCGGTAATGCTTAACCGTGCACCTACTTTGCACCGGATGGGTATTCAGGCTTTTGAGCCTGTACTGGTCGAAGGCAATGCCATTATGCTTCATCCGCTGGTCTGCAGAGGTTTTAACGCCGACTTCGATGGCGATCAGATGGCGGTACATTTGCCGTTGAGCATTGAGGCTCAAGTTGAAACACACACCTTGATTCTTGCTACGAACAATATATTTTCGCCGGCAGATGGTTCACCAATTATGGGTCCTTCACAAGATATTGTTCTTGGTAATTATTATATCACGGTTATGAGGCCGGAAGAAAAGGGTGAAGGTAGTATTTTCAGGGATATTAACGAAGCTATCACCGCCTATGAGACCGGAAGTATCACTGTGCATGCGAAAGTTAAGGTACAAATCCCAAGAGATAAAAAAGTTGTTTCGCGGGATGGATCTGAGCAGAACGGTGTGATTGAGACAACCGCTGGAAGATGTATTTTTAATGACACTCTTCCTGACAAAGCTCCTTTCTATAATGTGGTTATGTCGCAAAGAATGCTAAAAACAGTTATTAATGACTGTTTCCAGCTCCATAGCGGCAGTGTTGCGATTTCAATGTTGGATGATATTAAAGACCTTGGTTTCAAATATGCAACTCTGGCTGGCATAAGTTTTGGGCTGACGGATTTGCGGATTCCCCCGGAAAAACAGGGTATTATCGATAGTACCCAGAAAACAGTCGATAGGATTGTAAAGAACTACCAGAACGGTGTTCTGACTGAAGGTGAGCGGTACAATCAGATTATAGACGCATGGACACATGCACGAGTTGCTGTAACAAATGCAATGATGCGTGGACTTGAGGAGGACGAGCGTGATGGTAAGCCATATTTGAATCCAATCTTTTTGATGAGTGACTCCGGTGCAAGGGGAAGTGTTGACCAGATTCAACAGCTTGCTGGTATGCGTGCACTTATGGCTAAACCGAGTGGTGAAATTATAGAAACTCCCATCAAATCTAATTTCCGTGAGGGTTTGAACGTTCTTGAATACTTCAGTTCAACCCATGGTGCTCGCAAGGGCTTGGCCGACACTGCTTTGAAAACCGCCGATTCTGGTTATCTGACGCGAAAGCTGGCAGATGTTGCTCAGAATGTGATAGTAAACGAATATGATTGTGGTACGCTCCAGGGCATAACCAAGGCAGCGGTTTACAAAGGTGAAAAAGTTGATATGTCGCTGAATGAATTAACCTTTGGTAGAACGGCCCGGGATAATATACGTAATCCAATAACTAATGAAATGATAGTTAATGAGAATGAGGTTATAACACCAGAAATTGCTGAAAAAATAGAAGCTCTCGGTCTTGAGTCTATTCGGGTTCGTAGCCCACTGACCTGTGACAGTCGTTATGGGATGTGTACAAAGTGTTATGGCTGGGACTTAAGTATTGGAAAGCCTGTTGAACAGGGTATGGCGGTTGGTATTATAGCAGCCCAATCAATTGGAGAACCAGGCACACAACTCACAATGCGTACTTTTCATACAGGTGGAATTGCTGAGAGAACCATTCTTGAGAGCAAGCAGAAGGCTCCACGTGCAGGCAAAATACAGTATAAGGATATTAATGTTGTATCTGTCAAGCAGGAAGATGGTACTGAATATGAAATAGCTTTGAAAAGAAATGGTGAGATAGCTCTGCTGGATGATAAGGGCAGAGAATATGATAAATTTAAAGTTCCGTATGGATCGAGAATTCTGGTGAAAGACGGCCAGAAAGTAAAAGCCAAGGAAAGTCTGTTTTCATGGGATCCTCACCTGACGCCAATTCTTGCAGAGGCTGCCGGTCTAGTCAGATTCGTAGATGTGGTTGATGGCGAAACGATGAGGATTGAAGAAGAACGTAAAGGTCAGAAGGGCCGGCCCATTGTTGTTGAGCATAAGGGAGACAGACATCCACAGGTCATTATTGAAGACGAAACTGGTAAAATTCTTGATGTGCATTATCTGCCGGCCAAGGCACGTATCGAAGTCGACGAGGGACAGAAAATTCAGGCCGGTGAGCTTCTTGCTCGACAGCCCAGAGCTACCGGCGGTACACAGGATATTACCGGTGGTTTGCCGCGTGTTACAGAAATTTTTGAGGCGAGAAAGCCTAAAGAACCTGCCGCTATGGCGGAGATTAGTGGTCGTGTTGAGTTAGAGAGTGATAAGCGTCGAGGAAAGATGACGATTATCATTCGAAGTGAAAAAATGGAAAAAGAACACCACGTTCCACGTGACAGACATCTTAATGTTCATACTGGCGATATGGCTGAGGCTGGGGATCCCTTGACCGATGGGCCTCTGGTGCCGCACGATATCCTGAGAATAAAAGGTGAGGAGGCATTACAGCGGTATCTGTTGGCCGAAGTTCAGAATGTCTATCGTTCACAGAATGTAAACATTAACGAAAAGCATGTTGAGGTTATTCTGGCTCAAATGATGCAGAAGGTCGAGATAGAATCTGTTGGTGACAGTCAGTTCCTGCCGGGTGATATTGTTGACAAGCAGAGATTCCGCAGGGCCAATGAAGCCTTGACTGACAGCCTGAAGATCGCTGAGCCTGGTGATACTGACCTTGAAGTCGGCCAGGTGGTAACGAAACCAGAGCTTGAAACTGCCAATGAAAAAGTTGGTTTATTAGGTGGTGAACCAGCCAAAGGTAAACGTCCTCGCCCGGCTACGGCACAAACATTGCTTCTGGGTATTACTAAGGCCGCACTGCAATCGGATAGCTTTATTTCAGCCGCTAGTTTCCAGGAGACAACCAAGGTCTTGACGGAAGCATCGTTGGCTGGTAAAGTGGATACTTTGATTGGTTTGAAGGAAAATGTGATACTGGGTCATCTTGTCCCGGCTGGCACCGCATTCAGGCCGCACCTTGAACTTAAGGTTAAACATTTGGCCGAGGCACCATTGCCGAAACAACTTGCTGAGCTGAGAGAAACTCATGATGCTGAGGCTGAGGCAGATGCCGCAGCGAGGGCAGCATTGGGAATTTAAGGAAAATATGAATCGAAGAAAACAATTTAATAATGTGGAGTAGTAATGCCTACAATAAATCAGTTAGTTAGAAAAGGACGCCGAAAAAAAGGGAAAAAGCGAATTTCCGATATCACCGGATGCCCCCAGAAAAGGGGGGTATGCCTGATTGTTAGGACGCAGACACCTAAAAAGCCTAACTCGGCTTTGCGGAAAATTGCCCGTGTAAGATTGACCAATGGAAAAGAGGTCAATGCTTATATTCCAGGTATTGACCATAATCTGCAGGAACATAGTACCGTAACAGTTCGTGGCGGCAGAGTCAGGGACCTTCCCGGCGTAAGATACCATATCGTTCGTGGTACGCTCGACACCGCTGGTGTTACAGGCAGAAAACAGGGAAGAAGTAAGTACGGTGCCAAGAAAGCATAACAAAAAATGTTAAAATATTAATGTGCCGGAAAGGTATAGATAATGGCAAAACAATTTACAGCCTCTGTGAATCAATTGAAACCCGACCCGAAGTATGATAGCAAGTTGGTTTCTAAGTTTGTTAACATTTTGATGTGGCAGGGCAAAAAAAGCGTTGCTCTAAAAATCTTTTATGATGCTATGGACATTATTTCAGACAAGATAAAAGATGTCGAAACTTTGGAGGTTTTTGAAACAGCGATCAATAATGTAAAGCCTCATCTTGAGGTACGCAGCAAACGTGTCGGCGGAGCCAGTTACCAGGTTCCTATGCAGGTCAAGCCGAAGCGTCAGCAATCACTGGCATTTCGCTGGATATTGGCCTCTGCACGTGGAAAGAAGGGTAAACCGATGGCTGTAAGGCTCTCTGTCGAACTGATGGACGCTTATAACAAGCAGGGCGGGGCGATGACCACGCGTGAAAATGTGCACAGAATGGCCGAGGCTAATAAGGCTTTCGCCCATTTTGCATGGTAGTAACTCTTGAAATCCACTGCCGCGGCTGATTTACATAATTGGCCGTGGCGTTTTTTTTTTATTATTAGAATTGTAACTGATATGCCCAAGGATTTAGCAAAACTTCGAAATATTGGAATAATTGCCCATATAGATGCTGGCAAGACAACGGTAACGGAGCGAGTTCTCTACTACACCGGTAAAACTTACAAAATGGGCGAAGTTCACGAAGGCACAGCGGTGATGGACTATCTGCAGGAAGAGCAGGAGCGGGGCATTACGATAACTTCCGCTGCCACGACCTGTCCTTGGAAGGATTACACATTTAATTTGATCGATACACCAGGCCACGTTGATTTTACAGCTGAGGTTGAACGTGCACTTCGCGTTTTGGATGGAGCGGTAACAGTTTTTGATGCAAGTGAAGGCGTGCAGGCACAAAGCGAAACTGTCTGGAGGCAGGGGCAGAAGTATGAATTGCCATCCATGTGCTTTGTCAATAAGATGGATAAAATCGGTGCCGATTTTGAGATGTGTATCGAGAGTATTCGCGATAAGCTTGTCGCCAATCCAGTAGCGGTTCAGCTTCCTATTGGTGCCGAAGCCGGTCTAAAGGGTATTATAGATATTGTAACGATGAAAGCGATATATTATGAATCGCAAAAGCTTGGCGCCGCTTTTAGGGAGGTTGAGATACCAGAGAACTTGCGGTCCAAAGCTGAAAAGTGGCGGCATGATATGATTGAAACTGCTGCGGAATTTGATGAAGAATTGATGGAAAAATATATCCATGACGAATCAGTCAGTAATGGACTGATTACCTCCGCGATAAGAAAGGGAACGCTTGAGAATAAGCTGCATCCGGTTTTCGTCGGCTCTGCACTGAAAAATATTGGTGTACAAAGATTGCTTGATGGCATAGGAGCGTATCTGCCTTCTCCACTTGAACGACCCAATATTATGGCTCACAAGCCCAATAAAGAAGAAATTGAAGTGGAAGTAACCTGCGATGCTAACAAACCGTTGGTAGCACTGGCGTTCAAAATAACAAGCGACAAACATGGTGATTTATACTTTTTGCGAATGTATCAGGGTAGATTGAAAAGTAACTCGCGAGTGTTGAACCCAAATCGTAATTGCAAAGAAAATATTACACGTATTTTTGAGATGCACGCACAAAGCCGCGAAATTCTTGCAGAAACCACTGCTGGGGATATTGTTGCCTGTGTAGGGATGAAGAATACTTATACCGGCGATACAATATGCGACACAAAGAATCCGCTGGTTCTGGAGAGTATAACTTTTCCCGACACCGTGTTGAGCATGTCGATAGAACCATACACAGCAGCAGACAGATCTAAACTTGGTGAAGCACTGGCTATGCTTCGTAAAGAGGATCCTACATTCGTATGTGAATATGATAAAGATACCGGCCAGACTATCATCAGTGGTATGGGTGAGTTGCACTTGGAGATTCTGCAGCATCGACTTGTCAGGGATATGAAAATAGATGTTCGTATCGGTAAACCGAAGGTAGCTTACAAAGAGGCCGTTAGCGCTGTTGCTAAGCAGGAGTCTAAATTTGTTCGCCAGACCGGTGGACGCGGCCAGTATGGCCATGTGGTCATTACGATTGAGCCACTAATGTGCGAGGATGGCCATTACAGCAGAGAGGTTGAGTTTGAAAGCAAAATCATAAGTGGTGCGATACCAAAAGAATATATTCCAGCCGTAGAAGCTGGTGTCAAAACCGCTCTGTCCAGTGGTGCCTTGGCCAGCTATCCTGTTGTGGGAGCTAAGGTTACATTGATTGATGGCTCATTTCACTCCGTGGATTCTTCTGAATTGGCCTTTGAACAGGCCGGGGCCATGGCCGTTAGCGAAATTTTGAAAAAAGCTTCACCAATAATATTAGAGCCAATTATGAAATTACAGGTGATAGTACCTGAATCTTATTATGGCAGTGTACAAGGCAATATTATTGGAAAACGTGGCATGATTACGGGCACGAAAACACACGGAACTATGCAAATAATTGACGCTCGGGTGCCTTTGGCGGAAATGTTTGGGTATTCTGGCGATTTGAGAGGTGCCACCGCAGGTAGAGGCACTTTTGTTATGGAGCCGTTCACCTACGAAAAAGTTCCTGAACAAATTGCAGAAAAAATATTATCTGGCTATTGACCGCGTTGGATATATGTGATATAAGAGTAGATTCTTCGGCCGAAGCGAGCACAAGGCTTTTTTGTGCGTTTCGAGTTGGGCTGGTTAACATATCGTAACCACACTGTTAGT
>Ga0075111_1001246_pt1 | contig 11773 bp, 10 predicted proteins | sample AntAceMetag02UKK_FD_69787 | JGI IMG/M metagenome (GOLD analysis project Ga0075111, IMG submission 69787) | Saline lake microbial communities from Ace Lake, Antarctica - Antarctic Ace Lake Metagenome 02UKK | ecosystem: Environmental > Aquatic > Non-marine Saline and Alkaline > Saline | place... | reverse complement strand
CCCGGTAGAAGCAAACCATGGTGACTTCTCTTTCAAATGAATGTCAAAATAAAACCCCAGTTCCCAGTTGCTTTGTCCCGTTGATTCACTAATTCCACGAATGTACGAACGGTTATATCCCGCGCTAAGGCCAAACTCAACTTTTCCTGAATTAAGTTTATCACCAAAAATAAGTGATAACAATACCTGACCCTGTACCATTTGGCTTGAGGAAAATATGAGCAATGCTATGAATGCTATGTTTCGTATTTTTTTTATCATGATTCAAATATTTGTTATCGTTTTTATACTTTGTAATTTGCAGGCGAAAGTACGATAATCATACTTGCAATTGCATTTTGTTTATGGTCAATCTTTTGGAAGTTCTACAAAAATACTTAATAATAAGTACATACTATTGTTTGATAACTAAGTTTAATGGAACGAATAAGTCAGCTGGAGATTAATCCCGTAGTCATCTTTTGAGGCATCCGATGGCGGATTGCTATCGAAGTTGTAATACATCGACAAACCAACCTTAAAATTATCACTGAATATACTCACCTGTGGGTTTATGTTAATCGATGACCTGTACCTGCTATCGCCAGTTAGGTAGGGCAGGAAATCAATGCTCGCGGTTACCCATACTTTGGGAGCTGTATATTTATAAACTTTCCACACCACCTGCACTATTCCTGCAAGGTCGTTTGTAATGCCACTGTCATCGTATGGTGTTTCGCGGGCAACACTCAAACCCGTTCCTGCATAAAGCCTGTTCCAGTTATTGTATGAAATATCTTTCAATCCGATCAAACTCAAATCAAGCCGGAGTTTTGTCCCCAACTCAGTATTTTGGGTTGTCCCGAAAGCCAATTCGGCTGACCACGACTTCTTTAACTGTCGTTGCCATCCCAGACCAATCTGCGAATTACTTGAACTTAATGTATCGCCCTGATAGGTGTTGTTGTCGTCCCAGCTTAATTCGATATAGGTTTTCTTTTTTCTGTAATCAAGGCTTCCTGAAAATATGATTGACCCGACGTTACTGCCTTTTGAAAAATTAGCCCCCAAACTAAAATTGCCACTGGACCGCATCCAGAAGTTTCTTTTGATCGGGTAAATTTCAACGATATCATCAATATTTATTAATTCCTTTCCATTGGTTTTAACAATATATACTTTACGGGCAACATTGGATGTATCAAAAGAGCCAAAATAAATCACCCCGCTTTTCATCTTAATTTCAAAAAGTTTTTTGGATTTGATGGTATTGATTTTTACCTCTTCGAGGCTAATGGTCCCCATACCATCCATTTTCCAGTTAGCAACTCCATAGACCATTTTTTTAAAATCTCCTGTAAGGATATTTCCATTGATGTGATAAACAGTATCTATTTCTTGCGAAAAGCCTTTGTTTTGAACAAAGATGCATGCAAGGGTAATAAATATGAAATGGATGATTATACTTCTCAACAGATTGCAGGTTTGTTTTACCAAGCTAGGTTTGTTTAAATAATAAGATTAAGAAGTTCAGTACTGTTTTTGATAGGACATTACAAAACTACAAAAAAACAAGAAGGCAAGTGGGTGCAAAACAAATTACACTGTCAATACTAAATCTCAGTGATACCTTGGCGATTTTGTGTGGCAAGAAAAAAAGAACCACAAAAGCACCAAGGTTCACCAAAGTATTTCAAGAATAACCTATAAAAAACTAAAAACGATTATCATGAGGTAGATTAAATTGTGGGATACCAGACGACTACCCGCTATTTCTTCGACTTCTTAAACACCGTAGGATCTTTATATCTGGTTGGCAGATAGAATTTCGCGCCCATGTTAATGCCATACATTACCATGTTTAAGCCGGCAATACTTCCGGTTTTTGTTTCCCCGCTAAAGTCGGTTCCGTAAGCTGTAAAACCGAGGGTTAGATCAACCGTGGGCGAAACTGAATATCCTCCATTGATCAACGCTGTCCATGAAAAATCAGAACCGGCACCGAAACCACCCACGTCAAACCTCATCATAACAGGAACCCGTGGGTGTGGAAAATAAAGCGCCCGCAAACCCAGCACTGGATCCCAAAAAGTGGCCTTCTCCTCAATTGAAGTAGTGTCAGCAATTCCAGATACGTCTATAGTAGTTTTGAAATTATTGTAGCGAAATCCAAGGTAAGGATCGAGGATGAATTTATCATCGAGGTAGCTATGCATACCAGCAATGAAGGTAACAATGTTCATTTTGAGTTCAGGCTCCGCTGATATTGAATTATTTCCTTGCGGGCCTTCCTTGATCAGTTTTTCTGTTCCCAGTTTTGTATAAACCCAACCAGGTGAAGCAAAGAATTCCCCCTTTGATACCTCAGCATTTATCATAAACGCCATTTTTAGGTTTTTCAGAATATCAGAATCGGGTACATTAAATTCTTTTTCAATCCAGGAGGATTCCATTTCACCACTAATCCATGGCAGCCAAAGATATGGAGTGAGTGAAACTTGCCATTGATCGGGATCGCCATTAGGAAAGTATTCAGTTTCTTGCGCTGACAAATAACTTGAATTCAACATCATGAATGACATCATGATAATGAAAAGCGTTCTATGGTGATTCATGACTTTAATTGTGCTTATTGCTGACATTTTAGTTTAAAACTGCTACAAGTTGCAAATCGCAGGGTTCTGGCCTGTAACTTGCAACTTGCAACACATCTTTATTTCTATCCTAATTTTGTGTTAATTTCACTAATTAGCCCTGTCCATAAAGTCGGGTGTTTGCTCTAGAAAGTTCAAATTCAAGGCGTGTAAAAAATTCAAACCGCAGAATACTAATGTATTTGAGGATTTGGGTTTTGAGCAACAACGCAGAAGTTGGACTTTATAGACGAACGCTAATTAGAATTTAATTCCAATTCCTGCCATTGCAGTTTGCATAAACCCACCAGAATAGCCACTGTTCGACATCCAGGCAAATTCATATTCAGCATTAATAAACACTTTTTCGTTAATGGCGTACATAAACCCAGCACCAATGCCACCATAAAAACCCCAATACTGAACTTCACCATCACTCCCATTTTCATAGGTACTTTTAACCTTTGAGTGATGACCACCAATAGCACCTTTTACAAAGCCTAAAGCCTTATCGCCACCAAAAAAATATTTAGGTGCGTAATACAGTGGGAGAGATGATAATGTGTACTCTACATTGAGTGAATCCATCGCTCCGAAAGTTTGTGTAGCCTTTGTGTTGATATACCCGATAGAAACTCCCTGGGCAAATTGCCCCTGGCCTTTGTTGAATTCGTAAGTGCCATTGATGCGCCAGCCTGTAGCCGTTACGTCAGCGTCATCTACTTTGGCCCAGGAATAACCACCAGAAACAGTGAACATGTTTTCCTGTGAATAAACGAATAATGATACTGTACATAAAAATAAAACTGCAAAGATTCTTTTCATAATTCTGAATTTTTTAAAATGTTCCTGGTTTAAATGATAATTATTAGTTTTTTAAATTATAGTAATGGATTATTGGAGTAATGGATTAGTAAAGAAGTCTTTAGTTCCTTAGAATTAAAACACTTCACCACTCCGGCACTTCCATGAAAAAAAATAATATACACCCTATGTAATTCAATTTAACAGCTGGATTGGTTCATCTACTCAACCCTTTGAGAATAATCCTGATTTGTTGAGTTGATAACTGCCTTTTTTGCAGGAAGATTTAGCACGTTGGTAGTAGCATGGCTAACACCTGACTTAAACTTTGCATAAACAATCTCACCAGAAATAGGATCTTCACCCATAAAACCGGAGAATGATTTGTGCAGGAATAATTTTGTAGCAGATTCAACTTTAACTGTCAGCGAATCACCTTTAGCAAAAACATCACTACCGGCAGCCGTGATAACACCATTAGCTTCGCTGATTTTGGCTTTATCGAAGAAATCGAGCAATTGGCCTTTAGACATGTAGGTGTATGCAATCATTGTTTTCAAAGCTTCTTCTACATAGTCCATATTACCTTGTGCTGTTTTTTGCTGCACCCGTCCCCTAACACCACGCTTCTGCTTCACAGTAGTCGCCGCGTCGATGTTCTTCATTTGTAACTCGCCCTTTTCATCAAAGCTAAATTCTGATAGTGTGTTTGCTTTAACCTCTCCGTCAATTGTAACCACCGATGCTTTTTTCCAGATGAAAGCTTTGAGTTGTTCTGTGTTGGCCGCATCGGCCTTGCTAATATCTAGTGCGAGTTGATCCGTGTCAATCTCTGCCTGCGCAAAAGATGTCATCATAACACCCATTGCAAATACAACTAATAATAGATTTCTCATTGATTAATGTTTTAAGTTGTTTTGATTAATCCGTTTTAAAATAGTTACTTTACTTCAACAGTTACTCTAGGAATGCTTCCTGTAAATTTTGATTTTTTCTCAGAACCAATAGCTTCATAAACAGGAGTGGCAAGGTCGATACCCACATCTGCAGTTTCATCAGCCGAGAAGATCATTGGATGTGTATGTTCTATCCTTCCTTCTGCAACTTTTTTACCGTCAACATATAGTGTAGCTAATCCTCCTTTAGCCAGTCCTCCACCATCGTAAGCAAAATCAAGCTTGATGGTTGATTTTCCTGCTGGCAATTTTTTGGGTGAAGCAATTGTAAAATGCTGGACACCAATGAAGTTGTAATGATAGCCAGGTTTACCATCTTTTACATATAAAGTCCATCCTCCAAATCGTCCACCCTGGGCTATAATGGTTCCATTTCCACCATCCTTTGGCACATCAACCTCAGCAGTTATGGTCACCGATTTATTTTTGACGTTGATAAATACATTTTCGGACATGCCTATCATACCATCTGCAAGTGTCAGGGATGTGCGGCCAGCCATCAGATCGGGACGACCTGCAACAGCAGGATTAATACGTTCAATAGTTCGGTCATCGATTGGTAAAACATGGTATTTCTCTGCCTCACTCATAAAAAGATCCTGTAACTCCTGTAATTTTTCGGGATGCTCTTCTGAAAGATCATTGGCCAAACTAAAGTCATTGCGAGTATCATAGAGTTCCCAAATATCTTCAGTAAGACCTCTGCGGGGATGCGGTTCCCATGGTGCCTTATGAATGGTTCTGGCTAACCAGCCATCCTGGTACATGGCTCGGTTACCAAACATCTCGAAGTATTGTTTTGTATGCTGGTCTTTGGCATCGACATCATCAAAAGAATAGAGCATACTCACACCATTCATGGGAACCTGCTTTACGCCATTTACCTCGGTAGGTTCTGGCAGGCCTGCTGCAGCAAGAATTGTAGGTGCTACATCAATTACATGATGGAACTGGGTACGCAATTCTCCTTTTGATTTGATACCTTTAGGCCAATGTACTGTCATTCCAACTTTTGTTCCGCCGTAGTCCGAACCTACCTGTTTGGTCCATTTGTAGGGTGTATCAAACATTACTGCCCATCCACCTGCCATGTGTGGATATGTCATCGGGCTGCCCCATTCGTCCATCACTTTAAGCATATCTTCCACTTTTTCATGAACACCATTAAAATAGGTCATCTCGCTGAACATACCATTACGTCCACCTTCAGCACTCGTACCATTATCACCGTACACAAAAAATATCAGTGTATTGTCCAATTGTCCGGTTTCTTCAATGGCTTTAACGAGCCGTCCTACCTCATAATCCGTCATGTCGATGTAGGCTGCAAATACTTCAGCCTGGTGTTTAAATAATTTCTTTTCATCATCAGACAGATCAGCCCAGTTTGGAATTGCAGATGGTTTATCGGTAAGTTTAGTGCCTTCCGGTACAATACCTGCTGCAATTTGACGAGCCAGGATTTCTTCACGCATTAGATCCCATCCTTGTTCAAATTCGCCATCATGTTTTTCGATGTATTTTTCAGGAACATGATGTGGTGCATGAACTGCTCCAGGAGCATAATAAACGAAGAATGGTTTATCAGGAGTTAAAGCCTTTTGGAATTTTATCCAATTAATAGCCTGGTCGGTCATATCTTCGAGGAAGTGATATTCCTCATCCTCTGGTAGCTCAACAGGAATGGTGCCATCATAAATGTATGGTGCCCACTGGTTGGTTTCGCCACCCAGGAAACCGTAAAACTTATCAAAACCCTGTCGTGTCGGCCATCGGTCAAATGCTCCTGAAACACTGGCTTCCCATGCAGCCAATTCGTGCCACTTACCAAATGCAGCAGTACTATAACCATTCAGGCGCAACATTTCGGCAACTGGGGTAACATCTTCAGGAATTTGTCCTGTGTTTCCAGGAAACGCAGTTCCTGTCTCAATAATTCCGCCCATGTTATTTACATGGTGATTACGGCCACTTTTGATAGCAGCTCGGGTAGGTGAACAAACTGAGGTTGTGTGAAAGTTGTTATAATAAACACCTTCACTTGCCATTCTGTCAAATGTGGGTGTTGCCACAGGTCCTCCAAATTGACTAGTACCTGCGAAACCAAGGTCATCAATTAATACGATCACAACATTGGGAGCCTCTTTGGGCGCTTTAACTTCAAAACGAGGTGGAGGAGTAGCATCACGTACATCCAACTCTGTATATAGAGGTGGTGTGGGTTCCTTTAATGGGAGCATGGTACGGTCTGGGGTTCCAGCCGCATTAAGGCCTGACCTATCCGATTTAGAGTCATCTCCCGTTGAACAGGAAAACATTAAACTTAGTGTCATTAAAAAGGCAACAGGAATGAAAAACATTTTAAACTTCTTCATCTTTACAATTTTAAATTTATTTGTAATTGACTGATCTTTATTCGCTTTAGCTAAAAATATATTTACTCAGTTTATCAGGACAAAAGTTAAAAACTTTATCAACGCATTGATTACCATAACAATGCAGTAAAAGCAACTTTCACTTAAAAAGCTTCGCAAAATTACTACTTCATAACCTGCTCGTTATACTCAACATTAGGTAATTTTAATGTAACCGTTTCAAATCCATAACTCACTAAAAAGGTCATCACTATATTTAAATACTAAATTTCACATAACTACAAATAATTTATCTATCTCTCAATCAAATTAATTGCATCATTTATTTTGCAGATGTTTTTTATATTTTTATATACTTAATATGGATTAATCCAACCTATAAGCCTCAAACATCAACTGAGTGCGCAGCTAATTACATTCTTATTCGAAACAACCAGTATTCAAGTATGCTTAGTTGCTGAAGAATTAATTGGAGGCGTATTGGGTACAATAAGTCCTTGCACAAATTTTGAGCAATTTGTCGATTTATTTTACATCCAATTCAAAAGTCTTCTATATTATTTACAATGCTTCCAATATTTCGACAGGATCGATATCCCTCACACTATTTGTCAGTGATTTGAATTCTTGGTGAGTGCCTATTAAATGAATCACAAAATCCGGCTTTGTGCCTTTTTCTGATAGAAAAGTCATTAAAACATAATCCTTATTATCAGGAATACTATCCCTAGGGACATCCATCCAAAAATCAAGTTTTCCGCGATCACCCGCATTGTCTTCATAAAAGAATTGGATCCTGTTATCTCCCATACATCCACCGTTTCGCGGAAATTGTGTTTTGAGCAGACCTGATGCTGGAAGACGATATACGCGTGTTTCATTTTTATATTCGATATCCTGTCCATCGGACTGATCGAAAAAAACAATCATTTGTCCTTTAAAACCATCGGGCAAGACGTAAATCTCTTTTTCGCAAGGTATTGACCGGCTACAGCCAACAACCATAGCCAAAATAAAAGTAGTGATCAGGATTTTCTGAAGCTGTTTCATGTAGGCAAAGTTAATGCACAATCACCTTGAAATGATGACAAAACAAGTGGGAAATATCACAAAAAGTGAAACTGGAAACAACACATCTTAAAGTTAGTCGCAAAAACAATCTCCGTTAGCCTCAGTGGACTCATATTCACAGAGATCTTCTAAATCGTTGATATCATCCCTATCGCCACACAATTCAGGATATTCAAAGGTCTGCTCATTCCCCTGGGGTCCGATGTAGGTATATTTGCAGTTGGTGCATTTTTGGCAGGATTGTATTGAAAAAGCTCCCATGAGTAGAAACGCTGCACATAAAAATGTCAAAATCTTTTTCATAAGTAATTTGTTTTTTTAAGATATGAATATTAACTAACGAATGAATCGGCAAAGGTACTTTAAGACAGACAGATAGATATACTCAATAATAAGTATTTTCTTCTTCAACAAACCTTTCAGTTCTTCGAGGGTTTTACCTTTGATTTGGGGGCGATATACCAGGAACCGCAGGCTGATTCAATTTCCGTGGTAACTAATCAGTCTGATTAAAAACTTGTAAACATTATGACAATCAATAGCCCCGACTTTTAAGTTGGGGGATAATGAATTTAAAAATACCATGCCCCCACGATTTCGCTATAAATGCCTGTGGCATTTATAGCGAAATCGTGGGGGCTTATCCTTTTCTGAAATTCACACCCAGGGCTATTGATTCTTCTTCAATAAAACATCTATATTAAAATTGAATCCATTGATTAGCTACTTTCCATGTAAGCACAGACTATTTCGAAAGTAACCTTCGATTTACGATCATAGAAAGTAATTTGACCCACAATAGGAATGTGAATAAGGAATACGACAAATCCAGAAAGTTTGGAAAATGATACTTTATGCCGCTGTATTTCGGCTATAAAGTAAACGACTTGATTTTAGAATAAACCAGGTGTTCTGATAATCAAGTCAAGGGTAAGCGCGAACCAAGTTACTTCTCCGTGTATTTAGGCATATAGGAGTACTGAGGCAAATACCAACCTTCGATGGTTTCAACTCCCCTGATCAGTTCCATCATGGCCATCCATAAAACTGTTCCCTCTTCATCCAATCGCTCAATATTATCCTGAAGATTAATCTGGTAATCAAGCGGGCTTTCGGCCCAGGTTGTGAAAAGTACTACCGGTTGCTCCAGGCCTACTTCACCTTTAAATACCCTGAAACCATTTTTAACGCCTTTGTTTGCATACAGATTTTTCCAGGCGAGTAGGATTTCATCAGCTTCATCTTCTGTTCCGGGTTCAAAATAGAAATAATTCCACCGGCGATACGGTGCGTCTTCGAGCCAGACTTTCCCATCAGGAACATAGGATAATCCGGGTTCATACTTAACCACGTAGTACCTGTAACTGTCGATGGTTTGGTTCAAATCATCCCATATCAGGTTAAACTCAGCAGACTTTTTGTCGCCACGGATGTATTCTCTTAACCCACCGTCTAATTCATCCAGACTGTTGAGGACTGTTACATGCGAATAGGTATAGTTATCCTGCAACTGGGTTATATAATTCACGTTTTTTACTTTGTTTTCCTTCAGAAATACTGCCAGGTCGGCAAGCGATGCTTCATACGAATCAGTCATCGATGGTTTCACGGCATCTTCCCTCACCACCAAATAATCCCAGCTTTTGTCGGAACTTTGGGCGAATGTAGTTTGAACTCCTAAAACAAGGAGCAAGAGCAATATTGAAATTTTGTTATTCATTTTAAATTATTTTTAGGCGTTTATTGAACTGAGTAACCTTTTGCTTCAAGACAAGCAGTGTAGGCTTTTTTAAACCCGTCCACCAAATTTTGATTGGTTTGGGCAGCCTGTTGGTTTGCCTGGCCCTGTTCGGCGGATTGTGCCATCCTTCCTCTTCTATGGCCTAATACCGCACCGCTTATTGCACCGATGGCTGCCCCTTTTCCGGCATCGCCCGAAATAGCACCAATTGCAGCACCTACTGCAGCCCCACCCGCGGAACCCACAACGGCAGAACCATCCGGTCCGCTTGGTGTTTGCTCTGCCTGTACTGTTGTCGGGTTGATAGGGTCGTAGCCCGATTGCTTGACAGCCCAGCTATAACAATACGACTCGTCTGTTTCCTGTTGTTCCGCCGTCTGGCTTTTCGCAGGGAATACATAAAGCCCCACTTTCTTATTGATGGCATCACCGGTGGTTTGTCCGGTTGTGCTTACCACCAGGCCAAGAAATACAATTGCCAGGCCCAGCTTTAAGAATAGTTTTTTGATTTGTTTTAATATTTGATTATATGACATGTTAATACGTCGGCTATTCATTATGATGTTTCATCAATATCGCGAAAAAGAAATGCAAGTTACGAAATATGCTATTGTTTGAAGCAATATTGTTTTAGTAAACTGATGAAAGCACACAAACTTTCAGCAGTAAGCCCAAGACAAAAACACTGCTTCGATACTAATAAAAATATTCTTATTAGTAGGTAATTTCTCGAGAATCTCTTATTTTTACATTACACCTAATTGAAAATAGTTATTCCTTTTTTTTTGATACACTTGATGTTTTTATGTACCAAGTTATCGATACTTAGTATTAAGTAGTACATTTGTACTCAATAAAAATCAAATAAATGCCAGTCACATTTATTTGATTAATAACCTACTAATACCGGCATGACAAAATTCAATTACGAAATATTTTTTCGCTTTATTGACAAATACAAGGCACAGGGATTTCAGGATATCGATCCACAAGATGACCTGATGATAGAATTGGAGGAGAAATTGATATCAAGTGGGCAAATTTTTCATGTTGCTGATTACAGTCGCGTAAAATTACTTTACCTATGCGAGAGATGTCATGAATACTTTGGAGTGCAGCCTGAGCAAATGGATCCATCGGTCTATCTTGAAAGCACACATCCCGATGATATGAAACGTCATGCATTGGGCAGATCGATAGTATTTAAGATGGGATCTGAAATGTTTCAAGACAAGTCCGACGTCTGGTACCTATCTACACATTTCAAAACAAAGACCGCCTCTGGTAAGTATATTGACTTGCTTTATCAAATGTGCCTTATTTACTCAGAATTTCCGGAGAAAACAGTTTATGGAATACAGGTTAATACCGATGTAAGCGGGTTACTAGCCGATAAGCATGGATATCATTATTATGTTGGCCACGATAAATCCTTTTTCCGCTACCCTGATAAAGAGCTATTAATGATCGGGAATGTATTCTCGAAACGCGAGTTTGAAATTATTAAAGGCATTGCCCGGGGTTTAGGAAGCCAGGAAATAGCAGAAGAATTGTTCCTTAGCGTGCATACCGTTAATACCCACCGCCGCAATATATTGCAAAAAACCAATAAAAGAAACACCCATGAACTGGTTCATGAATTAAAGGAAAGAGGAGTGATTTAACCGCTATTATTTCCTTTTATTCGATGGGTTCAAAAAATACCTGATTCATACTTACAAAGGCTGAACGAGTGGTGTCGGATGACCGGTGAAAGTTGATGGGTGACAAATGTGCATGTAAAGTAAACGGTACTGTCACAAATTTGCATTAAGCCAATCTAATTTTGTCGTATCAATGCAATTCCTATTTCCCCTGTGCTGCTTTTTCAGCCCTGTTCTTTTCTGCTTTCTTCTTTCCGATAGGAAAAGTAGCCAAAACGTAGAGCGACGAGTTATAGGCCGGACTTGGGGCAGGGTTGTAGGCAGTATTCTGGTCAAGATCATTTCTGTAAATATTCGTTAAACCAACATAGTACCAAACACCAACTTTCCAACCTGCAGCCCCTTTCGATTTATAGCCAATACCGCCATCAACTCCACCATCAAACCATTTGTACAAGTCATTGGCGCGCACCTTTTCCATGGCATCATAGTACAGGGTGTAGTCGTTTACGTCTGCATTGTAAATATCATGTGTTTTAAATACCAGTCCTACCTGTGCACCGGCTTCGAC
>Ga0075111_1001243_pt1 | contig 11788 bp, 5 predicted proteins | sample AntAceMetag02UKK_FD_69787 | JGI IMG/M metagenome (GOLD analysis project Ga0075111, IMG submission 69787) | Saline lake microbial communities from Ace Lake, Antarctica - Antarctic Ace Lake Metagenome 02UKK | ecosystem: Environmental > Aquatic > Non-marine Saline and Alkaline > Saline | place... | reverse complement strand
AGGTACGCGTGATACATTTTCATCTGCCCTTTAGGCTCAAACTCTTTGCCTGCCGCAAAGGGTTCACTGTTAATATAAGCGTAGCACCCATAAGGCCAAAGCTGCTCACCATCCGATTTTCCTGCTTCAGCGCTGAAGATTCCCTTTTTATGCACCGCTACGTCGCCGAGTTGTCCCCAGCCATAATTGATAACATCAAGATTATTTTCCACTACAAGTTTAGCTCGCATTCGAATGCACTGGTTGCCGATAGGGATCGTTTTCGCAGTGCGTCCCGCCGGGTGCGTCTGAAAGGGAGTGCTGTTGCAACCTAAATCAAGTACGTCAATTCCCAAAGCCCTTGTCTGCGAGCATATATATTCTCTTGGACGGGCATTATATGCACCTGCTCCCCACGCCACAACGCGGTAATCTTCGCCCCAGGTTCTGTCAAACAGATAGACAGGCTGCTCGGTTCTTTCCAACTCATCTTCGCCTCGCATAATTTTCACCCGGACTGTGTTCATGGTAACAGGCGTATCAGCCATCGGCACGGAAAATTCTACTTTAGTTTTTGAATATGTTTTTAATATCTGCCTTGCCCTGACCCAGCCAAGATTGTCCTCGATCTCAAGGATAGCCGATTCATCTTTCAAAAGCGGCCTGGCAAAGACAACTTTACCCGTTACATTTTTGCCACGATCGAATCTCTTCTTGGTCGGAATAATCTCTTTACAAATGGTTTTCGCCGTTACATCAAAGCCGATACTGCTCCAGTCCACAATCTTATCACCATCTTTAAGCCAGACATCTACATAGTGCCTGCCCTTTGGAAGCCGCGGCAGTTGAACTTGAATGCCTTTGCTCGTTGCCGCTCCTTTGAAAAGAACCTTATGGCTATCCGCGCCAGTACGCAGCGATACCTCTACCCTCAAATCCTTTGCACCTTGTCCTTTCATTACTACTTTCACAGGGGGAGCAGCTTTGTCGCGAGCAAAATTTTCGATCGGAACAATACGAACCTGTTGGCTCGAACTTCGTTTGGCTGCCCATAAAACCACCCTCGAAAGGAAAGATTGCGCATATTCATATGGGATGTCCATATCTTCTAAAGGCTCTTTAATCATCGTGCCTCTGAAGTTCACCAACCCGTGCGGATCGTCCCACGTTGGCGTAAGGCCATGAAAAGTGTGGTTTTCGCGTATTAGTACTTCTCCCCCCGCAATTGGCTGCTTCCACGTATAGTAAGGTTCTCCATAATTGACCACCGCTAAACGTCCGGCCCCAACTGCTCCTATCTGCAGCAGCTTATCAGCAGAGACGTTTTGAAAAAGTGAGATCTTCTCAATTGGCGCTCCGTGCAATATCCATAATCTATCGCTTTGGCTGGCGCTCTTTTCAATCAACGCAGGAGCTTCAGGCTGTTCGATGGGTGGCTGAATAAAAACAAGACCGGCCCCCGCCTTGACTCGCCGGATAATCTCATCACGATGATTCACAGGTAGCGTATCCCAGTAAAGTTTGCCAGTAATATAAACATCATAATCTTTCGCCATTGCCTCTTCGAGCGCCTTAAGAATATTCTTAGCGGGGGCATAAAAATGAGAAATGGCTGCATCTTTGGAACGCGTTCCCTCTTTACTGCCGTCTGCATCCTTATCCGAGACGCTCATCCACACGCTAACGTCAAGGTCCAGACGAGAGGCCAACTCGATAGTCTCCCTCTGCGTCTTAAAAGGTGACATAACAAGAGCCTTAACAGAACCGCCAACCAGTGGTTTGGCCCAGTTCGTATGAGGCGTAACCGTTGTTAAATCGAGCAATCCATATCCGCAGTGCTCACCGAGTCCTTCGCGAAAATCGCCCAGAGCAGAGCTCGGCAAAAACAACGATACTGCCACAGTTAAAATTACCGTAAATATCATTCCTCTGATAGTTGTCATAATTGCCTCCATGAAATTAGTATTTTGGAGCGATTCTACCGGTTTTTCACGATCCGCGTCAAGCGTTAATAGGGTCGTTTGACTAAATTCCCACCAAATTCTCCAAAAAGACCTTGATTTATTCAAACAATTGTTTTATACTATCGTATGAAACATGCGTTAGTTTTTCGTAAAGGGTACAAAAATGGCTTCAAAAGTAGATAGATTGGCAAAAGAACGCCTTTTAGATGCCGCGGAAGAGCTTTTTGCTGACAAGGGTTTTGAAGCTGCATCAGTTCGAGATCTGACCGCAAGGGCTGGCTGCAATTTAGCGGCTGTAAATTATCACTTTGGCGGCAAGGAACAACTCTACAGAAAAGTTTTTGAACGTCGTATGGATATTTTGCGTGATGTCCGAATAAATGCTATCGAAAAGGCCGTAAACAAGGAGACAAAAATTACATTGGAAGAGTTACTTCATGCCTTTGCTAGATCATTTATAGAGCCGCTGTTGGATAAAAAAAACGGCAATTCCTTAATGCTGTTGATGGGCAGGGAAATGGTCGATCCTAGACTGCCGCGTAATCTCTTCGTCGAACAGGTTGTCATTCCAACTTTTGCCGTTTTTAGTCGGGCCCTAATACAGGTATGCCCGGCTCTGGATAAAATAAAAGCTCAATTTGCAATTCGTTCTATTGTTGGCCAACTACTTCACACAATTCAGGTGCAGAGGATGTTTACCTCGGAAGATAAAACAAATATTTTCATTACGGATATTGACACGATAGTCGACCATATTGTAAAATTTTCTGCTGCTGGCATACGAGCCTATGAAAAGGAGGACATCTAATTTGAAGCTGGTAGGAATTTTTTCTTTTGTTTTGACCGTATGCATAACGCTTAGCGGCTGTATGGTAGGACCGAAATATTCCCGCCCTGAAACCGCAGCAAGTATCGCGGATCGTTACTTCTACACCGACGCAAACAACAGCGATGTTAATGATGCCGACGAAATCGGTAGATGGTGGCAGCGTTTTGCCGATAACACAACATCAGATCTCGTTACTCTGGCATTAAGCAACAACTATGACCTGAAAATCGCAGCAGCAAAAGTCCTGCAGGCAAGCGCCGAATATACTGAAAGCGGCGGCAAACTTCTGCCGGAAATAACTGCGGATTTCGACAGGAAAATGGTTCGTCAAAGTTCCGGCTCGCCAGGCTCAGCCACCGCCGATACTGCAAAAGTACAAAAAACACGCACATATACCGGCGACTTTACAATCAGTTATGTCCTCGATTTGTTCGGCCGCCTAAGGCACAGCCGCGAAGCCGAATTGGATGATCTGCTCGCGGCAAAGGCAAATGAGAATGCCATCATAAATTCCATGATAGCTACTGTAATAACGACACGCGTAAACATCGCAACTTTTCAACGGCAAATTGCCATAGCCACAGCTAACATCGACAGTCGTACACAAACACTTGAAATAATTGAAAGGCGATATTCACGCGGCCTTGTCAGTCCATTGGACGTTCGCCTGGGACGTGAAAACTTAGCTGCTGCACAGTCAATCCTGCCAACTCTGCAAAGTAGGCTTGTTTCTGAAAACCATAATCTTGATTTGTTGTTAGCTAGGCAGCCCGGATTTTCACAGCCTCTTTCAGAAACGCTTCCGGAACTGCCGGCTCTTACCCCGGCCCCTGTGAGTATTCCTGCAAAACTGCTTGATCGTCGACCGGATATCAAAGAAGCGGAAATGGCTCTCAAGGCGCAGAATGAAAGGGTCGGCGTAAGTATCGCCAAACTTTATCCAGACCTATCACTAACTATCGGCCTGGGCTGGAGTTCAAACAAATCTGATGACATTTTTGTCGATCAGGCTTTTCTCTATTCGACGCTATTGAATATTTCTCAGCCGATATTTATGGGTGGACAGTTACGTGCAAAGGTAAAAGCTGCCAAAGCAAAATACGAACAACTAGCTGCCGAGTACGCAAAAACGGTTTTGACAGCTATGAAGGAAGTCGAAGATGAACTTGCAAACGAACAGTTTCAGGCAACTCAGCTTAAATATGTTCAAATTCGGTTCAGAGAAGCCAAAGCTGCCGAAGCACTTGCCAAAGAAAGATATCAAAGGGGGGTTGAAACACTGCTTTCTGTACTGGAATCTGAACGAAGAAGAATTGCCGCCGAAGAGCAGCTGGCGATTTTAAAGGGTAAGATATGGACAACACGCGTAAATCTCTTTTTGGCCCTCGGCGGTGATTGGGTCAGTGAATAAATTAAAAACAGGTGATATAATATGATAAACAAACAGCAAACAAAAGAGACAGCAGCCAAATTGCTCTCTCAATCACGTATCAGAATGGCAAAGTCTTATGACAAGACAAAGACATACGCGATTAACCACAGGCAGTTATCGATCTCGATAGGCATCATTCTACTCGGGATTGTGATTACCATTATCATGGTCAAATTCAAAAGACCACCTAAACGGCTCAGGCCTGATAATGTGGCACCACTGGTTAAAATTGTACAGCTTAAAAAAGAAAATATACAAATGGTTGTCTCTGGTTTTGGTACGGTACAACCAAAAGTTCAGGTTCAAATCTCCCCACAGATATCAGGCAAGGTTGTATCAATAAATCCACAGTTTAAGACCGGCGGCTTCATTGCCGCTGAGGAAGAATTGATTCAAATCGATCCGCGGGATTACGCCCTTGCCGTTCGCCAGGCTGAAGCCTTAGTTGCCGAGGCCGCTGTAAAACTTGATATGGAAAAAGCGGAAGCAGAGGTAGCCGTTGCGGAATGGCAGCAGTTGCATCCGGGCACACAGCCCAGTTCTGCTTTAGTTCTGCGTACTCCTCAGATACGCCAGGCAAAGGCACAGCTTGAATCCGCAAAAGCAAAACTGGCAACAGCCGAACTGAACCTGGAGCGAACGCGTCTTTCGCTGCCGATTGATGTAATAATAATAAGCCAAAAAGTTGACCTCGGCCAGTATGTTATGGCAGGAACAATCGCGGGAACTGCTTACGGCACCGATGCTGTTGAGATAGAAGTGCCCCTGCAGGATGAAGATTTGGCATGGTTTGATATTCCCGATAACAATTCTGCAGCTGAGACCGTTTCTGCCGAAGTCAAAGCCAAATTCGCGGGAAAACATCATACCTGGCAAGGATTCGTTAAAAGGACCACCGGACAAGTGAATACAAGTTCAAGGCTCATTTCGGTTGTCATTGAGGTTAAAGAACCGTTCAGCAAAACCCAGAATCGTCCCCCGCTTTTGCCGGGAATATTTGTTGAGGTTTTTATTAAAGGCAATATTCTCAAAGACGCTGTCCGTCTGCCGCGTGATGCAGTTCGCAACAGAAACGAAGCCTGGCTGTTTGATAAAGACCGATTACATATCAAGCTCCTGAATATTGTACGTACTGACAGGGATTATCTCTATACTGTTGACTGTCTTGAAGATGGAGATGAAATTATTACCAGTTCGCTCGACGCTGTTACCGAAGGGATGTCTGTAAGAGCCAGGAAAATAACGGAAAGTCTAAACGATGAATAGCCTAGAGGATAAAAAAGGTTTATTAGGCTGGTTTGCCACAAACCACGTCGCAGCCAATTTACTGATGGCCATAATTGTCATTGCCGGGTTGCTGACACTTTCCAGGATCAAACTCGAAGTCTTTCCGGAAATTAGCGTTGACACAATAACAATAACCGTACCTTTCCGTGGCGCCTCGCCCGAAGATGTTGAAAATGGTGTATGCGTTCGCATTGAAGAGGCCATAGCGGCTGTGGATGGTATAAAACGCATAACATCAACAGCCGCCGAAGGTGCAGGCACAACGATTGTTGAAGTTGAGGAATACGCCGACACCAAGGAAGTGCTTGATGACATAAAATCCGAGATCGACACAATCACAACTTTCCCAGAAGAAACGGAAAAACCAATTATCACAGAATTACTCACTCGAAATAAGGTAATCAGCATTGTGATTTTTGGAGATGTTTCAGAGCGGACACTTAAAGAACTATCCGACCGGGCTCGGGATGATCTTACCGCTCTGCCGAACATAAGTCAGCTAACCATATCAGGCGTTCGTCCGTATGAAATCTCAATAGAAGTCTCCGAACAGAACTTGCGCCGTCACGGATTGAGCTTTGACGATGTCTCCGCCGCTGTAAAAAAATCTTCACTTGACGTACCTGCCGGCTCAGTAAAGACCACTGGCGGCGATATTCTCATTCGAACAAAGGGACAGAAATATTATGGCTCGGAGTTTGAAAAAATCATTGTCATGACTGGAAAAGACGGCACTGAAGTTCGATTGGCTGACATTGCCACGGTTAAAGATGGCTTTGAAGACATCGATTTGTATTCCAGGTTCGATGGAAAACCAGCCGCCTTAATTAGCGTTTTCCGTGTTGGACAGCAGGACGCCCTGGATGTCGCTAATACTGCCAAAAAATATGTTGAGCAAAAAAAAGCTTATTTACCTGAGGGAGTCTCTATGGCTCTTTGGGAGGATGACTCAAAGATACTCAAGTCAAGAATCAATTTGCTAAAACGGAATGGTTATCTTGGCTTGACTCTTGTATTTATCTGCCTGGCTCTGTTCCTTGACTTGAAATTGGCGTTTTGGACCACGATGGGAATACCGATATCTTTTCTCGGGGCTTTTTGGTTAATGCCTTTGTTTGGCGTTTCGATAAATATGATTTCATTGTTTGCTCTTATAATGGCACTTGGCATAGTTGTCGATGATGCCATTGTTGTTGGCGAAAACATTTTTGATTATCGCCGTAAAGGTTTGGGAGGAGTTGAAGCTGCTGTAAAGGGCGCAAAAGAAATGGCTATGCCTGTTGTTCTGGCCGTCCTGACAACGATGTTTGCATTCCTGCCGTTAGCTTATACCAGCGGGATGATGGGCAAAATACTGAAAGTTTTACCGATAGTAGTGATAAGCGTTCTGGCCATTTCACTTATAGAAGCGTTATTAATTTTGCCGGCTCACTTGTCCACCACAAGATTGAGGGACCCCAGAACTGCCTTCGGGCACTTCATAAACGGAATTCACAATCGCACAGAACATCGACTCGACAGTTTCGTAAATGGTTTCTTTGCACGTCTTGTTGCTCGCGCCATAAAATGGCGATATATAACACTTTCTATTGGTCTCGCGGTCTTTTTAATAACCATAGGATTTATAGCAGGCGGCTACATTAAATTTGTATTTTTCGATACAGTTGAAGCCGATAATATGGTCGCTAATTTAACTATGCCACAGGGGACACCTGTAAGCCAGACAAGCCGGATTATTTCTCAGCTCGAACAAGCCGCTGAACAGGTTCGTGCCGAATTTGACGCTGACAGAAATGGAAAACCTTCAATTATAGAACACATATCCGCAACCGTCGGAGCTCACCCCACAGCAAGCCATGGTGGTGGCCCAGGGTCAGTTTCCATGGGCACCTCCGCACAGGCTCATCTCGGAGAAGTGAATGTCGAATTGCTTGACGGCCAGGAACGGAACATCTCAAGTGTTAAACTGAAAAATCGATGGAGAGAAATTGTTGGAGAAATTCCAGGCATTTCGTCTCTTACTTTCATATCTGAAATTTTTAGTGCAGGCGATGATATAAATGTAGAACTTTCACATGAAAACTTCGATACATTGCTGGTTGCCGCCGAGGATTTAAAATCAATCTTAGTGGAATTTTCCGGTGTCAGTGATATCACAGACAGTTTTGAAGCCGGAAAGGATGAATTGAAGCTCGAACTAAAAGATACAGGCCGAACACTTGGTCTTACTCTGATGGATTTGGCAAAGCAGGTCAGGCAGGGTTTTTATGGGGACGAGGTCCAGCGAATTCAAAGACAGCGTGATGATATCAGGGTGATGGTTCGCTACCCTGAAAATGAACGCAAAAGCCTTGCCGACGTCGAAAACATGAGAATTCGTCTGCCGGATGGAACCGAAATTCCTTTCAAGACAGTCGCCGATGTCGATTACGGCCAAGGCTACGCCGCTATTCGCAGAGTGGACAGAAGGCGCGTGGTCAATGTTTCTGCCGATGTTGATGATGCTGTTGCGAACCCAGGTGAAATTAATGCTGATTTATACGGAAGAGTATTACTGCGTTTGGCCCAGACATATCCTGGCCTGCAGTTCCGTTTTGCCGGGGCTGAGCGAGAGCGTAATGAATCTCTTGGAAGTTTGAAAAGCAATTTCTTAATTGCTATGCTGGCAGTTTATGCCCTACTGGCGGTGCAGTTCAAAAGCTATACCCAGCCGCTGATAATTATGTCAGCCATACCATTTGGAATTGTCGGAGCAACAATAGGACATCTGGTTATGGGGTTCAACTTAAGCATCCTTTCGCTATTTGGAATAGTTGCTCTTTCTGGCGTTGTTGTTAACGACTCACTAATAATGATTGACCTCATAAATCGCCAGCGACAGCAGGACATCGGTCTTGCACAGATTTTGTGCAATTCCGCCACGCGAAGATTCAGACCAATTATGCTGACAACACTAACTACTTTCTTTGGCCTTGTGCCGATGATGCTTGAACGTAGCCTACAGGCCCGATTTCTAATTCCGATGGCAATCAGCCTCGCATTCGGCGTGATGTTCGCGACAATGATAACACTGTTCCTGGTACCATCTTTATACATGATACTTGATGACATAAAGAGAAAATTCTCACACACTGCAAATCACTCTAACTAACTGTATTGCAGCTACTTATCTAAACAAAAAACTGGAATCAGATTGTTTTTTAGTTTTTTTCTAGCAAAAACTGCCAAAAAAGTAGATAATGGCATAGCAGAAGTGGAGATGAGACCATGAGGATCATCGACAACGGGACACTGAAAATCATAAACGTTGATAGTTCCGCCGATCTTGCAGGCGAAGCTCTTAACATATTTGTCAATCGGGCCCAAGAGGCAATTGCCGCAAAAGACATTTTTCATGTTGCCATACCAGGCGGCCACACGCCAAGAGAATTTTTCGAACTAATAAGCCACACGGAAAAAGCAAAAGTTTTGCCTTGGAATAAGATACAGTTATTCTGGGTTGATGAGCGATGTGTTGACGTTGATAGCAAAGACAGCAACTACAAATTGGCGGCTGAAACATTTCTGTCGGAAATTTTGATACCTGCCCAGAATATTCATCGTATTCACGGAGAAAGCTCCGACTATATTGAAGCTGCCGGCGATTATGAAAAAACTATCAGCAGTATCTTTTCACTTGAGCCGGGCCAACTTCCAAAATTCGATCTAATAATTCTCGGCATGGGACCTGACGGACATATCGGTTCGCTTCTGCCAAATTCTTATGCGTTGTTCGATACGGAGGATTTGGTCAGTGTTGTTTATCAGATGGACGGGATCGACAGGATAACGCTGACACATCCCGTCCTTTGTGCTGCCGATAATTTAGTGATTATGGTTACAGGCCGCGAAAAGGCTGAGATTGTCAGGGAAGTTTTTCGTGAAGAGCCCGACGAAATCAAATACCCCGTCCACACCCTCTGGCAAATACTCGACAAAGTAACATGGCTGATCGACAAAGATGCCGCAACATATTTATAACATTCCACCCTTGTCATCTCTGATACCAAATCCGATTATTAACTGCGCTGCTATCATTTCGACCGAAGAGCCGCGAAGTGGTTCGCGGTGGAGAAATGTGTTTTTAATAGATTTCTCGGCTTGCTCGAAATGACACGTGATCGCATTAACTATCATCACTATTATCACGATGAATGATGCTTGGGCGAAAATGTTATGGGACTTAAGAATTGGGCAATAAAAAAAGGTCTGCAAAAAACAGACCTTTCATAGTACAGCAACCTCCGCATGTGCCGATGAAAGGAATTTGAAAGAACCCATTATATCAAAGTGGGTAACCAGTTGCTTGCGTCCGAAAGTCCCATCAAGTGGGCGTTTCCGATCCATCAAGGACTGATTTCCCCGGGCATGGGTATCGGTTCTTCAAATAACCCTTTCTGCCGAACACCGCAGGGGTAGCCTTACTATTATATTATATCGAATATCAAGGGGTAGTTCAATTAAATTTTAAGTAAAATTGTTTTGAGGAGCAAAAGACCCCGAAAAACGGTTGAATTATCGGATTAAAGCATGTACAATGGAGGGGAGTTAAGGATATTTTTATCCGAGAGTGCAGTGTTTTTTTGATAAGTGAATATGGGGGCGAATGGTTTCGACCGGACGGGTAGATAAATTGGTTGCATGCCCAGGATGTCGGTTGGCCTGGTTAATCATCCGACACTAATTTTAATTGGTAACACACAGTTACGAATGGCTGCTTAAATAGCGGCTCGCTCTGCAGGGTTGTTCCTGCCGGCTTTGTAAGAGCGCCAGAAAGCGGGATAAGTTTGCTGAATTGTTCGGCTCAGCAAAACGAAAACTTACGAACTTGCCGATATGAAAGCCTGTCGTTTGGCGGTTATTGAAGCGAAATTAAAAGAAACGACTATGCATGTAGAAGCCTGTTTTGAAACGTCACGGGACGGGGGTTCGAATCCCCCCGCCTCCACTAATGCCATAAATACTTTACATATAAGTATTTATGGCATTTTTATTTTTGTCATTAGAGAGTTAGATTAGAGAGTTGTTTTCTATTTTTTTTTCATATCTCATTATTTGCTTGAAAACCGAATAATAACTATCTAAACTCTCTAACAGAGGTGTGACAAAAAACTGTGCTTTACCTGAAATAGTGAGCATTTATATGGCAAAAAGAGGACCAAAACCTAAATGGGCCAAAGTCGGTGGAGTTGATGTCGAAGGTCTATATGAAGATAAAGCTAATAAAACCTATTATTGGTTTGAAGATGACCCATTAACAGGCAAACCAGAAAAAAAAAGCAGAACAAAAAAGAGTAAAGCAGCTTTAGATCTTTATAATTACAACCTTAAGAAACAAGCCCAAGAAACCACCAAAATTTTCATCGACTCTGAAGATGATGAATATGATGGTTTTATCACAAAAGCACTTTCCGAAGATGCCTATGTTGTTGGTGGCGAAATTCCCAGAAAAGAACAAGTTAAATATAAAGACAGAGACGGTGATGACGTTACGTTAAACACACATGATGTTTATCATATTCCTGACCATTTCATCCTTGAAAGATTTGTTGAGATGTTGGATTCAAATCCAAGAACAATGTCAGAAAACTTTATAAGCATGGGGCGTGAAGATTTAGCTGGTATTATCCACCTACCAAAGAATTTTAACTTACCCAGAACTAAACTAACTGACATGATGAAGTGGTATTTGGAACATGAGGAAAGAAGTAAAGATACGATTAAACAAATTACAACCCATTTCCCACAATTCATCGATATCACAAATGTAGACTACATGGAACAACTCACAAATGAGCATATTAAAGCATATCGGAAAAAAATATTATATTTTAAGAAGAAAGGTTTTCATACAAAAACCTACTTGATACATAAATTTGATGCTGTAAAGAGAATATTTCGACATGCCAAAGTGCATATGGAAAATAAAACAGAACTCAATAATAAATTAGATGCTCTTGAAGCAATCTTAAAAGTAGACGGTGAAGGAGCAAGGAAGAATGCCAAACCAATTGAAAGAGATCAAATGTTATGGTTGCTGAAGGCAACAGATACTGCACCTAAAAACCACATAGAAAAATTACGATTGGCAAAATGGAAAGCAATTCTTTTAACAGCCCTTAATACTTGCTCATATATGAAAGATGTTTGTGATATGAGATTTATAAAATCAAATTCCATTGAAGGTATTGATATTGTAAATCGAACCTTGAGCATGTATCGAATTAAAACGTCAATAGCTAAAATAGCAGTATTATG
>Ga0075111_1001239_pt1 | contig 11805 bp, 9 predicted proteins | sample AntAceMetag02UKK_FD_69787 | JGI IMG/M metagenome (GOLD analysis project Ga0075111, IMG submission 69787) | Saline lake microbial communities from Ace Lake, Antarctica - Antarctic Ace Lake Metagenome 02UKK | ecosystem: Environmental > Aquatic > Non-marine Saline and Alkaline > Saline | place... | reverse complement strand
CGATGCCCTAAAGGAAAAACTTCCTCAGGTAGATATTCTATTTGTTGGAGCTAAGGGTAGGATGGAGATGGCAAAAGTACCTCTTGCTGGATATCCCATCAAAGGCTTATGGATTAGTGGATTCCAGCGCAGTTTTAGCCTAAAAAACTTATTGTTCCCTTTAAAGTTGATTGTTAGCTTAGTCAAAGCAGGAAGGATCATTAGTAAGTTTAAACCAGATGTTGTAATTGGTGTTGGAGGCTATGCTAGTGGGCCCATTGGCCAAATGGCTGTTAGAAAGAGAGTCCCTTTGGTTTTGCAGGAGCAGAATTCATTTGCTGGTGTCACCAATAAAATTCTTGCTAAAAAGGCAAGTAAAGTTTGTGTTGCTTATGAAGGTATGGAGAAATTTTTCCCGAAGGATAAGTTGTGCCTCACGGGAAATCCAATCCGTAAAAATGTAATAGAGATTGATGGCAAGCGAGATCAGGCTCTTCATTACTTTGAGCTTAGCAAAAGTAAACCAGTAGTGCTGATTGTTGGGGGTAGCCAGGGGGCAAGGTCTATCAACGAAAGTGTAAATAGAGGTTTGGAATTAATTGTGTCCAAAGACCTTCAACTTATCTGGCAAACAGGAAAGCCCTACGCACCAACTGCACGAAGGGATATCCTGGAAAAATTGAATGCCAGTGATAAGAAAATGATACGGGTGCAGGAGTTCATCAATAAGATGGATTTGGCTTACGCTGCGGCTGATATAGTGGTTTCCCGGGCAGGCGCAATTGCAATTTCAGAATTGTGCGCAGTTGGGAAACCTTCAATTTTAATTCCACTGCCATCAGCAGCCGAGGATCATCAAACCAGTAATGCCCTGGCATTGGCTGATAAGGATGCAGCCATATATTTGAAGGATGCTGAAGCACCTGAGAAACTTGCAAGCCTTGTGATTGGCCTTGCGAAAAATGAAGAGCAAAAGAAACAATTAGTATTAAATATTAAACAAATGGCAATCCCCGATTCTGCAAATAAAATAGCGGATGAAGTGATTGAGTTGATGCCGAAAAAGGTATAAAGTATAAGGTATAGGTGGAATAAGGTAAATGGTTAGCAGCGACAATTAAAAAATTAGGGTTTTAGAGTTAATAGGGAAAATAAGGTTTATAGTGAATATGTGATAAAATTATGTAATGAACTCAAAACTCCCAAAGAACGACTGCCAACTGAAGACTGAGAACTGCCAACTGAAGACTGAATACTGCCAACTGCAAACTGACGACTGCAAACTGACGACTGCCAACTGAAGACTGAGACCTGACGACTGAGAACTGAAGACTGAGCATCAAACACAAAACGCAAAACGCTGAACACAGAACAATGAACCACAAAAAATACCATAACATTTTCTTCCTCGGGGCCGGCGGTATTGGAATGAGCGCCCTGGCCAGGTATTTTTATGCTTCAGGTAAAAATGTTGCAGGTTACGACCGTACTTCAACTAAACTTACAGCGCTTTTAATAAACGAAGGAATAAATGTATCTTACCTTGATGACCCTGAGTTGCTTCCGAAGGATTTTAAAAATGCAGCCAACACTTTGGTTGTTTATACCCCGGCTGTCAAGGAGAATAATCAGCTGTTGGGCTTTTTTAGGGATAATCACTTTTCTGTTTTAAAACGTTCTGAAGTTCTGGGTTTGATTTCCTCACAATTTACTACCATTGCTGTTGCCGGGACTCACGGTAAAACTACTGTTTCTACCATGATCGCTCATTTACTTTATCAAAGTGCGGTCGGGTGTTTGGCTATTTTAGGTGGGATTTCTAAGAATTACTGTTCCAACTATCTGCATTCTGAAAATCCGAAATACTTCGTTACCGAAGCCGATGAGTTCGATAGGTCTTTCCTCCAACTCAAGCCATCAGTTGAAGTAGTGACATCTGCCGATGCCGATCATCTGGATATTTATGGCAACGAACAGGAATTGAAACTTTCTTTTGAGCAGTTTATCAATAATCTTGACGACAATGGAATCCTTATAATAAAAGAAGGAATTGGCTTGGATATTGAAAAAAGTAAACTTGCTACATCATTTAGTTATAGTCTATCCACCGGGGATTATTTCGCTGATAACATCCGCCCATTTCCCGATCATACTATTTTTGACCTTCACACTCCGGCAGGCCGGATTAAGGATTTAATCCTTGGGATTCCGGGGCAAATCAATGTCGAGAACGCGATTTCAGCAATTGCAGCCGCAATAAATGTTGGTGTTAACGAAGGTGAATTAAGGCAGGGTTTAAAAACCTTCAAAGGGATAAAGCGGAGGTTTGAAGTGCAGTTTGTCTCAGAACAAACGATTTATATCGATGATTATGCACATCATCCCATCGAGATTAAAGCACTGGTGAGTTCAATTCGACCGATGTTTCCCGGAAGGAAAATCACCGGGATATTTCAGCCTCACCTCTTTTCACGGACTAAAGACTTCAGTGCCGGATTTGCCGAAAGCCTCGACCTGATGGATGAAGTGATCCTGCTGGATATTTATCCTGCAAGGGAAAAGCCAATGGAGGGTGTTACGGCGGTATTGATTTTTGATCAGATGCAGATAAAGCAAAAACGTCTTTGCAAAAAAGAAAATGTTTTATCAGCATTGAAAGGAAAGGAATACGAAATTTTGTTGACCATTGGTGCCGGCGACATCGACCAATTGGTGGAACCAATAAAGCAAATGTTAATGGAAACCTCTAATACCGTATAAAATGAAAAAGTTAGGTCAAATAGTATTGTGGGTGTTGGTCCTTTCGGGGATATCGGTAATATTGGGTTTTGCCCTGGTTGAGCAGCGAGAGGTAAAATGCACCGCATTAACTGTCTCTCTATCCGACGAAAATCTTTATGGATTTATCTCAGTAAAGGAAATTGAAAAGTTGGTGATAAACCAATTTGACTCGTTTAAAGGACAGTCTGTTGACAGCCTTGATATCGAACTCCTCGAAAGGAAGCTTGAGTTGAACCCTTACATCAAGCGTGCAAATGTTTATACCACAGTCCAAGGTGAGCTTCTGGTTGAGGTCGATAGAGAGGAAGCACTGATTAGGATCATTAATAAAAAGAATGAGAGCTATTACCTGAGCCGTTCGGGGAAACCCTTGCCACGCACCCAAAATTATACACCACATGTTGTAGTGGCAAGTGGGCATATCAACGATAGTTATGTAAAACTAAAAGCAAATGATACAATTTCATTGCTTTCGGATGAGGGCAATCATAAAATACTTAAGCAACTTTTTCATTTGGCCGAAGCCCTGGAAGTAAATCAATATATGAGCATTCATATCAAGCAAATTTACATCAATAGTGATGGTGAAATTGAGCTTATCCCTGAAGATGGCCGCTTTGTTATTTTGCTTGGAGATGTGGATGATGTCGAAATTAAGTTTGAAAACCTGCTTGCTTTTTACCAGGCTGGTTTACCAAAAGTAGGTGCCGGAAATATTGATGTTGTTAATTTGAAATATATAAACCAGGTGGTTTGTAGTAAGTGATAAAATGCGAGAATGATAGAATGTGTGAATGCGAGAATGATAGAATGCGTGAATGAGAGAATGATAGAATGATAGAATGAGAGAATGCAAGAATGAGAGAATGAGAGAATGAGAGAATGGAAGAATGTGTGAATGGAAAAATGGAATACAGATTGAACCTGACAGAGTCCGACGCAGGAGGTCCTGTCAGAGTTAAAGTAAATTGACTAATAAAAGAAAAGGAACGATTGATAATATTTAATGTAAATGAAACTCAGTAATAAACATTTCATTATTTTATCATTTCATCATTGTCGCATTTTATCATTTTATCATTTGCTCATTGCATCTTTTTATCATTGTTTTAAAATAAAGATTATTGATATATGGAATCATCAGAAATTATTGTAGGACTGGATATTGGTACAACCAAAATCGCTGCCATTGTTGGCCAAAGGAGTGAGTTTGGCAAAATTGAAATTCTTGGGCACGGAAAAGCCGAATCCATCGGCGTTAAGCGGGGTGTGGTTTCCAACATCGAGAACACTGTGCAATCCATAAAAACGGCAGTTGAAGAGGCCGAACAAAAATCCGGTGCCGATATAAAGTATGTAAATGTTGGTATCGCTGGCCAGCACATCAAAAGTGTGCAACACCGGGGCAGTATTATCCGCGAGCATAACGAGGAAGAGGTTAGCCAGAAAGACATCGATACCTTGCTGCACAGCATGTACAACCTCAATATGAGCCCCGGTGAGGAGATCATTGATGTAATCCCACAGGAATACATTATCGACAATGAGCAAGGCATCAGGCAACCAATCGGGATGCTTGGGAACTCCCTGGAAGCAAATTTCCATATCATTATTGGCCAAACTACAGCCGCAAAAAATATTTACAAATGTGTTAAAAAGGCCGGGCTTGAAGTGGTCGATTTAATTTTGGAACCCATTGCATCTTCAGCAGCGGTATTGAGCGATGAAGAAAAAGAAGCGGGCGTAGTGCTGGTGGACATTGGAGGTGGAACAACCGACATAGCTATTTTCCAGGATGGCATCATCAGGCACACGGCAGTAATTCCACTTGGAGGGGATATCATTACTGAAGATGTCAAGGAAGGGTGCACCATCATCCGCAAACATGCCGAGGAGTTGAAAGTGAAATTCGGTTCGGCCTTAGCCACTGAGAACAAAGATGAAGAGATTGTTGCCATACCAGGGCTCAGGGGCAGGCCACCAAAAGAGATCAGCCTGAAAAACCTGGCTAGCATTGTTCAGGCCAGGATGGAGGAGATCATCGAACATATTTACTACGAGATTAAAAACTCAGGATTTGAAAAGAAAATGATTGCTGGGATTGTATTAACAGGTGGAGGGGCGTTGCTAAGGCACGCCGCACAGCTCACCGAGTTCATGACCGGCATGGATACCCGGATTGGATACCCCAATGAACACCTTGCCAAGGATGTCCCCGATGAAATGGCCAGCCCCATGTTTGCTACCGGTATTGGATTGGTGATTGAGGGTTTGGAACGTGTAGAAAAACAGTTGGTAAGGGAAGCCAAAGATACATCAGATCCGGCATCAGCAAATAAGAAAGTAAAAGAGAAAAAGGAAAAGAAACCCCCAAGTTTTTTGAAGAAGATACAGGATTTCTTTGAGAATGACCCGGAGTAGGGGCAATGAGAGAATGATAGAATGCAGGAATGCAAGAATGAAGGAATGCAAGAATGCAAGAATGCGAGAATGAAGGAATTGAAAGCTATTGTCAAAACTAATTGAAAGGTAAAGTAATGACAGAGAAAGAGATTTTTATTGAAGAGTTTAAAATGAGAACTAAAAAGTTTGCTGGAGATGTCATCATCTTTTGTAATTCTTTGGTGTCATCTCAGGCAACTTCTGTTGTAACTTACCAATTGATTAAGGCAGCTTCTTCTACCGGAGCCAATTATAGATCTGCTTGCAGGGCAAGGTCTCAGGTAGAGTTTTTTAGTAAGATGTGCATTGTAGTTGAAGAATCGGATGAATCAAAATACTGGTTGGAGCTCATATTTGATACCAACTTATCACGAGATCATGAAGAACTGAAAAGGCTCACAAACGAAGCAGGTGAAATTCTCAAAGTAGTCGCCTCAGCTAAAAACACGATGTATAAAAAGTAAAACATTCTAAATATGTATTCACACATTCCCGCATTCACACATTGATTAATAAAAACCCCAAATATTCAAAAGGAGCAAAATACTATGACAGAAGAAATGTTAGCATTTGACGCCCCCCGGCAGAAGTCGTCAATTATCAAAGTCCTCGGTGTAGGTGGTGGAGGTAGCAACGCCGTTACACACATGTTTAAGCAAGGTATTAAAGGTGTGGATTTCATTATCTGCAACACCGATTCGCAAGCCATGGATACAAGCCCTATCCCCAACAAAATCCAGTTGGGAGACAACGGACTTGGTGCTGGTTCCAAGCCTGAAGTAGGCCGTGGCTCAGCGGAGGAAAATATCGAGGACATTCGAAAACACCTCGAAACAAATACTAAAATGTTGTTCGTTACTGCCGGAATGGGCGGTGGGACAGGAACTGGGGCAGCCCCGGTTATAGCCAAGGTGGCCAAAGAAATGGGCATCCTTACTGTAGGTATCGTTACTATCCCTTTTATGTTCGAAGGACGAAAACGTAGGCTTCAGGCCGAGGAAGGTATCGAGGAATTGCGCAAATCTGTAGATACGCTTCTGATCATCAGTAACGAAAAATTGCGCGAGATGCATGGCAACCTCAAACTGTCGGAGGCATTTGGCAAAGCAGATGATATCCTTACAACTGCTGCCAAAGGTATCGCCGAGATTATTACCGTTACAGGCTATATCAACGTGGACTTCCAGGATGTGAGGACTGTGATGCAGAATAGCGGAACGGCTATCATGGGTTCCGCTATTGCAGAGGGCGAAGACCGCGCCAGGATTGCTGTTGAGGAGGCACTGAGTTCTCCCTTGCTCAACGACAACAAAATAGACGGTGCCAGTGATATCCTGTTGTATATTGCCTCCGGTAAAGATGAGATCACCTTTGATGAAGTCACCGAAATTACCGATTTCATCCAGAAAGAAGCGGGGAAGAATGCTGAAATTATCTGGGGTAATGGTGTTGATGAAGCTCTGGGAAGTAATATCAGCATCACTTTAATTGCTACCGGTTTTGAAGCACCTGAAGAAATTGAAGAGACCACGCTGAACCGTGAAAAGAAAAAAACGGTTTATACCCTGAGCGATAAGTTGCCTGAGCAGCAAAGAGAGGAGGCCCAAAAGGTTGAAGTTGTTGAGAAGGAGTCTGAAGTGGAAGAAATTGACGAGATAAAGCTGATAAAGAAGGATAAATCCCGGGAAGCTGCTAAACCAACTATTCAAGATAAATCAACTAACGGCAGCAATGGAATGTTGATGTTTGATATGCCAGAAAACAAACCGGCCCCGGAAGTGATCAATCCTGTTCAGGAAGTAAGTGAAGGTTTCATCGGTAAAGCCAAAAATGAGAAGCCGCATATTCCCAAAAAAGCAGGTGAAAAAGGGTTAAGGGTAAGTTATACTCTGGGAGAGTTTGCCTATAAGGATGATGAAGAAACCTGCCCAAAACCGGCTGGGCCAAATATCCGCAAGGAGGAGATGGACAAAAAAGCTGAAGAACGGAAAAAGAAACTTCGTGAGTTGAGCATGAAACTCGATTATGCAGAAAAGGATCTCGAAAGCCTTGAGGCCGTGCCGGCCTTTGTTCGTAAAAAAGTGGAACTAAGTAACGTAGTCCCATCCTCCGAATCGGTGACTGCTCGTTTTACCCTGGGCGATGACGAGAAAGAGGACGGAGGTATCAGTCCACGCGAAAATACTTTTTTACACAACAAACCCGACTGAACTTAAGCCCCCTCTTAGTCTCCCACTGCAAGAAGGGGGAGATGTTCGACGAGAAAGATTTGGAAGTAGTATTAGTTGAGGAGAGGTAAGGGTTTGGAACTTTGAAATAATCGAAAACAATATGTTTATACGTAGGACAGTCTCTTTTCTCCCCCTTCAGGGGGAGATGCCGAGGAACGAGGCAGAGGGGGTCTGACATTAAATCTGAAATAATATGAGTTTAGCAATAATTATTAACGACGACATCAAGCAGGCCATGTTGGCCAAAGACAGGCGCAAGCTTGAAGCATTACGTGCCATCAAAGCGGCACTACTGTTGGCCAAAACCGGTAAGGATATTACTTCCGGTGAAATACCCAAAGATGTGGAATTGTCAATCCTGCAAAAGCTGGTAAAGCAACGTAAAGAATCCGCCGAAATATTCAAATCCCAAAACCGTGAAGACCTGGTGGAGGACGAAGTCTTTCAGGCCTCCATTATCGAAGCCTATCTACCTGAGCAGATGAGTGAGGAAGAGTTGAGGCAAATTGTAAAAGACATTGTTGCCAAGACAGGTGCAACGAGTATGAAAGACATGGGAAAGGTGATGGGAATGGCCAGTAAGCAATTGGCCGGCAAAGCTGATAACAAAGCTATTTCGGGGATAGTGCGGGAGATGTTGGGGTAGGATTCCACCTTCCATCGGCCGCCATAGGCTTGCCGACGGCGCTGCGCTAAAGCTATGGCGGACGGAGGGAGTAGTGGAGTGCTGGAGTAGTGGGGTTTTCTGTTGATGGAAACGGATTGCTTTGCTTAGCTCGCAATCGACCCGGTTTTTAGAAAGGATTTTTCGACAATATTGCTTCTGGAAACTGACTTTGCGAGGAGTCCCGCACGTGCGGGAACGTGGCAAACCGTTTCAGATTTGCATCTCGTTGTTAGGCAAACATTAAACGTCCCTTTGGCTTTGGTATCTCAACACCATCTTCGATTGCTGTTTTTATCCAGAAATTTATAGCATTTTCTGCATTGACAATTGCTTCCTTTTTTGATTTGCCGTGGGCCATACATCCCGGCAGTTCCGGAACATCAACGACAAAAATGTTGTCTTGATTATCCCAATAAATAATCATTTCGTATTGTGATTCGTTCATAATTATTTTAAATGTCAAATTTATAATTAGTTAGTATTTTTCTTATCTGTTTAATCTGATATCCTTTAGCTTTTGAACCTTCAGCTTGCAGATTAATTCTTTCGCTAATGCCCTCTTTAGTGAATATAATATGACTTCCTTCTTGTCTCCTATTGAATCCCAGTGAAAGTAACAAGTAAATCAGGTCATTGAATGCTACATTGTAATCTGCCTGACCCGATAATATTTTGTTTAATACTTTATCCTTTTTCCCCATTAAATTTATAGTTTATCACTTCAAATAGTTGTATCAAAAGTATAATAAAAAAAATTAATCCAAAACCACCATCCCTCTCACCTGCTCAAACCTTCCTGCCTCTCCATTGTAATCTGCAACCATCCTATAAAAAACAACTCCACTCGGTACATCCTTTGCATCAAAATCAACTTCATGCGAACCTTCAAGTAATTTCTGGTTGAACAATGTTTCCATCTTCTGCCCAAAATGATTAAAGATTTCGATTTTAACTGTTGCCGTTTCGGAAAGATCAAATTTAATAGTTGTTGTGGCATGGAATGGATTAGGATAGTTTTGGTGTAAATAGGGCAGGGTGGAGGTTTCATCCAGCGCGTTGTCGTCAGTCCCTACCCAGAAATCCCAGTCTTTCACATTGGCCCAAACATCGAAGCCGGTTTGTCCGGTGCTGTTGTCGTGCCAGGTTGCAAAAATTCTTTCATTTTGCAAAATTACTTTGCAGCCTGATTGATCCATTTCCTCAGCAGCCGAAATTTGGTAATTATTTCCGAAAGGTTCGCCATCAGATAAAAATTGTTGAGCCATCACATTTCCGTAACCGTTAAATTCCTCTGTCCAGGAGATAATGAAATTCCCATCCTGGCTCATAGAAAGGCAGGGACAGTAGCGATAAACTTCTGCGTATACACCATTTACCTGAAAGCTGTTTCCTAAGGCGATTCCATTGCTATCAAAGCGTTTACAGAAAATATCGAAAACCTCATTACGGTTATCCCGCCAGGCTACAATAAAATTACCGGCTTCGTCAATGTTAATGGAAGGGTCCAGTGCCCATTCGCTGTAAATGATTTCTTCTGCTTTAAAATTGCTGCCCAGCGGAGTTCCATCGCTGAGGTAGCGCTGGAGATATATTTCAGTGATGCCATTGCGGTCGTCTTCCCAGGTGATAATAAAATGCCCAGAAGCATCAACAGCCATATCAGGGTTTTGTTGAAAGCTGAAATCAGCATTATCGTTAACCCTGAAATTTTCGCCTTGTGGTGTCCCGTCACTTAAAAATTGTTGCGCCCAGATATCAGGAGCTCCCAACAATTTGCTTGAAGCTGAATGACGCATTACATCCTGGAAAAGTTCATTTTTCATTCCGCCCTCATCAGCATCGCCCCAGCAAATAATAAAACCGCCATTTGGTTTGCAAACAACCTTAGGGCTATAATTAATGGCAGCACTCAGGAAGTTTACTTTAAAATTGGTTCCCAATGCGATGCCGTCACCCGAATATCGCTGCGCGTAAATTTGGGGGCAATCTCCAGATCGATTGTCGGACCAGGTAATTACAAAAGTTCCGTCAGCATTTGCGGTAAGCGATGGCATTGACGCCCAATTTTCGCCTATGTCGTCGTTTACTTTAAAATTGTTTCCCAGTAAAGTTCCGTCACTCAAAAAACGCTGGGCATAAATATCCCTACCATCTAACCGGTCGTCAGCCCAGGCAATGATAAAGTTCTCGCTGCCATCGATAGCAATTGCCGGCCATTTCTGGTTTTCGCTGGCAAAATCATCGTTAAACATGAAATTTTCGTTTACAGCAGTGCCATCGTTCAGATAGGATTGAGCGAATATTTCTCCATTAAAACCAAAAAGATGGTCTTCCCAGCAAATTAAAAAACTTCCATCTCCATTGGTAGCCATTACTGCATTGCATTGTTGAGCATTAAAAGTGTTGTCACCGCTTACTTTGAAATCGTTGCCCAGTGGAGTGCCATCATTCGAAAAACGCCGGGCATAAACATCGTTGTAATCGTTTCGCTTGTCTTCCCAGCAGACTGTAAAGTTGCCTTCCAAATCTGAAGATATTGAAGGGTTGCACTGAGATGAAGTGGGGGTATCATCCGTTATTTTAAAATTGTCGCCCACGGTTGAACCATCGTTCAAATAGCGTTGTGCATAAATATCGAAATAGCCGTCTCGGTTGTCTTCCCAGGCGATAATGAAATTGCCGCTTCCATCAATGGCAATATCCGGGCGGATGTGGTTTGTCCCGTTGGTGTCGGTGTTTACCTTAAAATTATTACCAAGCGCAGTGCCGTCAGCCGATAAACGCTGGGCATAGATTTCACGGTCATCATTTATTCGGTTATCGACCCAGCTAACGATCGTGCTCCCATTTTTATCGCAGGAACTTGTGGGCCAATACTGGCTTAATTCACTGTTGTCATCATTAATTTTGAAGTTTGGGCCAAGTGAGGTTCCATTGTTTAAATATCGTTGGGCATAAATATCCCAATCGCCTTTTCGTTTATCAGCCCACACGATCACAAAGTTCCCAATGCTGTCGATGGTGACGGAGGGAAAATCTTTCTTTTCATCTGTCTGGTCATCTGTTACCCTGAAGTTTTCGCCCAATGCAGTTCCGTCAATTGAATAACGTTGGGCATAAACATCCCAGTCGCCGTTTCTTTGGTCAATCCATGCGATTACAAAATCTAAATTGGGGCTGACAGCGACGGCAGGGCTGGATTGAATAGTACTTCCATCATCGTCATTCACCCTAAAATTTGGACTTGAAATGGTACTATCATTCAAATAAACCTGTGCAAAAATATCGAAGTCAGAGCCGTTGCGTTTGTCTTGCCAGCAAACTACATAATTGCCGTTTCCATCACCATCGATAGCTGGCGTGGCCTGTTGGGAACCATCAATGCTGCCTTGCTCGTTTACCAGGAAATCGGGGGTGTTTTGTGCAGTTGCTGGATGGATATTGTTGAGTAGGAATAGTAAAACACATAAAAAAAGCAATTGAGTTTTCATAGTGAATTAGTGTTATATTCAGCACCCTATTAAGCCACAGATTCCACAGATTAGTACTGAACTGTTCTGTGTAAATCTGAGCAACTTGTCTATCTGAAAGCTGATCTGTGGCAATCTTGCCTTTCGTGAATTTATCTTGTCAAAAAAGCTTCTTCGGTATAACTTGGGTGCACGACAAATTTCCACATGTCAAAATAATTATCATCGAATTACG
>Ga0075111_1001236_pt1 | contig 11817 bp, 9 predicted proteins | sample AntAceMetag02UKK_FD_69787 | JGI IMG/M metagenome (GOLD analysis project Ga0075111, IMG submission 69787) | Saline lake microbial communities from Ace Lake, Antarctica - Antarctic Ace Lake Metagenome 02UKK | ecosystem: Environmental > Aquatic > Non-marine Saline and Alkaline > Saline | place... | reverse complement strand
TGTCACATCAAAAGTGGATGCAGATTTGAGAAAAAAATAAGTGGTATTTCTAAACACTTAAGGAAGGGGGGACTCTTCGTAACCGCCATAGGGGGGTCCTGTGGCGACCGGCGGTGACAATTTATGACCGCTCTCCACTGTGAGGAACCCGACCGGGTCCCCTTAGGAGACTGGCATGTAGACCAAATGCCCAAAGAAAGCTACATGGGCAAAAAGATCGTTTCATTGCAGGACCAGGTGGATTTTTGGCATACAGCTGGATTTGACTATCTCACTTCATCCTCAGGGATCCTGGAGCCGGTGCGCGCTCCGGAAGGAATGACCACAAAGGGGGAGGCCGTTCATACCGAATATGGAGACAGGGTCTCCAGAGAATGGGCACAGGAACATGAAGGGGTCATAACCGACTGGGAGCAGTTCGAGCAATATCCCTGGCCTTCCGTGGATGACTTTGACCTGTCCCAGTGGGATTTTTTTGATAAGGGTCTTCCCAAAGGGATGAAGGCCGTTCTTCTTCTCGGAAAAATCTATACAACGGCATGGATGTTTATGGGTGCAGACGTGTTTTTCAACGCCCTTGAGACGGAAGAAGAGCTTATCTCAGCCATCTTCGAGAAAATCGGAAAAATCCAGTACAACACCTTTCTCAGGGTCGTTGAGCATCCCAGTGTGGGCGCGGTTCTCCATCCCGATGATATCGCCCATAATACCGGTCTTCTGGTAAATCCCACGCATCTAAAAAAATATCTATTTCCCTGGTACAAAAAAATGGGAGCCATATGTCGAGACAAAGGGTTAGGGTTTATATTCCATAGCGATGGGGATTGTACGGAAGCGTTGGATGACCTGATCGACTGCGGATTCCATGGCTTTAATCCCATACAGCCCAATGCCATGGATATTGAGGAGGTAAAGAAAAAATGGGGCAAAAAGCTATGCCTCATAGGTAATCTGAACCTTGATTCGACCCTCACCCTGGGAACACCTCAAGACGTTAGGGCGGAGGTCTACGAAAGGATCAGGACCATCGGACCGGGAGGTGGGTATATGGTGGCTTCATCCAATTCCATCACGGATTACGTTCCCCTTGAAAATATGAAGGCCTTAATCGATGCCACCTTTGAGTTCGGCCGTTACCCCATTGAACTTGAGGAAGGGGCAGTCACAGGAAAGGTATGGCAATATAAAGGAAAAGCCCAAAAAAAGGAAGTCCCTTCTGAAAGCGAACTCGATATTGATGCATATTTGGCAGGGTTGTTGAGCAATGACGTTAATCGCGTTGTTGAACTCAGTAAAAAGGACATTGATTCCGGTGGAGATATTGAAAATGTCATAAAAAGAGGCCTGATCCCCGCAATGACGGGGATTGGCAAGAAATTCCAGACTGGAGAGATCTATATTCCTGAAATGATGATTGCCGCAAAGACCATGGCGGGAACCATTGACAGGTTTAAGGATCAACTCGACAAGAACCGGGAGAAGTTGGGCAATGTGGTCATCGGCACCGTTCAGGGGGATCTTCATGACATCGGCAAGCGCCTCGTCATTATGATGCTTGAAGGCCAGGGGTTTTTCGTCGAAGACATGGGGATTTCGGTCAAATCCGAAAACTTCGTAGCGTTTGTCAGAGAAAAAAAGCCCCATATTTTGGCCATGAGTGCTCTTCTAACCACAACCATGATTGAGATGAAGAAGACCATCATTGCCCTTCAAGAGGCTGGATTGAGGGAGAACATCAAGATCATCGTCGGCGGAGCGCCCGTAACGCAGAGTTTTGCAGACCAAATCGGAGCAGACGGATACGCTTATGACGCTCCCGGGGCCGCGCAGCTCTGCAAAGAAATCCTCTTCAGCTGAGCCCGAAATGGTTTCTCCCCCAGTCACGCATCATCAATCACTGAGGATACGAAAAAGCGAGCCATCTGTCTACGCCTGTGGGGTAGAAAAAACAATTTCCTGCCCCATGATTTCTTCTTCCAGTCGTCGCTTTCAGGCACACATAACAGTCAAAGATACTTGACAATATGCCCAAGAACCGACGTCTAAAAACACTGTGATACCACTTTTCTATTACCTCGCTTGATAACTACCATGAAATCCTGATCAACTTTTTGAATTGCCTCAAAAAGTTGTCAGTCCCACCTCCATCCCAAACCAACAATTTTTAAATATTCTCGACAAAACATCGAGACTATTATAGCATCCTTTCCTCAATACACAGCAAGTCCCTGAATCAATTCCAAGGAGTACACCCACATGACTATCACAAAAGCCGACATAATTGAACTAATCTACAAAAATTCAGATCTTAAAAAGCAAGAGTCGGCCTTCGCCGTTGAATCTCTCCTTGAAATCATCAAACGAACCCTGGAATCAGGAGAAGACTTATTGATCTCCGGATTTGGGAAATTCTGTGTGAAAGGCAAAAATAAGCGAAGAGGACGAAACCCCCAAACTGGCGAAGACATGATGCTGGATACGAGAAGGGTTGTAACCTTTAAATGTTCAGGAGTGTTGAAGGAGAAAATGAATGGGGAATGATTTGTCTCAAAAATAACTTACATCATCCACAATATCCCTGCCCACCGCCCCCTTTTAAGAAAAATAGTAATACCTAAAAGCTGCAATTAGCTGTTGGCTATTAGCAGTTAGCTTAAAGATATCAAGTATCTACATTGCCTCTGTCTATATTCGAGGCATCACTTTTTGATGCTGACTTATTTCACTGTAACTGGTTGAAATTATATTCCTAATAGCTAACGACTAAGCGCTAATTGCAGCTTTTAAGTAATATAGTCAGAACATGCCTCCTCATGGTCTGGAAATATCCTGGAGACGACACAGACCCAAAAAAAACCTTGTTTTCCCAAACGGCGGAGTCTATGAAAAGCACGTTAGAAATGGTGAAGAAAGCGGAGAAGGCACCGGGGGTTTTTCTGGCAACAAAAACCAGAACCATTTAGCGACCCTTTACAGAAAAATCAATAATGGCACAAACGGGAATAATTCAAGAAACCATCAAGGGAATCGTAGACCGGGTCACTTATCACAACCCAGACAACGGTTGGTCGGTCCTGCGAGTTACCCCTTTTGATAACCCCCACCAGCAAGACACCGTCATTGTTCACCAAACAAAAGTTTTTGCTGGAGCGACAATGGAATTCCAGGGGGCCTGGATTGTCCATTCCAAATTCGGTCGCCAATTTAAAGCCACAAAAGCTTTTGAGAAAAAACCCGCAACAACAGCCGCTATTGAAAAATATCTGGGGTCAGGCCTCATCAGAGGCGTGGGTCCAAAAACCGCAAAAAAAATCGTCAAACATTTTGCAGAACAAACCCTTGAGATCTTCGAAACCGAGATCGAGAAACTAACTGAAGTCCCAGGCATCGCTCAAAAAAAATTGGAAACGATCAGTTGTGCATGGACTGAGCACCGAGCCATAAGAGAAGTCATGATGTTTCTCCAAACCCACGGAATAAGCACCCTCTTCGCTGTAAGAATCTACAAGGAATATGGGGACAACGCCATTTCCTATGTCAACGAAGACCCTTATCGGTTAGCCAGCGATTTCTACGGGATAGGATTTTTTTCGGCAGACAAGGTTGCCTTGAGTATAGGCCTTGAGCGGAATAGTCCCCAAAGAATCATGGCTGGAATAAAGCATGTCCTGGCTGCCAGCAGGGAGTTTGGTCACTGTTATTTGACGTTATCACAAATAAGCATCCAGGTCGAAGAACTGCTGGAGCTCGATCTTGGTGATCATTTGCCCAGATTTCTCAAAGAAATGGAGGAGAGAGGGCTCGTCATGGTTCGCCAAATCCTTCTTCCTGAAGGAAGAATCGAGCCATATTATTATTCCAAATCCCTCTATTTCGATGAGCTGTATGTTGCCAACAGAGTTCCCTTGTCAGCAAATCCCCCAAAGGTTGATCAGAAGCGGGTGGATACCTGGATTGATCTATACTGTAAAGCCAAAAACATTTCCTTGAGCGACGAACAGGCAGACGCCGTAAAAGGTATCGTCTCCAAAAAACTCTCAGTGCTGACCGGTGGCCCCGGTGTCGGCAAAACGACGACAACTTTGGTCCTCGTCAAATTGCTGGAGGCCATGAAACTCAACGTCTTGCTCGCCGCCCCAACAGGTCGGGCTGCCCAAAGGATGATGGATGTGGTTGGCAAGGAATCCAAAACGATCCACCGACTCCTGGGATGGCAAGTCGGAAGATTTCAAAAAGACGAAGAAAACCCCCTCGATGTTGATTTCCTCATCGTTGATGAGTGTTCCATGCTGGATATCACGTTGACCGCTTCATTGTTGAAGGCGGTACCTCTTGAAAGCCAAATTCTCTTCATTGGAGATGCAGACCAACTGCCCTCAGTAGGCGCCGGAAACGTCCTCAGAGATATCATTGCCTCGGGAAGCGTTCCATGTTTCAAACTCACCAGAGTCTTCAGGCAGGCGCAGAAATCTTTGATCATCAAATGCGCCCATCAAATCAACCGTGGCAACATGCCACACATCGATTCCCCCTTCAAGAAACCCGAAATCTGGACAGAGGAATCTGACTGCCTCTTCATGGATTCAGACGAAGCAACCCAGGAACAGCTCCGTTTCATTGCCAAAATCAAAAGGATGCATTCAAAAACGCTTGAGACGCCAAAAGAAGAAGATACGGGTGTGGCCCCATACGAATTCAGAATAAATGAGCCCGTGGTCCCATACGAAACCGAATTAATCATCCCCAGGAAATTTCAACACGTCAATATAGAGAAGGTGTACAATGCAGAAAACAACATCGACGAGTTATTGTCGGTCATGAAGAAGGTCCACCCGTGGTCATCCCTGCATTACGGCCTCATAGCCTCTGAAGTAGTCAAAAAACTCTATGTGGAATGGATACCCAAGTACTACGGGAAACAAACCGAAATCCAGATCTTGTCCCCAATGACGAGAGGAAGTATAGGCACATTGAGTCTCAACAAGATGATCCAGGAAGCTGTCAACCCGCCAAAAAAAGGGCGGGGCCAACTCATTGTCGGGGAGAGAATATTCAGAGTGGGGGACCGGGTCATCCACAGAAAAAACAACTATGAACTGGAGGTCTTCAACGGAGACATCGGTGTCATCAAGGAAATCGACAATGAAGAATTGACGTGCGAAGTCTCCTTTTTTCCGGACGGAAGACAAGTTTTCTATCAGCGGGAAGATATCCCCCAACTGGATTTGTCCTACGCAATAACCATACACAAATCCCAGGGAAGCGAGTTCCAGACAGTTATCATACCGGTACTCACACAACACTACAAAATGCTGTTTCGCAACCTTATTTACACCGGCTTAACAAGGGCCAGGGACCTGGCTGTGTTCGTCGGCACCCGCAAAGCACTTGCGATGGCTGTGAAAAACCAGGACACCAGTCGGAGGCAGACCCATCTGAAAGAACTCTTAGAAACCATCCCATCATGAAAAGGATTGGTCAGCGATTGCTCAGCAAGGAAGGCGGCAAGCCGTAGGGCGAAATCTCAAAATCAGCAGTTATGAATTTTTGTCGGATGTCTCTTGAAAGGAAAAATGTATGAACAGAATATGGTCTTACCAGGATTATATAAAACACCTCTCTCACTCAAGCAGCCTGGTTCGCACATGGGCCTTAACATATGGGGGTCGGTCAATTTGCAAACCATCCGTTTGTAAATAAACTGCACTCGCATGAAAGTCGAGGCGAGTGATTCCAGCCAACTGATTCTGGATCGCCGCCGCCATGTCCTTCTTTGATAAAGCAAACAAGCGCCAGCGTTTCTTCTGGCGTTAGTTCAATCATTTCTTTACGCTAATCCACGATCAATCATACTTCGTCTTCTTATCAAATCTCCCTTTTTATTCCTGTCAAAGCGCCTACCGGGCAGGCCTCGGCACAACCCATACATTTTTCGCAGTCGTACCCAGCTTTGTCGTCTTCTCCGTAAAAACTGATCTCCGTATGAAAACCCCGTTTCGCAAAGGCCATGAGAGGCTTCCCATTTCTCATGCTGCAGACATGGATGCATCTTCCGCATAAGACACACCGGTTCGGGAAATACAGGAGTGCAGGATGTACCTCCACAGGGCCAATCTTTCCGACCAGATGCTCCAGGCGTTTGGGCTTCAAACCGACCTTCAAGAATTTTGCAATCCTCTGCAGTTCGCACCGTTTATTTGCAGCACAGTGGCCGCAATCCACGTCATGTACAGATAGAAGCAGTTCAAAAGCGGTTTGCTGCAGGTCCCTGACTTCCGGGGTATCGGTTTGGATCACCATTCCTTCTTGAATCGTCCTGTTGCAGGATGTCTCGGGGGTTTTTCCGCCCTGGATTTCCACAAAACAAAGTCTGCAGGACGCTGTGGGGTGCTCCATGCCTTCAAAGAAACAAAGATGCGGGATATAAATATCGTTCCGCAGGCAGGCTTCAAGAATCGAAAGTCCTTCTTCCGCCTCAATCTTTCTGTTGTCCACCGTTATTTCAATCATGTTTCGCTACTCAGCTCTTTCAATAATCGGAGCAAGTTCGGGAGGAGACACGCGCACCACCGCATTGTATTCGGGGGGACAGGCCTGCACGCACTCTCCGCATTTGACACAGAGGGTCTGGTCGACCCCCTTCTTGCGGTTCTTTGTCGTAAAAATAGCCTCCACGGGACAACAGCCCACACAAGCGTCGCAGCCCCGGGCGCATTTCTCCAGATCAATATAGAATGCCGTCAGGCTCCTGCACATGCCTGCCGGACATCTCTTCTCATGAATATGGGCTTCGTATTCGTCGCGGAAATATTTCAGAGAGGTCAATACCGGATTGGGAGCGGTTTTCCCTAAACCGCAGAGGGAGCCCGCCTTGATGTCCCTGCTCAGGGACTCCAACTGTTCAAGATCGCCTTCACGTCCTTCTCCTTTGGTAATCCTCTCCAGGATGTTCAGCAAATGCTGGGTTCCTATTCTGCAGAAGGTGCATTTCCCACACGATTCGTTCTGGGTAAATTCAAGGAAATATCGGGCCACATCCACCATACAGGCGTCTTCATCCATGACCACCATTCCCCCTGAACCCATCATGGCCCCTGCGCTTATGAGGGAATCAAAATCAATAGGCGTATCCAGAAAATCCGCAGGGAGACACCCTCCCGAAGGCCCCCCGATCTGAACGGCCTTAAAGGCTTTCTTGTTGGGAACTCCCCCGCAGATGTCAAAGATAAGAGACCTCAGAGGAACTCCCATGGGTATTTCCACAAGGCCCGCGTGCAACACGTCCCCCACCACGGAAAAGATAGCAGTTCCCGGGCTTTTTTCCGTGCCGATTTTTCTGTACCAGTCCGGCCCGTGTTCCACAATGGGCGGAATAGAAGCCAGGGTTTTAACATTGTTGATAACCGTGGGTTTCCCACCCAGCCCTTTTTCCACGGGAAAAGGCGGCCGGTGTTCCGGCATGCCGCGGTGCCCTTCGATAGATCTGATGAGAGCCGTTTCTTCCCCACATACAAAGGCCCCGGATCCTTGGAAAATATCGATTTCCAGATCCAATGAACTGCCAAGGATCTCTTTCCCTAAAAAGCCCCTTTTTTTCGCCTGGACAATGGCTTCCGTCACCATTTTTACGGCAAGGGGGTATTCCGCCCTTACATAAACGATGGCTTCCGCGGCGCCCACGGCATACGCGCAAATGGCGATGCCTTCAATTACCTGGTGAGGATTGCTCTCCAAAATGGTCCTGTCCATATAAGCGCCGGGATCTCCCTCGTCTGCATTGCAGATAATAGTTTTTGAACTACCGCTCGCTTTTTTTGCCAGATCCCACTTTAGACCAGTGGGGAAACCTGCCCCTCCCCTGCCCCGAAGTCCGGCACTTGTGATCCACTCAACAATGGCATCCCGATCCATATCGAGGGCTTTGGCCAGGGCCTGGTACCCTCCGCCGGCAATATAATCGTCAACATTTTCGGGATCCACAATCCCGCATTTTTCCATGACGATCCTTTTTTCCTGGCTGAATCGGGGAAAATCCCATACCTGCGGGATCATCTCATTTTCTTCCGTAGCCCCTAACAGATGCTCAAAAAGAGGGTCTCCTTTTTCCAGGAACGAACGGACAAGCATCTTTGCCTTTCCCGGAGTAACGTTCTGGTAAAAGATGGGAGGAAAACCTGGATTGGATATAATTACCACAGGTTCTGCATAACAATGGCCGATGCACCCCATGGTATGGATACGGGCTTCAACCCCACGTTGAAAGAGAGTTTCTTCAAATGCCTGTTTCGTTTCCAGAGCACCCGAAGCAATGCCGCAGGTGGCCAACCCCACGTGGATCCTCGGAACAACCTCTTTCAGGAGTTCAGCCCGGGACTTTTTCGCTTGTTCCCGAATGGCTGCGTAGGCCGATGCCACTCTGGAAACCTGGCTGTTCTCATCCATCTTTTTGTCCTTCTTCTCTTGCCCTTTTTTCTTTTTCAATCTGGAAACCGAGGATCAGGCCTTCCACCTTGCTTGGGGCAACTTTCCCGTGTACATCTTCACCCACTACCGCAACGGGAGCCAGGGCACAGCACCCCACACAGGCAACCCGTTCAATGCTGAATTCCCTGTCAGGGGTCGTTTCTCCATCTTTGATCTCAAGCTTTCTTTCAAAATTTTCTAGAATAATACTTCCGCCCCGGACGTGACAGGCAGTACCCAGACAAACTTTGATATGATGTTTTCCAGGAGGGTGAAAGCGGAACTGGTTGTAGAAGGTAGCCACTCCATACACTTCGCAGACAGCAAGATCCAGATAATCCGCAACCATTTCGACAACCTTTGCGTCCAGGTAAGCGTGTCTTCCCTGTACCATCTGGAGTATGGGAATTAAATTTTTTCTTTCACAACCGAAACGAGTGATCTCTTCACTGATCTCTTTCAACATCGCTTCTTCTTGTTCGAGTAGGTTGTCTTTCTCAAAACCATTCATTATCAACAGCATCCGTCGTTTTTTTATAAGGCTTCACATACGGTGCCTCGCGCAGAGACGCAGAGTCGCAGAGAAAAAATGCTGACACCTACTTTCACACGACCTTACCGCCCGCTTGTCCCGGCGCTCGGGGCTTGTCCCGGCGCTCGGGGCTTGTCCCGCTGGCGGGGCTTCGCTCAAGACGCGAAGAACGCTAAGATCTTGTTTTTTTACCGAATCGGAACGGACGATTCGATAAAGCAATCGGCCCTGCGGGCATTACGGAGAATGGAACCGCTATTGGAACTATCTAGTGGGAACACACAAAAAAATAATGGCTGTTTTTTCGAATCGTCTGTTCCGATTCGAAAAAGGCTTTGCGGCCTTTGCGTCTTGGCGGTTCAAAAACAAATAACCAGTTGAATTTCATACAAAGATGCTAAAGTCTCTCCATCGCTCCATAGGCTCCCTGTATCCTGTCCCGCAACAAAAAACAGAGCCTTTCCAGCAGGCAGAAGCCCAGATCCGGGTTCTCGACCATCATCACTCTCAGATCCGATCCCCGTAAACGCAATACTGTGGTAGGTTTCCGGCAAACGGCCGAGGACATCAGGTTGTGAGGTTCGTCCAGCAGTGTAGACCAACATCCTAAAACCCTTCCTTTTCCCAATACTCCGATGACGGCGTTTCCACTGCGAGGCCCGAGGTCCATCGATCTTTCAAGCAACAGGTGCCCTTCTGCTACGATATACAGGTGCTCACCAAAATCGCCCTGGCTGAAGATAATATCTTCCGGCTGGTATTCCCTTATCTCGCAAATATCAGCGATCTGTTCAAACAAACCGCAATCCAGACCCTTGAAAAATTCACAACTTTCTATGATTTCTAGAATTTTTACACGGTCCATGGATACCCTCCAGAATCAATAAGCCACAGAAGGAAACAACTTCCGGTCTGTATGAGGCAGAAAAAGCGCCGCAATATATTCATTGGTGAACGGTTGATAGGTGGAAAGCTCGATATTTGTCATTGATCTGGAAATATTCACGCAGTTTTCGTAAGCTTTTTCCGAAAGCAGACACTTGCGGGCACCAGTAAGAGAGCTGTTCCCGATAAATTTGATTCTTTCATGGGGGATATCCGGAAGCAATCCAATGGCTATGGATTTGGGAATATTCAGAAAACTACCAAAACCACCTGCCACATAAAACGTATCGATCGAATCTAATTGCAGACCAATATAATCGGTAAGGGACTTGATAGCCGCAAAGACAGCCCCTTTCGATTTTATAAGATTGTCGATATCCGGTTCGGCGATAAAGACCGCTGTTCCCGATTCCGTTTCATCCGGAAAGGCAATGATGTATTGGGGAATATTGTCCTCCACTTCCAGCCTGCGATCCTGCCTGTTTCTGTGAAATTTTCCGTCCGGACCGATAATACCGTTTTTCACCAGTTCGTAGATGCAGTCGATCAGACCCGACCCACAGATCCCCCTGGCAGGTGCATTGCCAATGGTTTCATATTTCAGGTCACCCTGAACTATCTCAATTCTTTCAATGGCCCCCTTTACAGCCCTCATCCCGCAACGGGTACCTCCGCCTTCAAAAGCGGGGCCTGCCGAAGCGCTGCAGCAGACCAGCCAGTCTTTGTTTCCGATGGCTATTTCTCCGTTGGTTCCGATATCGATAAGCCCTTTGACCTCTTCTGTTTCCGCCATGCCACAGGCCATCACCCCGGCCACGATATCTCCGCCCACATAGGATGCAACGCAGGGAATGGTTTCGAGAATACCCCGCGGATTGATATGAATGCCAATTTCTTCAGCCCGAATCTGGGGAAACTCATCTGCGGTAGGCACGTAAGGATCCAGCCTTATGGAACAGGGTGTGAGCCCCAACAGGAAATGGCACATGGTGGTATTGCCGGCTGCGGTAATGGCGTAGATATCTTCCCTTGAAATACCACTGCTTGCAACAATCTTATCGATAAGCTGATTGATATTCTTTATCACGGCCCGCTGCACAGGATGGAGTCCCCCCTTGCCGCAGGCAAAGATCATCCTGGATATGACATCTTCTCCAAAACTGGCCTGCTGGTTGTGGGTCCCTTCAACAGCCAGCACCTTTCCGGAATTCAGGTCCACGAGTTGGGTCACCACGGTGGTTGTTCCCACATCAATGGCAACCCCGTAGTTGGATTCGGTCGTATCGAGCGGTTCTATCTTCAGTATCCGGTAGCCTGAGCCATGTTTGGAAACGGTCACCGTGACTTTCCAGTCGTTGCTTCGAAGCTTTTCTGAAAGATTCTGAAGGCAGTCCAGGGGTATATCAAAACTATGAAAGCCAAGTGTTTTTCTAAGCGCCCTTGAGACGCGTTCTATATCGGGAGCGTTGTCTTCAACGGAGGGAGGTGTCAGTTCAAGGTAGATTTTCCTGACCAGTGGTTCGATCTCTACATTCCCGGTCTCTTCCGGTTCTCCCCCTGTCATTATCTTGGATTCTTCCATCCTCGATTCAGGGGGAATAACAATTTCAAGGTCATCATGGACAGGGGTCTGGCAGGCCAGCACATAGCCTTTCATAAGCTCATCGGGAGAAAAAAACCCTTTTGCATGCTCTTCCGCCTTCGCTTTCCCCTTGGAAACCTGTACGCGGCATTTGCCGCAGACACCCTCACCTCCACAGAGATTATTGACGAATATATCAGCATTCTGTGCAGCTTCGGCAATCATTGTGCCATCTTCCACCTCAACCGTTTTTTCGGCGGGCAGAAATTTAATGGTGTATTTATTCATGTCTTTCACTCCCGAATTTTTTGACTTTTATACCATCTAAAAGCGGCAATTAGCAATTAGCTTTTAG
>Ga0075111_1001226_pt1 | contig 11875 bp, 8 predicted proteins | sample AntAceMetag02UKK_FD_69787 | JGI IMG/M metagenome (GOLD analysis project Ga0075111, IMG submission 69787) | Saline lake microbial communities from Ace Lake, Antarctica - Antarctic Ace Lake Metagenome 02UKK | ecosystem: Environmental > Aquatic > Non-marine Saline and Alkaline > Saline | place... | reverse complement strand
ATTCCCATCCGATCATATTATTATCAGGATGTTACTAAACTAAACCCAAGCCAAAATATGCTTGTTTTTTATTTTCCTAAAAAAAACCATACCGAACTCAAAATTATTATGAATGAGGCCGATACGATCCTTTTTAAAAGATCCTCTTATTTCACCTATCAACTCCAAAATAATGCGAACAAGGTAAATTTTTGCCTCAAATCCAGTTGGAATGAATTATGCGACAGCATTGTTCTGGGAAGACATCAGGATTATCATTTCGAGGTTAACCTAAAAAAGGATGGTGCCATTAATTGTGACAGGATACAGGACCCTAAAGTAATCGAAAAATATAATCGCTGGATTAAACAGGGAACAATGAAAGAATTGAAAAGGTAAACAGGGATTTATGCCACTCCACTTTCACAAGCGTAAAACCCCATTTCGTCATCGAATAAGGCCGTTTCGACATGCTTGGGTCGGGAAATTGAAAAACCTGAAGTATTTTTATCATATCGAAATTTAATTTATTATTCACTTAAAAATTAAAAAACCATGGAATCACATTTAAACTACCACAACATTAGAATCGGAATCGCTTTCTCATTTTTCTTTTTAATTTTCGCCCCCCTCTGCATCCTTGCACAGATGCCTGCTGCAATTAGCATTACGCCCGAAAATGCATACGCTTATGATGAAATAACGCTAACCCTCGACACCCGCCTCTCCTGTCCTGATGATGCACTATTCAACGTTGATTCTGTAATGATGCATTCAGGTGTAACTATTGATGGGGAAATGTGGCTTAATGTAATCGGATTTGATGCCTATGGTGCAAACGGACAGCAGCCAAAACTTATACCCAACGGCGACAGCACCTGGTACATCACTTTTACCCCGGCTGACTTTTTTGGCCTGGATTCGGGAAGCAATGTTGAGGCATTGAATTGTGTGTTTAATGGCGGTACTTGGAATAACGAAGGGAAAGATTTTGATGCTATTGGAGATTGCATCGACTTTTACGTTCCATTTAATCAGCCCGAATCGCCAGTAATTGATTTTTCAATTGTTATGACCAAGGCCATTGATGAGGGCATATTTGACCCCTACTCAGATCAATTATTTATAGAAATTGAAGGATTTGACCCCATCGAATTAGAAAGCACGTGGTGGGAAAATTGGATTTGTACTGTATCCGATGGCCTAACACCAGGCATGGATTTGTCATTTACTTTTTCGATCAACCAGGTACAATACGAAGAAATTAGCCGCGAAATATCCATTATTCCAGGCTATCAAAACTATCAAAGCTGGTGGGATGATGATCCATACATAAACTATTCAGGTGCAATTACTATATCCCCCGAAAATCCATCGCCACGGCAAGAAGTTACGCTTACTATCGATACCAGGTTATCGTGCCCCGGCGGCGTGTTATTTGATGCCGATTCTATCATGCTACATTCAGGTATAACCTTAGACGATAATTATTGGCAATATGTTGTTGAACACGATGCCGTTGGATTGAATGGCCAACAACCCAAATTATCGAATAATGGCGACAGCACCTGGTCGATTTCATTTATCCCTGCTGAGTTTTACGGATTTCCTACCGAATTAAACCCTGAGGCTATAAACTGTGTTTTTAATATTGGCGACTGGATTGCTGAAGGGAAAGACTTTACCCCCGATGGTTTTTGTGTTGACTTTTATGTTCCCCTTGGATTGTCAACACAAAACTCGCATACCATCAATTTTGAAACCAATGGCATCGGCGCAGATTGGGAATGGTTTGTACAAGGGAACGGTGATAACCCTCCGCTTGAATTTATTGATAATCCCGTAAGCGGGGGTATCAACAACTCCCCAAAAGTGGCGAAATTTACCGCCCGCCAGGCGGGACTGGGCTATGCTTATACACACACCATTGATGACGGGCAATTTACTTTCGACCAGTCCAACCACATCGTAAAGGTTATGGTGCATAAACCGGTGGTTAGCCCGATCTCGATAAAATTTGACGGGCCGGGCGGATTTGCTGAAATCCTGGCGTGGAACACACAAGTAAACCAGTGGGAGGAACTGGAATTTGATTTTACCGGATTCATCGGCCACACCTACAACAGGTTCAGGATACTCCCCGATTATGAAGTCAGGAACGAAGACCACATCATTTATCTCGACAATATCCAAATGCCTAATGGTGAAGTTGTGGTTCTCGCTGAACCAACAACAGCCCCGCCAAACCCACAACATGCCGAAGAAAATGTGATTTCAATTTACACAGAAGTATATCCCAATGCCCCCGATACAGATTTTTTTCCAAACTGGGGACAGGCTACCCAGGTAACCTTCGATTACCCGGTAGCGGGAAACAACACCCTGAAGTATAATTACCTTGACTATCAGGGAACACATTTTCCAAGTTTAGATGTGTCATCCTTTGAAAAACTACACATCGACTTATGGACACCAAACTCTACTGAATTAAAATTTCATTTAATTAGTCCCGGACCGATTAGTTCTTATGTAGAATTACCAATTTCTACCGATGAGTGGCTAAGTGTGGATTTAGATTTACAAGACTTTGCGCCTCCGGTTGATACGACTGAGGTAATTCAATTTATGGTTGAAGGAAATGGAACTATCTATTTTGATAACTGGTATTTTTGGAAAGAACCATTCGGGCAGGGATATGATCCTACCCTAAGTAATTTGGTTATAGATGGTGAGCCTGTCCCGGAATTCTCTCCAAATATCCTTAATTATGATGTTGATTTGCCTTACGGCACCGTAGATATTCCAACAACTACCCCAACAACCACTGATCCTGAGGCCGATTATATAGTAAATGATGCCACCTCATTGCCAGGCACCACAACTGTTGAAGTTACCTCAGCCAATGGAGCTAATACACTAAGCTATACTATTTATTTTGAAATTGCCAGCCCTGAACCACAAGTTGCAGCCCCGGACCCAAGCCATCCCGAAGGAGATGTACTTTCCATTTACAGCGATGTTTATCAAAACCTTGAAGGTGTTTACTTCAATCCATACTGGCTTCAGCAAACAATCGTTACGGTTGACTACCCCATTGCGGGAAACAATACACTCAAATACAAAGACCTTGATTACCAAGGAACAGATTTCCCCAGCCAGGATGTTTTGGAATATGATTATTTCCACGTGGATTTCTGGACTTCCAATTCTACCGACCTTGGATTTTTCCTTATTAGTCCCGGCCCTATGGAAAAGGAATATGTATTTTCCATAAGCCCCGAAACATGGGTAAGTGTTGATATTCCACTTGAACATTTTGTCCCGCCCGTCAACCTCGCTGAAATTTACCAGTTTAAGGTTGAAGGAAATGGAGACATCTGGTTCGACAATTGGTACTTTTGGAAAAACCCAACCGGGATTGCAACTCCCTACAATACTTTAAAGCAACTGAGCATTTACCCAAATCCTGCAAAAAACACACTTACCATAAGCGGACTGGCAAACAGCAGCTCCATAAAAATATTTGATATTTTGGGCACTTGTGTTTTGTCGATACAGGAAAGTTCGACCCGTGATCAAAGCATCGATATTCAAAATCTTTCTCCCGGGATTTATATCCTTATAGTTTCAAATGATAATCAAAACGAAATCGTAAAATTTATTAAGGAGTAGAAAATGAATAGAGATGAAAAGAACTGAACTTGATAGCGAAACCAGAATAAAAATAAGTTCAAATTTTAAAATATCATACCATGAAAAAAAATGCACTTTTCTTATCGTTATTGTTTTTAACCGGATTCATATTCGGACAGTCGAACCTCACACTTACCTTTTCAGCTATTGAAAACACTTCTTACGTACAACTTGATAGTGTAAGAGTTATTAATCTAACACAGAACTGTGATACAGTTTTGCATTGGCCGGATACATCATTGAACTTGTCATATGTTGGCATTGCTGAGTTTCGAAGCCAAGACGATCTATTACAAGTTTTTCAAAATTATCCTAACCCTGCTAAAGATAAAACAACAATTTCAGTGTATCTTCCTAAAAATGATGATGTAATTGTTTCCATTATTAATTCTCACGGAAAAACTGAACTGGTAGGAAATTTTTCTTTAGAGGGGGGAATCCACAACTTTATATTCAGCCCTGGAAAAGCACACTTCTACATATTTTCTGTGCTGAGTTCTTTTGGAACAAGTAGTATCAAAATCCTGTGCTCTAATTTAATTTCGCGACAGAACCCTGTTTTGAACCATAATGGTTTGAAAAATTCTCAATTAGAAAAAAGACCAACAAATATCCGGCAAAGATTTACTTTTAATCCTGATGACGAATTACTTATAAATGGGATTTATGGTTCTTTGAATTCATGGATTTTAGATAATCCAGAATCGAACCAGAAATACATTTTTCAATTTGCCTTTAATATAGCATGCCCAGAGCAACCCACTGTGGAATATGGCAATCAAATATATTATACAGTTCAAATATTTAATCAATGTTGGCTAAAAGAAAACCTGAATATAGGACAAATTATACCATTGTTAGAATACATGGAAGACAATGAAATCATTGAAAAGCATTGTAGTTACAATGATTTAGATAGTTGTAGTAAATACGGTGGACTTTATCAATGGGATGAAATGATGCAATACTCAAGTCAGCAAATAAACCAAGGGATTTGTCCGGATGGCTGGCATATCCCTACTGATATGGAGTGGACCATTCTTGAAGGTTCAGTTGATAGTCAATTTGGAGCTGAAGATATTGAATGGGAAACAGAAGGATTTCGTGGATTTGATGTAGGGTGCAATCTTAAGTCCACAAACGGCTTTTCCAATAATGGAAATGGTAATAATATGTTTGGTTTTGACGCTTTACCCGGAGGTAATCATTATCAACAACCCGGGATCGACGGTTTTTGGTGGACTTCTCAATCATCTTTTAGTTATGCATGGTATCGAACTATGAATTCATATCAAGATGGATCAGGCCGTAGTAGCGAATTTAAAGAAATGAGTCATTCAGTAAGATGCATAATGGACAATTACGTAAGCGATCCAGTAGCTGATTTCTCATTTAGTCCTGTTCATGGTATAGCTCCGTTAACTGTATCCTTCATTGATGAATCAACTAAAAATCCGGAAAATTGGCTATGGGATTTTGGTGATGGTAATTCAAGCATCGAAAGAAATCCATATCACGTTTATCAGGACACCGGAGTTTATTTTGTTTCATTAACAGTATTTAATCAGTTTGGGGCAGACACTTACGTAAGTTTATATCCAATAATTGTAATTGATGAAGGTGGTGGTGAACCATGCCCAGGAATTGAAGCAGTTAATTACGGAGGCAAGATATATAATACAATTCTTATTGGTGAACAATGCTGGTTAAAAGAAAATCTAGACATTGGCGAAATGATTCCGTGTGAACAGGATATGGAGGATAACGGAATTATTGAAAAATATTGTTATGATGATAACCCGGAAAATTGTGATATTTATGGTGGTTTATATCAATTTGAGGAAATGATGCAGTATTCAACGCAATCTGATTTAAAAGGTATTTGCCCTGATGGATGGCACTTACCTAATGATGAAGAATGGAAAATATTGGAGGGTACAGTCGATAGCCAGTTTCCATCTGGTGATCCGGAGTGGAATAAAACAGGTTGGCGAGGTATGGATGCCGGTTTAAATCTTAAATCTCCAATAGGATGGGTTGGTGGAGGAAGTGGAACAAATCTGTATGGATTTCAATCACTTCCCGGAGGGCATTCCTTACCTGATGGCACATATACCAATTTAGGTGGTGTAGGATATTGGTGGTCATATAATGACACCTTAGGCTCCAATGGAATGTACAGGCGACAAAATTTTGAAGAAGATAGAATTTATCGAAATAGCTTAAATAATCAACATGGGCTTTCCATTCGCTGCATCAAAAACCAATAAAAACCAAAAGCTATGAAAACACACAAATTTATTTTATTGCTAGGTCTGCTTGTTTTTGCGGGGAGCTTTGAGGGTTGGGCGCAGGTGATTAGCTCCAAACTGGTTTATATTACAGGCACACCTGATAATGCCCTGATAATTCTTAATGATTCACTTACTGTAGTTGCACCTTATAAATACCAGTTTGAATCAGATAGTGTTAAAATTCGTATATCAAAATTGGGTTACTATTCCCTTGACACCATTATTTTTCTTTCCAACAGAAATACCGAATTTTCTTTTGAGCTGACCAGATTAAGTATTTTATATCCGCACTCTGTAAACTGGTATAGCGAAGCAAGCAATTCATCGATTCTACCTGGAGGTTTCGATATGCTGGCGCAAACCGATACACGCAAACCCAGCCTGCCTGATGAGGAGGTGATTAAGCTGAAGAATGAGCTTGTGGAAGCACTGGAAAATGATGAAATTGAGAAAGCCCAAATAATTAGTGATTCTTTGTGGGCTGCACAGAGAGAAGAATTTGAATACCTATCCTTTAGGGAATATTTCCTCTCCCTGTATTTGCGTGGCCTCTATGACAAAATTATAGAAATATACCCTTCAGTTTACAAGTATAACAATGATACCACAAGTGTTCAGAGAATCGACTTGGAATTAATAACGCTGGCATTGGCACGGCAGCAAAAAATATTGGATGATTTAGAGAAAAAATACTCTGATTTCGACAGTCTTTCGCACAAGGGCTTGTTCTCCATCCTAACAAATTTGGAATATGTTACGACTGAAAATCAAAATCCGAAAAACAGCATCAATCTTAAACAATATTATTATGCCAAGGAAAAAAGAAATGATGGGTTCCTTTGCCAGTTGAAATATCATTTTCCAAATAAAAATCCAAAATATTTGATGGACGAAGAGGTTTATAATGGTTTATGGCTCGGAACCGGTTTGTATTATGCAAGGGGATGGTACAATGGTGATTTAAAAAATTATATGGAACAATATGAGGCTTTTTCGTTCCTGAATATCCATACGTGGTATCGCAGACTCTACCTTGAACTGCACTTTGGTTTTATTGGAGTTTATAATGCACAGGATTCAATATCAACAAACACAAAGGTATCGCTGGGTACGCATGTAGTAAATGGAGTATATTATAAAACATTAGCAGGATACATGCTTTACAGAAGCAGATGGCTTGACATCATACCATATGTGGGATATTTATGGCAAAATAACCAAGTAAATCAAATCAGGCATAAAAACGCTGCATTGCTCGTTGAATACATCAATCATTATGGTTTGATTGGCGGTATAAACGTTGATATCAGATTATTAAACGACCAGTTTAATCAAATTGGATTAAGGCTTAAGTATGAGTTCAGTATTTCCTGGAACAATCCCGGAAATAATTGTTACAAAGGGTTCGTAAACCACCTCGGCATAGGCGTTATTTATTCAGGAAATATTTTATATTAAAATCTAATAATAATGAAACTTTTTAAGACAATTGTTGGATGTTTATTGCTATCAATTTTTCATATTGCTTGCGAAGTGAATAGCGTAGCTGAACTTGAAAGAAATTTCGATCCCAGCCCTTGCCCTGATATCCCAAGCATAATCTATGGTGAGCATGAGTACCCAACCATCCAAATTGGCAACCAATGCTGGTTCCAGGAAAACCTTAACATTGGCACTCAAATTAATGGGAGCGAAGAAGCTATCAATAATGAAACAATAGAAAAATACTGTTATAAAAATGAACCAAATAATTGTGAAGTTCTGGGCGGGTTGTACGATTGGAATGAAATGATGCAGTACAACAATGATGAACATAGTCAGGGTATTTGTCCTGAAGGCTGGCATATACCCTCAGAAAAAGATTGGCAAACACTTATTGATTTCACAGAAACAGACTGGAAAAAACTCTTTTATCCTGAAAGCTATGTAATCGACGATAACGAATTTACATACAATGGCGATTTTGAAGATAGTGATTATAATCATACAGGTTTTTCAATTTATACTACCGGAATTAAATTTCCCAATTCTCACGAATTTAGCTCTACCCAATCCTATGACCTTATCTGGTCATCTACCCTCACCTCACTTAATGAGGCAAAAAGTATTGAATACGGGCAATTCCTCCCTTCAAAGGATAAATCATACGCCTTCCCGGTAAGATGCATTAAAGATTAGAAAGAAATATGAAAAATGTGGAAATAATTACTTGTTGTATCATAATTGCAATATTATCGAGCTCTTGCCTCGAAGTAGATAAAATGATACCTGACCCTGCCCCATGTAAGGGAATGCCATTAGTAATTCATGAAGGAAAAGAATATCCAACAATACAAATTGGAAACCAGTGCTGGCTGACAGAAAATCTGGATGTTGGAACATTTATTTCTTCCGGACAGGAAATGTCGGATAATGGCATAATTGAAAAATACTGCTACGAAAACGACACAATTAATTGTGCAATTTATGGTGGCTTGTATCAATGGGATGAGATTATGAAATATGTATCAAAGCCGGGAGCAAAAGGAATTTGCCCACCAGGATGGCACATTCCTACTATTGATGAATGGTTTGAATTAAGTGAATATCTTGGTAAAGGCTATTTGGCAGGTGAAATGTTAAAAGACAACAGCAAAGGTCTTTGGGACGAACCCAATTCTGGCGCGCTCAATGGATCAGGGTTTTCAGCATTGCCTGCAGGTACTTTATTTGCCGACAGCACTTTCTCAAACCTGGGCCTAAAAACGTATTTCTGGGCTTCGGATGAAGTGGATGATATCTATGCCTGGAACAGGATACTAATCCACGCTGGCACCAAATTCATGGAAGTTGCAACTAAAAAAGAAAATGCACGATCTGTACGCTGCATAAAAAACCAAAAGCTATGAAAACACACAAATACATATTATTGCTTTGGCTGCTTGTTTTTGCGGGGAGCTACGTGGGGTACTGATTTATTTTTAAAAATTAAACGATATGAGAATTAAAATACAGATTATAAGAGCTTGCATACTACTTTTCGCTTTTGCACCTAGCTTTCACGGATATGCTCAAGTTGAAAAATTCAGAAATGGGCTTTCTGATAGAGCTGTAAGGCGGGTTCGATCTGAACTTGTTCAAGACCTGAGAAATAAAATGGTGTATGGCGCCACCACAAGCAAAGACCTTTTACTAGTGGAACAGCCCAACATTGGGGATTACCTTTCGTATGATGAATACTTTATGATTCTTTTTCTAACCGGTGAGTTTGGCGAAATACTTGATCCTGAATATAATGATGAACACCAATTAACAGAAGACCCAAAGTACCCTTCAATCCAACAAGACCTCCGGGAATTAATGATTAAGCAAACCACAGATATCATAACCGAAATTGACCATAAATATGCTGCCTATGAGAGGGTAATCCTGAAAAGACAATTTTACACAATAAAGGATAAATCAAGGTATGCTTACAAAAGCCCAGGCATCTCTGTTGACCCGATTTTAAAACCGAAAGATCAAAAATCTAGGCCTGAAAAATTTTTTACTGAAAATGAGTTTATTTACTTTTACGATGATTCAATTATTAATTGCGAAAACATTAATCGCGATAAAAAGAGACTGAGTTGTGATGGCTTGGTTTTTAATAAAAAAACGGTAAAATTTTATGCAGATGGCATTTACTATTATGCAAACATCAACAAAGCAGGAGAATCACCCGATTTTTACAAACGCTATTATTCAGGTGCGATAAATATTTACACAAAAGAGTATTATGTTGAATCAGGTGGGGACTTTAGCTTTAACTACGGCACTGTATATGACTCTGAAAGAGGAATGTACATTAAGCCTGCCTATATTCCAAGAAAAGAAACACAAATCGAAAAGCATTACTACAACTTTGGATATGGTGATGTTAAAAAGGCTACCTATCGAAATTTAAATCAAGACATCTCGGAAAACCCTGAGTGTAAAATTTATCTCGAAAAATACAAAAATAAGCGACGAAAAGAAAACACGCTTACAATTATTGGTGGATTCTTAATTGCCGGGGGATTGGCCTTCATAGGAACATCCAGTGAGGTGGTAGTCATTGGGACAGTATCTGGAACCGCAACATTACTAATAAATGTTGGCCTAATCCGTAAAAATGATAAAAGAAAATATCTGGAAAAGGCCATACGGGCATTTAAATAGCGAACCCGGTAGAAAACAAATTATCAAGAAAACATGAAAACACACAAATACATACCAATCCTCCTACTGCTAATTTTTGCAAGCAGCTACTGCGGGATGGCGCAAACGGATACGGCGAAATACCATAATCCTAAGGTAAGTATCCCCAAAATTGAGTCTATAAAAAAAGCTTCCCCTGTTTGGGAAATTAAGGACAACTCGAATACTAAATTCGATTCGTCATTTCATAAGCATGATGTTTATGAAATGCACAAAAAAAGGATACTCGAAAATAACGATGTAAAATCATGGAGCGATCAAAAGGTTTATAACAACTTTTCGTTAAAATCACATAATATGTCATGGGATCGAGAAAGGATGAAATCCATTTTTGGTATTGGATTTGGCTTATCAATTTCTTATGTGCTCAATGGAAATAAATATCATGAATATGTAAATTCCCATATCATTCCTAAAAATTTCGATATCGATATGTATTTTTTCAGGTTTTTCTTTGGGATGACCATATCCTTCTCAAACTTGGCCACTGCTGATAAAGTGATCATTGAAGATAATATGTACGATGGGGATTTTTATGTGTCAACTGAAGCTATACAACCAGCGTTGGGTTATGAGGTATTCAGAAATTCTAATTTTTCAATCATACCCTATTACACTACGAGTATGTCTAGTTATACATATTCAACCCGACAGGAAAACACCAAAGGCGATTCCTACTCAAATCCATTTACTCATATTCATTTAGAAAACCCTGGGGCAGGGCTTATTGTTGATTACAGATTATTTAAGATGAACGACCCAGAAGCTATGCGCTATTTTGCAATAAGGTTTAAATACACCTTATACTTTATCGATGATACTGATTTTGGCATAAAAGAAAATAGCCATATGTTTTCTCTTGGATTGATTGGAATAAGCAGATTAAAATAAGATTGTTTTGATTAGAAATTTTGAGAATAGAATGATGAAAAATATTTCAAAGAAAAATGTACCCTTAACGATCATTATTATATTTATAGTGATTTTTTTTAGCAGTTGTAAAAAAGAAGCAAGCCCCAGAATATTCCCCCCACCCCAATCCTGCCCTGACATCCCTTTCGTTAATTATCAAGGCGAAAGCTATCCTACTGTATTGATCGGAGAGCAATGTTGGTTGAGCAAAAACTTAACTATTGGGAATATGGTCATTTCTGATATGAGCAATAATGACACCATTGAAAAGCACTGCTATAATGATGACCCTTATAATTGTAACATTTATGGTGGCCTTTATTCCTGGGATGAAGCTATGCAATATTCAACAAGTGAAGGTAGCCGTGGTATCTGCCCTGAAGGATGGCACATCCCAAGTGAAAAAGAATTTACTGAATTGTTATTGTACTGTGATTTTTACCCTGACTATCTAATGAATACTGAGAGCGGATTATGGTTCTATTATCAGGAATCACTATCATATCAAAATGCCGTAGGCTTTTCTGCAATACCGGCAGGCATTAAAGAAACAGGTGAATTTTTACTAATAAATAAAAAGGAATTTTTTTTTACATCCAGTATGGTTTCCAATAGTAGATTTTATCATTTAGCTTTACCTTTTTGGGATTTGGGAGGCATTTACAGTTCAGATTATGAGCGCAAATTAGAAGCCTCAGTAAGATGCATCAAAGACGAATAAAAAATTTACAAACCCCGACTCTATAAAATTGCTTCCCAAAAAAGAGAATGACTAACCA
>Ga0075111_1001225_pt1 | contig 11875 bp, 8 predicted proteins | sample AntAceMetag02UKK_FD_69787 | JGI IMG/M metagenome (GOLD analysis project Ga0075111, IMG submission 69787) | Saline lake microbial communities from Ace Lake, Antarctica - Antarctic Ace Lake Metagenome 02UKK | ecosystem: Environmental > Aquatic > Non-marine Saline and Alkaline > Saline | place... | reverse complement strand
CTTTGATCGTTGATTTTGATAAATATGAGTTATTAAGTCCGGAGGTTACGGATACCACGAATATTGATTTTAACTTCCTCGACCAACAGCGGTTCAGTCTTCCAAACGGTGTATATGATTTTGAAATTCAAATCAAAGACGTTAATGGTGATAAGCCACCATTTGTTACATCTCAAACCATCGAAATTGATTTCCCAAAAGATGAAATATCCATTTCCGGAATTGAACTTATCGAGTCATATTCTAAAACGACCGAAGAAAATATTCTTAGCAAAAGTGGATTGGATTTGGTACCCTACGTGTATAATTTTTATCCCGATAGAATTAACAGTCTCCGTTTTTATGCTGAAGTTTATAATACAGCGGAAGTGTTGGGCAATGATGGGCAATACCTTTTAAACTATTTTATCGAGAATTACGAGAACCAGCAAAGGCAAACGGATTATTTAAGATTTAAACGAGAGGATGCAGGCCCGGTCACAGTGCTGTTTTCAGATTTCGATATTACCGACCTGCCTTCGGGGAATTACCGCCTTGTGGTTGAGGCAAGGGATCGGGAAAATAAAATACTGGCAACCAATAAATTGTTCTTCCAGCGAAGCAATCCTGATATAGAAGCCGATTATTCAAACATTGACCAAACTTTGGTTGAAAATTCTTTCGTTGCCCAAATTACCAGCAAAGACACAATTTTGGATTATATCCACAGCCTTGCCCCGATTTCAACCGATATGGAGAAGAATTTTGTGAAATATCAGCTTGATCAGCCAACAGCAGATTTGGATATCATGCAACGTTATTTCCTGAGTTTTTGGTTGAACCGCGACAACCTGAAGCCTGAATATGCCTGGAAGGAATACCTTTCGGTTGTAGAGTTGGTGGATGAACAATTTGGATATCCCGGTAAAAAAGGCAGAAAAGGCTACGAAACTGATATGGGCAGGATTTTTTTGAAATATGGCCCCCCGAATACAATTACGGACAGGCCTTATGATGCGAGTGCATCGGGGATGACCATAAACATTGGTGGTCTTAAATCATCTGCCGATGGTGGAACTGTGCCGTATCAAATATGGCACTACTACACTTTAAACAATCAGCGAAATAAAAAATTTGTGTTTGCATGCCCTAACCTGGCAACTAATGATTATACCCTTATCCATTCCAATCTACCTGGAGAAATAAGCAATGCCAATTGGCAGGACGAATTGAGAAGAATTAAAGAAGGTGTTAGGTTGCCGGATGGTGATAACTATACTGGGAAATCAGGTGAGTATTATAATAACCCGAGGTAAAGGTTTTTTTCCTCCATTTTTCTATTTTTATTGATATTTTTCCCTATTTCAATCCTTATCATTACTTTTACAGGATAAATGAAAACTGCAGTAGTAATACTTAATTGGAACGGGAGAAAATTTCTCGAAATGTTTCTGCCACGAGTTGTTGAAACTTGTGCAGGTATTGCTGATGTTGTGGTTGCTGATAATGGTTCATCAGATGATTCTGTTGCTTTTTTAGAAGAAAACTTCCCGGAAGTACGATTGATCCAGAATGCTGAAAATGGTGGCTTCGCCAAAGGATACAACCAGGCCCTTGAGCAAATTGAATCAGAATATTATGTGTTGCTGAATTCCGATATTGAGGTTACAGATGGATGGATTGAGCCGGTTATCGAGTTGATGGATAGCGACGGACAGATTGCTGCTTGCCAACCAAAAATCCTTTCCTACCACGAAAAAAATAAATTTGAATATGCCGGTGCAGCCGGAGGGTTTATCGACAAATACGGCTATCCGTTTTGCAGGGGCAGGATATTTCAATCGATTGAAAAAGATACGGGCCAATACGATGACAATGTCGAAGTGTTTTGGGCAACCGGTGCCTGTATGTTTGTCCGTGCAAAATATTACCATGAATTAGGCGGACTGGACAATGATTTTTTTGCACACATGGAAGAGATTGATCTGTGCTGGAGGTTGAAACATAAGGGCTATAAAATAATGTACTGCGGCGGATCAACTGTGTATCATATTGGTGGAGGCTCGCTCAATAAAACTTCAGCCCGTAAAACCTACCTGAACATGCGCAACAATGCCACAATGTTGTACAAAAACCTGCCACGAAAAAAACTTTACCCAACATTCTTTTACCGTTTCATTCTTGATTTTGCTGCCGCGATGAAGTTCTTGATTGACGGAGGTTTTGCACATTTTATTGCTGTTTCGAGGGCGCACATTGGCTTTTACTTTTCCTACAAAAAAAACCGCAGCAAACGCAAACGTATCAAACACAAAAAAGTTTCGTTGATCTATCAGGGAAATATTGTTGTTGATCACTTTGCCGGGGGTGTTAAAAAGTTTTCGCAGCTCGATGAGGGAAAGTTTAGTGAGTAATTTGTCAAGAAGCAAAGAAGAATTGAATATTGAAAGAGATTTGATGTGGAACAATTTTTATCTGATGTACTGGGGTAAACTATACCTTTATCGATCAAATTTAGGTAGTTAGAAAAAGAATAATAAAATGACAGGTCAAAACGATATTAGGTGGGAACAACGATTTTCTAATTTTAATAAAGCATTAAAGAAACTTTCTGAAGCCATTGAGTATATCAAAAAAGAGTTAAGTGAAAAAGAAATTGATATAGAATTTGATCATGCGGATACAAATAAAATCCTACGGGAAATTATTAAAGAAGGGCTTATTCAACGTTTTGAATATACTTACGAAATGGCTTGGAATGTAATGAGAGATTATGCATTATTTCAAGGAAATTCAGAAATTGGGGGCTCTCGTGATGCAATAAGGTATGCTTTTTCCTCAAACCTTATTACTGATGGTGATTTGTGGATGGATATGATAAAGAGCCGAATCAAAACATCGCATACTTATAATGAAGAAACGGCAAACGAGATTTATCTAAAAATAATTAATGAATACCATTCTGCGTTTTTGATGTTTAAAGAAGTAATGGAAGGGAAAAGAAGAGGATAGCAACAAAGTTTATTTGATAAAAAATAATGCACGGCTTAAAAGATATACATGTCAGAAAAATACAATTAGCATTCGCTAATTGTAAAGCTATAGACAAAGCTATTCTTTATGGTTCTCGCGCGAAAGGTAATTACCGGAATGGTTCTGATATTGATCTGACTTTGGTAGGCAGTGCTCTGGATTTAAGTGCGCTCCTTAAAATTGAAAATGAACTTGACGACTTGCTTTTACCCTATAATATCGATCTTTCTCTATTTCATAAAATTGAAAATACCGATTTGATTGAACACATAAACAGGGTTGGTTTTGTTTTTTATGAGAAAGTAGAAATATGATCCTTTGCCAAAGAAAAAAAAATTGATTCAAGAGATTAATTCTGAACAGAACTTTTATTAGGAAAATATTAACCCACCAAACCAATTACCGCAAGCCGGTACGAATCCAATCCAAATCCCACAACCGATCCTAAGGCAGAAGGCGCGATGTATGACACATGCCTGAAATCCTCGCGTTGAAAAATATTTGAAATATGGACTTCCACAACCGGTGTAGTGATTGCTTTAACTGCATCGCCAATGGCTACCGAAGTATGGGTGTAAGCTCCAGCATTCAAAATTATTCCATCAAAATCAAAACCCACTTCGTGCAGCTTATCAATAATTTCGCCTTCGATGTTCGATTGGAAATAGGAAAATTCGACAGAAGGAAATTTAGCCTTAAGTTTTTGGAGGTACTCATCAAAACCTTCATTTCCATAAATTTCGGGTTCACGCTTTCCCAAGAGGTTTAAATTGGGGCCATTAATAATTTGAATCCTTTTCATCCAGCAAAAGTAGAAATATATTCACTTTCACTTTGAAATTAATCTTCAAATATTACTTTTGTGCGCTTAAGACCAATAGGGGTGCCTACTCCGCATGTGCGGAATAAATACGGGCTGAGATCACACTCATTGAACCTGACACGGGTAATGCCGATACAGGGATAAAATGCTTCCGATGACCTTGTTTCCTCTATTGATTTTTAATTCAAATACATGTTGAACTTAAAAATCAATTGAAAAATGAAAAAAGCAATATTGCTAATTATGCTGGCCGGTTTACCATTCTGGCTATTGTCGCAGATCAATATTAATGGTACAGTAAATGATTCACTTACCGGCGAAAGCCTTCCCGGGGCACACATCACCATCGAAGACACCTACAATTTTGCGGTAAGTAAACAGGATGGGACTTTTAGTTTTCAAAACCTGAAACCCGGAAATTACATCTTAAATGTATCCTATATGGGCTACCGTGAAAATAGTAAGCAGGTAAACCTGAAGGAAGATGCAGCAATCAATGTAATGATGCAAACAACGGTCATCCTTGAAGATGAAGTGGTGATTTCGGCAACCAGGGCTAAAGCAAATTCCCCTACGACATACCAAACCGTAAGCAAGCAAGAGCTGAGTAAAAAGAACCTTGGACAGGATATTCCTTTTCTGCTGGAAAGTACGCCTAGTGCAGTGGTAACTTCAGATGCCGGTGCGGGAGTTGGCTATACCGGAATCAGGATTAGGGGAACGGATATCACACGAATTAATGTAACAGTTAATGGAGTCCCTCTCAACGACCCGGAATCGCAGGGAGTGTTTTGGGTAAATATGCCCGATTTTGCATCTTCGGTTGATAACATCCAGATTCAACGTGGTGTTGGAACTTCAACCAATGGTGCAGCAGCTTTTGGCGCCAGCATCAATATCCAGACCCAAAAACTGGAAGCCGAACCTTATGCTGAAATCAATAGTGCCGCTGGAAGTTACAACACCTTTAAAAATACTTTGCGCTTTGGCACTGGATTGATGGCTGGGAAATGGGCAATTGATGGCCGTTTATCCAAAATTACTTCCGATGGATACATCGACCGGGCATTTTCGGATCTAAAATCATTTTATGTTGCTGGTGGGTATTATGGCGAAAAAACTGTTTTAAAAGCAACTATTTCATCTGGCAAAGAAAGAACCTACCAGGCATGGAACGGCGTACCAAGTGATAGTCTTAAGACACACCGCACTTACAATCTTTCGGGCGGATATTATGATGAAGAGGGAAACATACAATACTATGACAATCAAACTGACAACTACCAGCAGGATCACTACCAACTACATTTTTCGCATGCGCTTAATCGCTACTTCAATCTCAATGCCTCCCTCTTTTATGTTTATGGCAGGGGATATTACGAGAGCTACAAGCAGGGGCAGAAATTTTCGAAATACGGGCTCGATGATGTTATTATTGGTGGAGATACCATTACCAAAACTGACTTGATAAGGCGCAAGCACCTCGATAATAATTTTTATGGCATTACCTTTTCGGCAAATTACAATAGTTTAAAAAAGTTACAGGCTACTTTTGGTGGAGGATACAACTATTACGATGGCGAACATTTTGGGAATATCATCTGGGCACAATATGCCAGCAACGGAACCATCAACACAAGATGGTACGATAATACCGGTCGGAAAACACAATACAATTTGTTTTTAAAAGCAAATTATCAAATCACAAACCCGTTAAATGTTTATGCTGACTTGCAGATCAGGGGGATTAATTACGAAATCTTTGGTACGCACGATGATTTGACAGCCCTCAATCAAACGCATGACTTTTTCTTCTTTAACCCGAAGCTTGGTGCGATGTACGATTTTAATGACAGAAACCAAGCATACTTTTCTTTCGCTGTGGCACACCGTGAACCTACCCGCAGCGATTATCGCGATGCTGATGAAAGCCATCAGCCGGAATCAGAACAGCTTCTCGATTATGAGTTGGGTTACAATTTTAGTTCAGGAAGGGTGAAGGTAAATGCCAACTTATTTTACATGGACTACAATGACCAACTGGTATTGACCGGCGAAATAAATAATGTTGGGGCACCTGTTTTTACCAATGTTGACAAAAGCTACCGTGCGGGGATTGAGTTGGTGGCCGGATGGAAGATTTCAGAAAAATTCAAGTGGGAAGTAAACGGAACTTTCAGTAAAAACAAAATCAAAGACTTTACTGAATATGTGGATAATTGGAGCTATCCATGGGAACAAATCTCTAAGAATCTTGGAGAAACAGATCTTTCGTTTTCACCCGATATTATTGCCAATAGTAATTTCAGTTATGAGCCGGTTAAAAACCTAAATCTGACACTGGCAACAAGATATGTCGGTGAGCAGTTTATCGATAATACTTCCAGCGACATGCGGAAACTTGATACATACTTTGTGAATGATGTGAGGATAAATTATTCCATCACTACCACCTTCATCGAAGAAATTGGATTTTATTTGATGGTCAATAATATCTTCAGCGAGAAATACGAATCGAATGCCTGGATTTACAGGTATTACTACGAGGGTGAGGAAGGATATCTGGATGGCTATTTTCCGCAGGCAACGGTTAATTTTATGGCTGGTGTTTCTCTAAAGTTTTAACCGCTAAGTGCGCCAAGAACGCAGAGAAAAATGCACGGTAAAACGAGGTGCAATTCCAGCCTCCCCTCAGCGTCCTCTGCGAACTCAGCGGTTTAATTTTTTCCTTTCACCGCAAAGTGCGCCAAGAACGCAGAGAAAAAAGAATGATGATGAGCTGTAAGTAATGCGTCCCCTCAGCGTCCTCTGCGAACTCAGCGGTTTTGTTTTTCTTTTACCGCAAAGGGCGCAGAGAGCGCAGAGAAAAATCAACGAAAGGATCAGCATAAATTTTAATTCCTCCTCCGTGTCCTTTGCGATTTCAGCGATTTAATTTTTTCTTTTAACCGCAATGGACGCAGAGTACGCAGAGTAACTCTATGCTCTAAGCCCTTCGCTCTCTACTTCATCACGGCCCAAGCTTGATATTGTATTTCTGCTCAAGGTACTTGAAATACCAAAACAATTGCCACTCTACATCTACGCCATAATCGATTTTTGAATCATAGTCGATTTGGAATTCGTAGGGTAGCCTGTGCATACTTTCAATAACACGGTTATTCCAATTGGTAGCATAAAAAGTATTTTTTGAGTGGTAGTATTCCTTCTCGTGAAACCATACAGGCCTTTTGTTGGTGTGGAACCAACTTGTAAAGTCAAGGTCTAACACTATCAATTCATACTCGGTGGAATCGCCGGGGGCAATGGCTACTGAATCGGCTTTTGCAGCTTTCTTATCTTGATATTCATCGAATTGAAATGCGTTCGCCCCTGCTGCAACTAAAAGGGCAAAAATGAAAATGGTTAGTTTTTTCATGGCTGAAATTTTCCACTAAATTAGCAAAAAATGTTCCGAAAAGCAAATATGGGGTGCACGACAAATTGCAAAGGTTCAAAAATTTCAATTTTTCATTGACCCTTTAATTCCCCGCCTAGCCGGCGAGGCTGGCCTTAAGGCAAAAATAAAAACCAATTAATTGTTTCATTCTATAGTCCTGTAGGGACGTGATATTTATAGCATATACCAATGACAAACGTAATTAAGTCCCGTTAGGGACGCTATGATTATTGGATGTCTTTAAAAAAACAACATCCATCACCAAACCAAAGTACAATCAAATTACCATAAACCTATTTGTATCACGTCCCTACGGGACTTTGTTATATGTGTGTTTCCTGTTTTTAGAAATATTTTGTCCCTAACGGGACAGGATCTCTCGTAACAAAGCAATTCAACATTTACTAATATATTTTGAAATGAACAGTCCTACGGTAGGGATGGATTATATCAGGCCTTCGACAGGTATCAAACCTATGAAAACCGCATAATGCAATTTGCCGGACACCCCAAATATGTAATTGATCCGTTTTCAAATCAAATATTTAATACGCAATGGAAAGGTTGTTTTTCTGTACGGAGGCAAGAATACAGAAGTCAGGAATTTGCTATCTTGAGTCAGAAAATGAATGACTACTCATAAATTTGTGAATACCAAAAATGTTATAACACTTTTATTTTTTTGATTTAGAATTGATGTTAAAGACTACCCCACAAGAAACCCCAAGGACTGAGTTGTAGGCATCAGGACCTACATTCCATGTTGGGATTTCCTCCTCAAAAACCTTAATAAGGCCAAAATTATAGCGTAAATCAACAAACATTTCTAAAAATTTGTAAATAGGAAAAATCATACCGCCACCTATGAGTAATCCAAAATCAAAACTGTTGTATCTTCTTTTGACATCATCTTCAAAACTCCAAGTGATGCTTAAATCAGGATTTTCTGTATTGATCCATGACTTAGTACCATTTGATGCTGCAGATAGTAGAATTCCAAAATAAGAACCGCCTTCAACATAAAATTGATGTTTTTTGCCCAATGTCACTTTTGCAAAAATTGGGATGGTTAGGTAGTCCAAAGTGTGTTTCAGGTCATAAATCTCGTAATTGTCTGTACCGCCAGTAAAAGAAAAGTCTTCAAACCAATGTCCCTTCCCATCGTAATTTAGCTCAGTTTGAATTGAAAATTTTTCATTGAAGGAATAATTTGCAAATACTCCTGCTGTAGTCCTAAGTAGCACTTTATTATCATCAAATTTGTCGGGCCCCCTTAAGTTGGAAAAATTCATTCCAACCATTCCACATAGTTCAAATTGTGCATTGGCAGCAAATGACATACAAACTATTAAGACTGCTATTAAACTTGTTTTAACCAGTTCGACTTTCGTAAACATTTTCATTCGTTTTTTTAAGAGACAATATTTAGTAAAAGTATGCTGAAACTATTATCGCACAAAGCCAAATAAAAAGTTTATGCTTAAAAACTCCACTTCAACCTGCCGTAAAGAATTTGGCCATAGTTGCCATACTCGGTTTTTGGCTCTCCAAAAAAGAGTTGTCCTAAAACAAGTAAGCCAATGTTATCGGTTAAGGAAATATCGAAGGATGGGCCAACAAACAGGGAACCATCATAAGGGTTGATAATTCCGGAAATATCACCCCTGATTAAAGGAGAGATTTGATAGGCAACTTCACCAAAAATTTCCATACGGGATGGGGTAAGTGTTTTGGGACTAATATCTCGACCACCGAGAATTACATTTCCAAAATAAGCATTTCCGGTTGTTCCATCGCTGTTATAAATCACACTTCCATGTAAATAAAAACTATTAGGGAAAGTGTAATTGGCTCCCAGGGAACCAACAAAGGAGTCGCTTTCTTCTGAGTCGTTTTTACCATCACCAACAGGCAGAAAATAACTAAATTCTCCGGTAAAGCCAGCTCCTTTTATCTGCCCCGACCAACCTCCACCCAAAACAAAATCATCTGGCATCACACCACCCATCACCTGGAAATCATAATTCCATTTATTGAAACGGTACATTCCGGCAATGGTGCTCTTGTTATCAGAATCTATTTTCCAGGCCACCTGTACTGAGGAGGTCATTCCGGTATAATATTGCATGCTCAAAGCATCGCAGCCGGGTCTTTCGATGTAATCGAAATCAAAATAATTAAAAGTATTGAAAATATCGTTGGGGTTCCATACCATATTGATGCCCCAGTTGATACGCTGCCGTCCGGCGATTACTTCAAAGTTTTTATGGGTAAAATTGATGTTGGCACGGTCGATATTAGTAATAAAATAGTAAGACGAATCATTGGCCCAATCGATAGTTAAATCCATCAAGCCATAGTCGATGGCGGCAGCATCGTCAAGATATGGGTAATAATCGTAAACCATTTGACCGTAATTGAGGACACTCCTCCCACCAAGATTTGCTGAAAACCCACCTTTGTACCATCCAAAATCCAGACGGTTGTTCAGCTGTCCCATGGTTTGCCACTCTTTGCTGTCCGGCACAAACCATACGTTTTCGAGGTACTGAAGGTGTCCCTTTGCGGTGAAGATGCCCCAGTCGGTTTTGGGGGAATCTTGTGCGAAGAAGATTTTTGGAGACAGAAATAGAGATGTGATAATGAAAAGGTATAGGGTGTAGAGGTATAGTGTCTTATTCATAATAATATAGCTTTTTTGGTAAGATATCCAGTCTATCTCAGTTCCTAAAAGAAAATCTCGAATCTCGAATCCCGCACGTGCGGGATCGAAATGTAGGAAAATGATTAGCGAACTTAAAATAAACTTGATTCCATTTTATTTCTTCTCTTGACTTCAAGATTCAGTATTCGATATTCGACATTCAATATTCAAAAAAATCATGCAAGCAAAATTTCAAAAATCCTATTTGGTTCTGGCTTTCCTTCCGCACTGTTTTGGCAGGCGGGGCTCTTCCTGCTTAAGGTGTATAGGGAGTATAGTGTAGAAAAATGTGATTGAGGGGAAGGTTTTATTTTTGATGAGGTGATCATTTTATTTAAGATTGATGTTTGTTGATTTTTAATTTATGATGTGGTAGGTTTTATTGTTTAGGTAGCTCTTTGAGGTTCAAAATCTCCAATTGTTGGGTTGATAGTTCAATGATGCTGTAGGGGTACTTTTTCTGGACATCATCTAATTCATCTTCTCTAAATATTTCATCATATTTTCTTGAGTACATAGACAGTGAATATTGGTCCCTTAATTCGTTCACTGCCTCTTTTGAATATACAAGCACCTTAAAATAGTTTGAGAAATCGACACTATTGTTGACGAAGAATTTGATCGCATAGTTAGAATTTCTTTGGATGCGTTCCTTAAGGCTTTCTTTCAGTTTTTTAAGCTCAATTAAAGTGTCATTAACAAGGCAAACTCCACTTTCTAATTGTTTGATTTCGATAGAATTTTCATATCTATTAAAATATTCGTACGCATCATGGATGTTATATTTTTCGGAATCGATACCTGGAAGTTTCATCTTGAAAGAAAAATGAATATAGTATTTCTGGTCAAATTTTGGGTCAAAGGGTGTTACCATGTATCCAATTTGGGAATGTCCTGCTTTCGACAATTCATGCTTCAGTTTATTTACAAAACCCATATCAATTTCTTTATGGATAAATAACTGAAAAGTCATGAATTTTCTATCAACATCATCTCTGTTTAATCGTAATTGATTTATCTTATGATATAAATCAGCAAGTGCCACCTCCTCATTATGTATCACAATTACCGGCCCTGTACTTTTGTCGCCACCCTTTGGCAAAGCAACATAAATGTTTTCAACCAACGAAAGTCTTTCACTTCGGCTATAGGTAGATGATTCCGGCAATTCCAAAATGTAGTTGTGATGGATGTTTTTTTGAAGAACACTTTCATTCAATTTATTATAATCAACAACATTAATCTTCGACATTCCAAATGAAATTGCCGAAACTATCAGGGCTGAAACAATCAACCACTTTAAGCTGGTGCGTTTAAAAGTCTGTCGGATGGTATTCCATGATTGAAGGAATAGCACGATAATGACCAGGACAAAAATGTATTTATAATCGGGATAGAGGCTAAAAGTATAATATCCACCACGAAAGGAAAATCCAAACATAATTCCATAAACGACGGCCAATTTCGAAAACCAACTTAAAAATGCCCACATCAATACACGCTGGTCGTTAACAATAGTATCCCTTCGGAAATTGATGCGGCTAAAAAACTTCTTTGGTTTGTAAATCCAATAAGTAAAACAAAAGGATTGACCGAAGATAACTGAAACAAAGGCAAAAAATAGATTGTAAAAATTTACTTCCGAATCCGTTAGTACCCATAGGTCGTAGTTTTGCTGAATGGAAAGTATCCTAAATACTTCCCGGCCCATATAAAGAAATGCGTAGAGTGAAAACGAATAGAAAAGTCCGATAATTAACCCGGCATAAAACCTAAATCCTGATATTTCAAGATGGTTGATGTTTGGGCGTAGTATCTTTCTATTTTGTATCATCAGGCGCAAATTCAGTTTTGCTTGGGTGAAGTGTCGTTGGGGGTTGACAGAGTGTATATCAAT
>Ga0075111_1001217_pt1 | contig 11937 bp, 6 predicted proteins | sample AntAceMetag02UKK_FD_69787 | JGI IMG/M metagenome (GOLD analysis project Ga0075111, IMG submission 69787) | Saline lake microbial communities from Ace Lake, Antarctica - Antarctic Ace Lake Metagenome 02UKK | ecosystem: Environmental > Aquatic > Non-marine Saline and Alkaline > Saline | place... | reverse complement strand
TCATGGCCGCCATTTTAAGCAAACAGGGGTCTGCCCCACGATCCCCGGGCACCCGAATGATTGTGCATAAAGACGGTCATATCAGCGGCACCATTGGCGGGGGATGGGTGGAAGCCCAGGTGCAGAAGCTGGCCCGGGACTTTTTTGAGACAAAAAAAGGGGCATGTATCCGGGAATTTACCCTGGATTCCAAGGCCTATGCGGACATGGACATGGTTTGTGGAGGCAGTGTGAGCCTGCTTCTGGAATATCTGCCTGCCACACAAGATAATATCAATATATTTGCAAAATGGCTGGAAATGCTTGAGAAGAACCAAAATGGGTTCATGGTCAGCCAAGTGCCTTTGGATACGAATAAAGATTTTCAAATGCAGCGTTGTATTATTTCAGACAAATTCCAGACTGGTGGGTTTCAACTCAATGAACAGACCCTGGCATCTCTGTCAGACCATGCAGGGAAAATGCGCTCCCCCGGTCTTCTCCATGTGGGTAAAGAGCGCTTTTTTGTGGAACCTGCCCAGTTCAACGGAACGCTTTATATCATTGGAGCCGGTCATCTGGGAACAGAAACCGCCCACCTTGCCCACAGAACAGGATTTAAGGTCGTTGTCATGGATGATCGGAAAGAGTTTGCCAATAAAGAGCGATTTCCCATGGCAGAGGTTCGTGTGGTGGACAAGCTTGAAAACTGTTTTAGTGGCTTTTCCATGGGGCCCGGCAGCTATATTGTCATTATGACCCGAGGCCATATTTATGATCGAGATACACTGGAACAGGCCCTTAAAACCCAGGCCACATATATTGGCATGATCGGCAGTAAGTCTAAAAGAGAAATGATCTATGCGTATTTGTTAACCCGGGGCTTTTCCCAGGAGACCCTGGATGAAATCCATTCCCCCGTAGGACTTTCCATCGGGGCCCAGACCCCGGAGGAGATTGCGGTGAGCATTGTGGCCGAGATTATCCAGGTACGAAAAAATAATCAGGCATCAACCCCATCAGGCATTAAATTGATCTCCTGAACCCGGGGAGTCTTCTGGCCATTGTCAATGATGTTTAAGCATCCATAATCCTGGGAGATGCTGAAAAGAGCGTCTATCTCCTTGTTTAAGAGGTCGCACAGAATCATGCGGTTGACCCCGGCATGGGCCACCACAAGGATATTTCCTGAATTTTCTGTGGCTATTTGATGAAAAACCGGCACCACCCGTTGGGAGAGATCCAAAAAACTTTCTCCCAAGGGGGGACGGTAGCCGGTGAAATTTTTCCCTCTTTTTTCCCATTCTTCGGGAAATTCATTTCTTATTTCTGCAATGGGTTTTCCATCCCACTTTCCAAGATTTATTTCCTTTAATCCATGCATCAAAGTGATGGCCTTTTTTGCACATCCAGACACGATTCTGGTCATGTCAACGCAGCGGGAAAGGGGGCTTGCAAAAACGTGATCAATTTTTAAACGGGAAAAATAGTTCTGCCATAAAGCGGCATGTTCAAGCCCTGCCTCACTGAGGCCCACATCTGTCTGACCAATAAAACGTTTTGTTGATGCGCCTTTAATTTCACCATGTCTTAAGAGATAGATCATAATTACCACAAAATTTTTCCAGAATATTAGAATCAGGTTTAATCCTTGAGTATGGCCTTTTGCATCAGCATCTGGTTATTCTGATAAAAAGGGACATCTGTATTCCCGAGGACCGTTGGCGGTACGTTTGAAAGCTCATTGAGATTGTCCATGGGGACGATGACACCCTTGGCTCCGTTTTCTGAAAGCATGGTGACTTTATCAGCAAAGTTGATGACACGCTCAATGGCACCCCCCACTGAGATATTGCCAAGCACTGCCAGGCCAGCCTTTAAATTCTTTTTATAAAGTGCAGAAACAATGGCAATGTAAACGGCTGATCCGATACCAGAAGAGATGGTAGCACCAAGAAGATTGGTAACCTGAATGGTGATGTCATAGTTTTTCAAAGAATGATTGTCGCTCAGTATCGTTTTCTCGTTGGCTTTGATGTATTGGTAGGTGTTTTTAATATTTTCCTTCATTGGCCATCCGGGTGGAGCAGCTTAATGAAACCGGAGACCGTTTTTTTAACAGGCTTGGTATCTCTTTGTTGCAAGTGGGAACCAAGGGAATAATATTTTTCCAGTGCATCGGTATAGGTAATACGTCGAAAGGATTTAAGTGCTTCTGAAAAATAATCGGTACTGAATCCGAAACTGCCGGTGAAATGTTTGGGTGAAAACTTAATCATTTCCCAACCGGGCAGGTAAAAATGAATACGATCAAGAAAGGCAGTATCGCTATTAACTTCATCGGAAAGCGGACTGAATAGGTGGGATGTCTGAAGAACCGTTTCAACCGGCTGGTTGATATTGCCATTAAAAATAATGGAGGAGACATCGGTGATTTCTCCCCCTGCACCGGCCCGGGAAAATGATCCTGATTCCATGTAGTCCTTCATCAGAGGTACCGCATCACGATCCTTGAAAATTCTGTCTGTGGCTTCATCAAAACAGATGGCATCCCATTGCCCCACCGCACCGACCTTTCCGCTTGAGCCATGGACAAAAAGTTTGGCCACCGTTCCCTGACCGCCGGAAATCAACACCGCATAGGGCGTGAGTTCCTTATAAACAAAGGATTTCCCGGTGGATCGTGGACCCAGTTCAACAAAATTAAAATTTGATTCAACCATGGGCAGCAGCCTTGATAGAAATCAGTTCCTTAATCTTTAGAAAAGCCCGCCGCAATCTCTGACGTTATTTTGCTTAACAACTGCCAGGTCCAACTGCTGCTTTGTGGCAGCATCCAGAAGATGGACTTCCATTTCCGGCTGGCCATCAAAGGTATACTCTTTGGTGATACACTCATTTGGCTGAATGCTGAACACATCACTCTTGTTGACCTGTTTTTTATTGGCAAAAAAAACCAGATAGACCTTCCGATCCATGGAAAACAGATCTTCTGCGCCTTTATCTGCCTGAATTTTGATTAAAAACAGTTCGCCGGTGACATCTTTCAGCTCCATCTTGTTTTTAATAATAACTGTCAGGGATGCCGCAGAACCACCCGAATACTCCCAACAGAAAAAAGGTGTCACCAATTCCTGGGGAGAAATTCCACCATGAGAAAAGCCGTACACGCCCGGGGTTTTAAAGGGGTTGATGTTCTTTGCAAAATAGAGATAGCCGAACTGCTTGTAGTTCTTTTCTGCCTCAATCAGAGACGTCGTCAGGTCTGTGTCTCTGCTTTCAGTGCGTATATATCGTTCTGCCTTATAAAACGCGCCTTGTGGCGAAACAGAAATTTTATCCGATTCAGTTAACAGACCGGTGAGAACAAATCCATGGTCTGAAATAAGATAAACCCGGGTATAACCACTGTTCAAAAGAAGTGAAATTTTTTCAGCAAAGAACCCAATGGTCTCGGGGAAATATTTAAGCGCCTTCTGTTGCAGCTTTTCCCCCATGTCATCAATATCTTTATATGTACAGATCAAAAAGCGGCCCGGACGGGGAGTTTCATTGACCTCATCAAGCCGGATAAAGTCCATGGTAACATCTGGATTCCGGCCAGCCAGATATTTTTCCCGGTTACTCTGAACCGCCTCTGTTATTCCATTGTCCATGTAGATGCGACTCATATTATTTTCGGTCTCAGAAGGAATGTCTGCAATAATCGCATCCCTTTTCAGCACATATTTTGTGGATTTTACCATGGCCTTAAGCCTTGCTGCCACCTGCTCCGCAATTTCCCAGGCCACACCATCACCCACAATAACGGCGGTCTTCACACCGTTGTTTTCATCAATGATTCTCTGGAGTGTCCCTGTCTGGGTCTGTCTGTAGCCATCCCAATGCTTGCACCATTTTTCCAGAAAGACGGAAACATACGCTTTATAGAGCTCCTGAAACGGTTCGAGCAGCTCTCTTTTGTTCAGGAACTCTGCATAGAGATTGCGGATGGCACAATCAAGCTTGTAGAAATGGGTTTTGTAAAATTCCACACATTCGTTAAATGAGCTAAGATAAGCTATCCCCCCGGGGTCAAATTCCAGCAATGCGATCACGTCATTCCAGAAGACGATCCCAAGCGCCCTGGCCTGTTTTGATAGGTTCCGCTGGTGCAGCCTTACAAGAATATCAGGAAGAGCCGTTTTATCGGAAAGCTTTTTCCCGATTTCAGCCAGCCATTTTTCATCCACCTGATAAAAGGGATGATCAATGCTGACATTCCAGATATTAACCGCTTCCGGCACCGAATAACTGCTAAGATACCCCTTAAAGGACTCCCGGCAGTTTACTGAGTCAAGCCAATTCTTATATACCCATTCCAGGGTCTGGTTGCAGTTGGCATGTGCCAGCCCATCAAGCATGGCGTTCACCACTTCACCGGCCAGGGTCTCCGAGGGTTTATCCAGATAATCCTGCCCAAGCAGGTCATTGACTTTGCCGTAAAAGGTTTCTCGGAGCTGATTATCATATTTTTCTTTTGAATATGTACCGGGATCATGGACAAAGGGCAGCAGTTCCTTTTTCAAATCAAAGATCTCGGCTGCACCTTTGTGGCAGATATCCATCCAGTAGGTAAGGTCCTTGCCCACACTGACTTTGGCCGATGCAACCAGCTCTTCCCTTGAAAGGTTGATATTCAGGTTCAGGGCATGATGCACCTTGTCCTTGATGTAGTTCTGGAGATAACGGATTTCCAGGCACCCATTGATCTCGCAATATTCCCGGACAAACTTCAGATCCTTTTTTTTAGAACGGGTATAGACAAGAAACTTTCCATGACCGGGCTGTGCCTTTTCAATGAGATACTTTACATGCAGCTCTTCCACCTCAGAATTTGCCTGATGGATGATGACGTTGTTTTCAACGGTTTGCAGCAAGAATTCAGCATCGCCGGATTCATCAATAAATACCGCCACAGGATGGATATCAAGGATGGCCTGCAGATCTTTTCTGAACCACAAATCAATCATGGCTGAACCCTCAACATTTCAAGCAAATCACCACGGCGGAAGGTAGCTGAAAGCTGTTGCACTGTTATGCTGGCGTTGATATTCATATCAAAATGTTCCTTTTCGTATTTTGCAAAATCAGGCCATCCATTTAATTATATTGGATTCCTCATACAGTGTCTGAAGTTTTTCATTTTTTGATTTTTATCCGTGTCCATCTTCTGTGATTTCCCTCCCTACCAATCCGCATTCAGGTACTTTTTAAGTTGCCCCGCATTGAGCACCTCGTAGGGAATCATCTTTTTCTTCTGTAGGGGGGCGATATTTTTACCGACACCGTCATCAAGGATGGGATTGTAGCCTTCAGCCAAAAGCTCGTCGATCTTTGCCTTGAACGCTTCAATCTCTTTGAGTTGCCTGAAAATAAGGTCTTTCTCGTTCTGGGCATCGGCTGTTTCATTTCCGGCCAGATCACTCTGGCGGTTGACCAGGGATCGTTCCCGGTGCTCGATATAGATCGAACGTAGGCGCATCAGCTTGTCACGACTCCATTTGTAGATGATGATGTAGCAGTCAAACCCGGAGTCCAGGCCGCTGGAGAGATGCCAGATAAAGGGGGTCTTGGGCAGGTACATGAACAGGTTGAGGTGATTGGAAAGCTCGGCAAAAAAATATTTGTTGAGATATTCATGGATCGGACGGCCAAGGACGGTATCAAAACTGGAGAATTGAGCAGAACTGAAGTCTTTCTCACGGAATTTTTCCTCAATGCGATCCAGCAGAACCTTTTCACCGGCGTTGGGAACCAGTGGGATGATGCCGTCTTCATCTTGCATCAGAAGTTCACGGATCATGTCAGCCAAAAACTCCATGGCCAGGGTGTGCATTCGCTGCTGTGGAATCACATTGCTTTGTTTGAACCAGTACCAGACATTGATGGGGTTTACCTGATGCCGGGTGCAGAACTCTTCCAGATTGTTGTTACTCCGGTAAAGGGTGGAAAATCCGCCTTCTATGGCCTCACGCTCATCGGCAGTGAATTCTCCGGTGGGCAGGGATTGAATGAAATCCCGTATACTGTCCAGTGGAAATTCTTTTGTGGCCTCGGTCTCCGAAAGATAGGCATCCCGTGCCTCTGCCAAGATCGGTAAACCGCCAATACTTTCACCTTCTTTGGCCAGGACCATAGACTTGTCGCGCTCGGTTAGATCATAGACCTTAAAGATTTTCTCGTTGATTACGGCTTCATTGATGAGTATCTGTGTGAGGAGATGATTTTCATAATTTATGATAAAGGATAATGTCGAAAGTAAACTTGAAGATTTAAATGTATCAATCGCACTTTTAGTGCAATCTGGTTCTGCGATATTATACGAAAAAATTTTCCGTTTTATTTCAATACATCTTCTTACCAAAAATTCTAAAATTTTCCGTTCTTCAATATTAATACTTGGTATTGGAATGCGTTTTATATCACCTACTTGAGTTTCAACTGTCGAATTCAAGCAATTTATTATGTAATCGGCTAATTTTGAATTTAAAATTGAACAAATCACAAAGTCAGAATCTTTGGAGTTTTTTGAAAAAACACTTGATCCCTTAACATCAAAAATATGATTTTTCTCTAGTATTCGAAAAGAGACACCTTTGCTGGAGGTTGCCGAATAGGTTATTCCTTGCCTGAAATAATACTGCTCGTTTTGTGCCCGAGACCTTACCTTCCCTTTGTCATCTTTAAAATGTTTGATTTCGTGACCATCCATTTCCCAATTAACCATGAGCCAAATATTTCCAAACCACTTATTATATGGGCCACCTTTTGCATATCTCTTCCATTTGACTGGATTAACTATTTCCCAATGATATCTTAAAAATCGAAAATTATTAGCTGTCGCCAACCCTTGAGAAACATTAAATCTATCATCAACAGAATCTTCAGAAAACTTCTCCCGAAACTCATCGGAAATCCAGTAAATGAAAGGCCAGGATTTGATGATCTTCAACTTAGATTGCGGGATGGTATAACTATGCTCATTATCAACATTAGCAATGTAGTCATCAAGGGCTTTTAAGCAAAAATTCTTTTTATACTTTTCATTTGGAGTTCTTGTGTATTGATCAAGAGATATAAACCATGCTTCTTCCTCCTTTGAAGAACCTTTTTCTAACACATAAAAGGCTGGATCAACCATGATAGCCCCAAACAAATTACTTAAACTGTAATCGACAAAGACATTAATGTGTGCCTTATCAATCATGAATTTACGAACATCCTCAAATGTTTTAATGAACATAAAAGTCCGAGGGTGGATCATGGCAAGCTTGCCATCAGCACCAGTCATCTCATAACACCGCTTGATAAAAGTGGCATAAAGATTGGTGTGGAAATTATAGGGCTTTTTGTAGTTATCCTCGATAAAATTTTTCAATTCCAGGCCGTAATCAGAACTGTCGGTATAGGGCGGATTGGCGGTGGCCACATCATATTCCGTGGTGACCAGTTCAAGAAAGGTGATGGCATCCCGGGTTTTGCTGGTTAAAAAAGTGCTGCCTTGTGACCGGCCATATTGCTCAACGGCTGTTTTTAAATTTTTAAAGAAGGTAGTGGCAAAAATTTTGTGTGATTCCAGATTGGCCTGTCCAAACAGGTCTTCCTTAGCTTGTTCCTCTATCTCTTTAAATCTGGCACTCAACCGCTCGTCAACCCGGATCAGAGAACCGAATTTATAGGCATATTTCAAATCATTCCAAATTTCGCCAATCAGTTCCTGCTGGTTCTGATCCAGTTTGCTTCCTTCTGTGAAGATGTGCTGGACCGCCTCATACTCCGGCAGAAAAAAGTCCGATGAGACCACATTAAAGGAGAGCGCTCCAATGGTTCTACGTCGCTTTTTCGCCTTGATAAACAGGCCAAGCTGGGCCAATTGAACCGCACGGTCATCCAGATCAATCCCGTGAAGATTATTCTCAATTATCAGTTTGGGGATATCCTTTTCATCGTAATCAGCCCCGTAGTTCTCGATCTGATCGATATAGAGTGCATAAAAAAAATCAAAGGCATAAAGCAGAAAATTTCCAGAACCACAGGCTGGATCAATGATCTTTACCTCGTGCAGCGCCTTGGGGTTGCGTTCCTGGGTCCGGGGAGCATTGGCGATCTTGTAATGGTTCTTGATCTCTGAATCGGGATACATCTCCAGATAAAGTTTGCCCAGTGAATTGTCCACCAAAAACTGCACCACCCAGCGTGGCGTGTAAACCTGGGATTGCAGGGAAACCTTGTGGTACTCTGTCTTGGCTTTACTCTCTTTATGGGCTTTTTTCTTTACATTATTATAGCTCTCATACATCCAGCCCAGGACATCGTCGCTCTGCCAGATATCACTGCCCAACTGGGGATCTTTTTCCACGGCATTAAAGGTGTCGATGATCTCATTGAGGCTGATGGTATCGGGAAAGAGTGCATAGGGGTAGGTTCTGCTGTAGAGGGGAAGGGTCTGGCCCAGCTCATCAAAGGCCGTTTTTAAATATTCACGGATACCCTCCAGCTCTTCATCTCTCATATGGGGATTTATTTCCAGCCATGCCTTATGACCGAAGGACCTGTCGCCATGTTCCGGCTGTTTTGTCAACACCGGAGGAAAAAGCGTGGCAGTCTCCATTACCTTGAGTGCAGCCATCCGATTAAACAGGGTAAAGGTCAGCTCATCAATGAGCTTTTCCCGTGCAGGCTCATAATCCCCGGTTTCGCCAATGTGGCTTTCCAGCATCTCTTCAAAATGCAGGCGTTTTGCCTTTATCCCTTCAGGGAGTTTTTCACTGTCGCGCTTTTTGATTTTGCCAATGCCAAGACGGGCAAACTGTTTATCAAAGGCTGATTCAATAAGGTTGCGGAGTTTATCAACATGCTCGGGTAGTTTCATATTTTAAATCCCTCACTATCCAGAATAGATACTGTACAAGAATGATGAACCATGAATGGCGAGGCAGAATAAAACGCGCATTTTTTATGGCGTTTTATGAGCCTGTTATGAGCCAGCTTATAAGTTATGAGCCATGCGCATATTTTATGGCTTAAAATCATAATATGCCCCTCTTCGGGTGCCGTGTTGAAAGGTTTCTCCTGCCAGAGCAAGCGACTTTAATAATAACAGAGACCGTAAAAGCGTTGGACATTGAGTAATCAGGAGCAGGACGGCCATAACGAAGCATTCCTTCATAGATGCGGTCAATACCCCGTCCGGTACGTTCCGCCAGCCCTGACGTGTTGATATGAGTGGAATGAAGTCCGGTTATGGTGCCGTCATCTTCCACCCCCAGAAGAAGTGTTCCGCCGTCGGTATTGGCCAGAGATACTATGGCGGCAATGAGATCACGATCCGGCAGCTTTTTTTTGTCACTCTTGAATTCAAGGGTCAGGCTTTCTTTTTCTTGAATTAATTGCAAAATTTCCTGCTCACTTATATTCATAGGTCTTTTCCCGTGGTTTCTATCTTCAGCTCAATTCCATCAGAATCATTCAATCCAACCAATTTTTGAAGCTGGCTGCTTAAGATGGATTTATATTCCCCAATCGTCATTGCGGTGCTATCAATGCTCAATGTAACTTTTATGTTTTTTTTGGGGGGGACGATCTCATCTGAATCGCCATTGCCATCAGGGTCCGGCGGTGTCGGGGCAGCAATAAAACCGTTCTGAATATCAACCAACTGGTTTTCTTTGTTTGGTGCCAGTTCCGTATAGTTCAGAATATCGGAAAGGGAGTAACCGCATTTTTTGCAGCTAATGGAATATTCCAGCACTGGCTCTTTATTGATCCGGTCTGAGCAATACCGTTTCAGGTCATCGAGTTTTTTCTGGTTCTGTGTATTCAGTTCTGCCGGATACCCTTTTAAAATGCCAAGGGCTGCATCCACCTTGGCGTTAATGCGTTGATATTCGTGGCTCATTCCGGCTGCGGCGGTTTTAATCAGTTTGTAGTAATTATCTTTGACTATCTGAACCTGCTGTTGAAGGCTGCCAAAATTCTTGACCATGTCCAGTTGGTAAAGGCGGACAAATTCATCATGGGCATCCGTAATGAGGCTGTCTTTCCGCTCTGCTTTTTTAAGCTCTGCAACAACTTCCCCAATGAAGTGCTTGAATTTTTTTACCTTGGAAAAATTTTTTTTGATGAATTTTTGTGCCTTTAAAATGGTCTGGATAGCTCTTTTGAACGGGTCACTGTTGTCAAGCAGGTATTCGACCTTTTCAATGTAATTGTTTTCTGTAATTTTTCCGGCAAAGGCAAGTAAGGTTGGTTTCTGCTCTGCCACCTCCGGAAACAGCCTTTCGAACCCGTCAACCGTATCGTTCAGGGTGGTCAGAGCCGTGATAAAATGATCTGCCATAAACCGGATACCGTCGGCAAGATCAAAGTCGTTGGTATTCCAGTCCACCTTTCGCCCGGTGTGGGTCTCAATTTCAAGGTCCATGAGTAACTCAACCGCCTGATTTTTATGTGCGGCCGACAATGTGTTGGTAATGGATTTAAAGGAGGTTGATTTGAATTTGGTCGCATTGCCGAAGGCCTCCTGAATGCCCTTTTGTTCATGGGAGAACCAGACGTCGCCGTTGTATTTCACGGACAGGCGACCGGCCCGAAAAAGGGCCGCAAGGCTGGAGACAATGGTCCCGAAGGAATACCCCCAGGGTTCACCGGAGAGATCCGATTCCAATGTGCGGCCATCAACATACTTGTTTTTAATCCTGGCAGTAATTTCTTCAACCACTTTCAGGTGATCACCGGTAAAATTTCCGTGGGTGTCAAAAAACTTAAAATCGTTACCGGAAAACAGTTTGGTTAAGCCTTTTTTATGGCTCATAAAAATTTTGGGGACCAGTCCTTCGGACAGTCCAGAACTTAGGCGTTTGGTATAAATGTTTTTTATCAGCTTACGTTGAAGTTCACTGATGGTGCCTTTAAAGCTGTCCGGGTTCAGGAAATGTTCATCGAACAGGTAAATCAAAGATGCATTACGATAAGCCGTTTCAATTTTTATCCGCAGGTCCTTTTCCTTTTCTTCCCGGATAATTGAAAAGTCTCGAATGATCTGCCTTTTAACCGGATCAGACTCAGTGGCATACTTATCTTCCATGTCAGAATAACGTTTGACTTCACCGATCAGCTTGTCAATGAACGAAAACTCCTTGTTATCCGGTACCAATGTTATTAGATTTTTCTGGTATTGGGTGTCCAGTTTGAGATTTTCAATAAAGTCCTGGCGATCTTCACTGATGTTAAACAGGCTATAAACCGTCAATTTCAACGCTTTGTTGCCAGGGCCGGTGAGTTCATCATCCTGATCGGACAGAACACTGAACTTGAAATTATCTGCACCGTCGTTAAATGAAGCGACCGGCAAAAAAAGTTTATAATTTTTGATGAATTTGATTAACAACCCTTTTTTGATGAACAACTCAACATCAATGTCCTTCATTTCTTCAAGGAGTTTACCTTCAAGGTCGGAGGTAATCTTGTAATTATTATTGGAGAGCAGCAGGACTTTGGCTTCAAGGAGCAGTCCAAGGGCATTTTCAATGTGTGGCTTTACATCATAATAGGATGCAATATCAGAGATATAACTTTTGGTGATATTCTCCACCGTGGGGGATACAACATCAGCGTCTGCCAAAAAATGGATTGTTTTCAAAAGCTTTTCACCATCAATGGCAGGGGTGTGTTCAGTGATGATTTTTTTTGCGGTATCATACTTGTTCACCAACCCAATGGGCGGTGCTGTCTGAGCCTCTGTGCATATTGAGTGGCCCGGGGTAAAACCGTAGAGTTCTTTTCCCCGCATTTGTTTGCGCAGGACATCAAAGGTTGTAATGATCATCCCACGGGCAGCGATCTGGGTGGCCACCAGTGCATTGGAGCTGAACAGAAATTTTTGTAAAATATTCAATTGATATTTATGGAAAGGAT
>Ga0075111_1001216_pt1 | contig 11940 bp, 20 predicted proteins | sample AntAceMetag02UKK_FD_69787 | JGI IMG/M metagenome (GOLD analysis project Ga0075111, IMG submission 69787) | Saline lake microbial communities from Ace Lake, Antarctica - Antarctic Ace Lake Metagenome 02UKK | ecosystem: Environmental > Aquatic > Non-marine Saline and Alkaline > Saline | place... | reverse complement strand
TACAATCACAGATCCATGTCCTGGAGCTGATTTAGGATAATTTGCAGGTCTCAATACTCTCTCATCTTTATCGAGTGTTTCTCGAAACTCTTCCCTCTGCCAAATATGATTACCACTTGTAATGACATGAACTCCAAGGGAGAAGAACTGTCTTGCTAATTCATCATTGAGTCCAAACCCATGATCTGCATTCTCTCCATTAACAACAACAATATCTGCTCTGTGTTGTTTGATTAACTGAGGTAATCCTATAAAAAGGGCTCTACACCCAGGTTGTCCTAAAACATCCCCAAGAAGTAGAGCCGTTAGTGTTCGCTTATCTGCCATGCGATCCTTTTACCTTGCGTATTCAACTACTCGTGTTTCACGAATAATTGTAACTTTGATTCGTCCAGGGTATCTGAGTTCAGCCTCAATTCTCCCAGCGATTCCTTTTGCAATATCTTTTGCACCGTCATCGGAGACACTTTCATTATTCACTAAGATTCTTAATTCTCTACCAGCTTGAATAGCAAATGCTTTATCAACACCGGAGAAACTCTCTGCAATGTGCTCGAGGTTTTCAAGTCTCTTAATGTAATTATCAATAGTCTCTCGTCGAGCTCCAGGTCGTGCTGCTGATATAGCATCAGCGATTTGTACGATTACTGATTCGATACAATTTGGTTCAATATCATCATGGTGAGATAGGATAGAGTTTATTACCCTTGGGTCTTCCCCTAAGCGCTTAGCTAAATCTGCCCCCATTTCTGCATGGTTAGCATCTCCATCTGACTCAATCCCTTTACCAATATCATGAAGGAGTCCACCACGACGTGCAATTTCTCTGTCTGCTCCAACTTCACTTGCAATCATACCAGCGAGGACCGCTACTTCTTTAGAGTGGTTCAGGACGTTTTGCCCATAACTTGTTCTAAAGTGCAATTTGCCTAACCCTCGTATCATCTCTTGGCTCATGTTATGTATTCCAAGATCAAACAGGACTTTATCTGCTTCTTCTACGATAACTCTTGTAATCTCTTTTGTTACTTTTGTTACCACTTCTTCAATTCGTGCAGGGTGGATTCTTCCATCCTGAACTAATCTCTCTAAAGAGACTCTCGCAATTTCTTTTCTAACTGGATCAAAACATGATATCACAACAGCCTCTGGAGTATCATCAATGATGATGTCAACTCCCGTTAAGGTTTCAAGTGTTCTAATGTTTCTTCCTTCTCGCCCAATGATACGTCCTTTCATTTCATCGCTAGGTAAAGACACTGTGGTTACAGTAACTTCTGAACTTACCTCAGTAGCAATTCTTTGTATGGTTGTAACAATAATATCCCGAGCAAGTTTATCTGCTTTGAGTTGGGCTTCTTGCTCAATTTTGTTGATAACGATTTGAGCATCTCGTTTTGCGTCGACTTGTAGATTATCTATGATAAGTTGTTTTGCTTCTCCGCTTGTCATAGATGCGACCTTTTCAAGTTCTTGTATCCAATTGGCTTCCATCTCAGAAAGAGCTTTCTCTCTCTGTGCATGAAGCACCTCTTTGTCTGCCAGCTGTCTCTTTTGGACATCTAGTTCTGATTGTTTCCGTTCTAAATTTTCTTCTTTCGCTAACAATCTTCGTTCTGTTTTTTGAAGTTCACCTCTCCGTTCTCTTGCTTCTCGCTCTTGTTGTTGTTGTTCTTTTAATAACAAATCTCGAGTTTCAATTAACAGTTCTTTACTTTTTGCTTCTGCATCTTTTATAGATTCTTCATTCAACCGAACTGCTTTTTGTTCGATTGAAGTCAGCTTGAACTTCGCATACGTCCAACGAATTAACCATCCTAGGATTATACTAACAAGACAAAAAGGGATTAATAGTAATAAATTCATGTGTCACCCCCATTTGTAATTCTATCATAATACGTACGTAGAGTAACATTGTCAAGTGAACAGAGGAATCTATTATAAAGAGATGAATTGCATATTTCTTTAGTATATATATAATTATAGCCGCCTTCATAGAAGGACGGCTATAGGTTCCACACATTATAATTATGGATTTGGTGTAAATTTTTGTTAACTTTTCTTCGCTTCTTTCTCTTTCTTTTCGCCTTTTTTAGGTTTACTTGTTTTTTCAACAAGCTCTAAAATAGCCATTTCAGCAGCATCACCTTTTCTGAAACCTGTTTTGATAACACGGGTATAGCCACCTTTGCGCTCTAAAAAGAGAGGTGCAATTTCAGTAAAGAGTTTAGCTAATATTGCTTCGTCTTTAAGATCTCTATCAATCATACGACGGGAATGAACTGAATCAACTTTTGCTCTTGTAATCATCTTTTCAGCGACCCGTTGTATTGCTTTAGCTTTCGCTTTTGTTGTTTCTATTCTTTCATAACGAAACAGCGAAGCCACCATATTGCGCTTTAGCGCTTTTCGCTGGCCTGATCTGCGGCTCAGTGCATTAAAACCATATCTATGCTTCATTCTCTTCTTCCTTGTTCCCCGGGATTCTAATTGAGTTTTTTAAGACTGAGTAATCTGTCATACCTAGACTCAAGCTCCACTCTTTTAGTTTCTCCTTGATCTCTGAAAGTGACTTCTTTCCGAAATTACGGGTCTTCCCAATTTCTTCTTCAGTCTTTTTAGTTAAATCACCTATGGTCTGGATATGAGCATTCTTTAAGCAATTACTCGATCTAACTGAAAGTTCAAGTTCCATCACATTAGTATTCAGAATCTTTTTGATTCTCTCTTCACCTTCATCAACTTCATCACTACTATTAACGAGACTTTCATCAAAGTTAATAAAGATAGCAAAATGATCTTTTGCAATCTTAGCAGCTTCTGCTAATGCGTTCTCTGGTGATAAAGTTCCATCTGTGAAGACATCTAAAATGAGTTTATCATAATCATTTCTTTGTCCAACACGAGTTGGTTCAATTTCATAAGAGACACGAATAACTGGTGAAAAACTAGCATCAATGGGGATTGTTCCCACTTCTTCAATATACTTTTCATTAATCTCACTGGGAACATATCCTCGTCCGAGATCAATTTGCAATTCCATTTCAATATTCGCATCATCCATCATGGTAAACAGAACAAGATCTCTATTCGTAATTTCTACGTTATTTTTTTCAAGATCTGCACCTGTGATTACCCCAGGGCCTTTACACTCAACGAGCAGTACAGTTCCTTCAATTTCTTCAGGCATTCTGATATTTAACTTCTTAATGCTTGCAATAACTTCAGGAAGATCTTCTACTACACCAGGAAGAGCTTCGAATTCACTACTAATAAGATGAGGAAGACCTTCCTCATTAAAAGATGTAAATTTTAACGCAGTAACAGCATATCCTTGTATTGAGGAGAGAAGAATCCTTCTTAATGTATTCCCTACTGTTGTTCCATACCCTCTTTCAAAGGGGTAGGCAACATAGCGCCCACTGTTCGGTTCAACCAAGCTATGCTCAAAGGTGATTCCTTTCGGCCTTTTAAATCCTTTCAAAAGGTTTTTACGTGCCATGTTTACTCCTTAACGAGAATAGAGTTCTACGATTAACTGCTCTTGAATGTCTTTCACTTCAACAACCTCATTCTTTCGAGGAACTGCAAGGAAAGAGCCTTTCATATTGTCAGGGTCAAGAGATAACCATGGAACTAATCCATTTTTAGAGAAAGCTTTTAAGTTTTCTTTAATGATTACCATTTTTTGGCCTTGAGTACTAATTGCCACTTCATCGCCAACTTTTAATCGATATGAAGGAATGTCTACTCGACTACCATTCACAAACACATGCCCATGGTTAATAATCTGTGCTGCTTGGTTTCTAGAATTAGCAAAGTGGAGTCGAAATACCACGTTGTCAAGTCTTTGTTCGAGCAACATAATCAAGTTTTCACCTGTCTTTCCAGGAACACGAGCAGCTTCATTAAAGGTAAGTTTGAATTGTTTCTCTAATAAACAATACATTCTCTTTAACTTTTGTTTCTCACGTAACTGAATACCATAGTCAGTCTTTTTCTTACTTCGTGCACGAGGGTCTTTCCCTGGAACACCTTTTTTCTTATCTACTGGACATTTACCAGTGAGGCAACGATCCCCTTTAAGGAATAATTTTGTTCCCTCAGTCCGGCAATACCTGCATTTCGGTCCTGTATATCTTGCCATGTTTCCACCTACTCCTTACTAGACTCTTCTCGTCTTACGAGGACGACAACCATTATGTGGAATTGGAGTGACATCTCGGATACTTCTAACTTTTAAGCCAAGTCCGCCTAACGTTCTAATAGCAGATTCACGTCCGACCCCAGGTCCTTTTACGAACACATTTACTTCACGAAGACCGTAATCCATTGCCTTCTTTGCAGCAGTTTCTGCTGCTGTTTGGGCTGCATAAGGGGTAGATTTTTTAGCTCCTCGGAAACCCAGTCCACCAGCACTTGCCCATGAGACAGCATTTCCATTGAGGTCTGTAACAGTCACTATAGTATTGTTAAATGTTGCTTGGATATACACATTTCCCTCATATACTGTTTTCTTGACTTTGCGTTTTGCTTTAGCCACAATCAGTTCTCCTTATTTCTTCTTACCGGCAACGGTCTTTTTCTTACCCTTACGGGTTCTTGCATTAGTTTTCGTTCTCTGTCCACGGACAGGTAGTCCCTTTCTGTGGCGTAGGCCACGGTTACAACCAATATCCATCAAACGTTTAATATTAAGTGCAACTTCTGTACGTAAACGACCTTCAACCTTATAATCACTTTCAATAAGCTTTCTTAAATCATTTACATCCTCTGCTGAAAGATTATTCATCCTTTCATCAGGGTTTATGTTGCCTTTCTGGCAAATCTCTTGTGCAGAGACTCTACCGATTCCATAAATATAGGTCAATGCAATTTTTACCGCTTTGTTAGGTAAATCAACACCTGCAATTCTCGCCATTAAATGGCCTCCTCTAACCTGCTTTTATCAGCTATTATCTCTGTCTTTGTTTGTGCTTTGGATTTTCACAAATAATTCTTACTACCCCAGCACGTCTAATGACTTTGCATTTGTCGCACATTGGTTTGACGCTTGCTCTCACTTTCATCTCAATAATCTCCTATAAATTCCTTGCTTTGATGCGTCCTTTACCGGTGATGCCATCTTGGTGGTGCATCTTCATAATGCCCTCAATCTGACTCATTGTATCAAGGTCGACACCAACCATAATGATCAATGAAGTTCCACCGAGTAACATTGCCACAGAAGCAGGGAAGTTAAATAACTTTTGTACTACTGTAGGAATTAAGGCAATAAAGGCAAGAAATATAGCCCCTGGTAATACTATGCGATTTAAGACTTTTGTTAGATACTCTTCGAGTCTTTCAGTTCGCACACCAGGAACAGATCCACCATTTTCCCTAATTTGTCGAGCCATCTCGATAGGGTTCAACGACACCTGGGTGTAGAAAAATGCGAATGCAATAATCAACAGGGTATAGATGATAAGATAGGGGGCTCCCTGTGGATTTAGCCAATCCGCTGTTGCTTGCAACCAGCGTACTTCAGGTCCAAGTGATGCAGCAATCTGCAATGGAAATGAAAGTAAGGCGGAAGCAAATATTACTGGAATAACTCCGGAGGGGTTAATCTTGAAAGGGATATATGAACTTTGTGAGCCATACATCTTTCTTCCAACAACACGCTTTGCGTACTGTACCGGGATTTTCCTTTGTCCTCGTTGTTCATAAACAACTAATGCAACTACTAGTGCAAACATTGCTAGAACAACTATTACTACTATTGGGTTAAGAATACCAGCTTGAACACTTCTGAATAAGGTAATTAAAGCATCTGGAATTCTTGCAACGATACCAGCAAAAATGAGAAGTGAAATCCCATTTCCAACGCCACGTGCTGTAATTTGATCACCTACCCATACTAAGAACATTGATCCAGTAGTTACTGAAAGCATTGCTATTAAGGTAAATGGAAGTGGAGGTAATGTCATTACATCTGGTATCGAGTTAGCATAGACTGTAACTACATAAGACTGTATTAAACAGACTAATATAGTTCCATAACGGGTATATTGTTGAACTTTTTTCCTTCCAGAAGCATCTTCAGTAAGCTTTTTCAAACTTGGAACAACCAGCATTAATAGCTGAAATATAATTTGTGTAGAGATGTAAGGCATAATACCTAGCATAAATACACTAAAGTTTGAGAAAGCTCCACCAGCAAAGAAGTTAAGATATTCTGTAAGTCCGATAGTACTTGAATTACTTTGAGAGAGGAAATAAAGTTTTAACACTTGAGGATCAATTCCAGGAATTGGAATAAAAGCTCCAATTCTAAACACTACTAGAAACAAGACAGTCCATGAGATCTTCTTTCTGAGTTCATCAATCCTGAACATATTCACTAAGGAGTTAGACATCGCAATCCTCTTTTTTATTTAATTTCCCCACCAGCCGTTTTAATTAACTCGACTGCAGATGCAGAAATCTTGAGTCCTTCAAACACAACCTTTTTGGTGAGTTCGCCGTTAGCAAGCACTTTAGCTTTAGCGTCATGCCCTTTCACAAGATTCTTATCTTTCAAACTCGCAATGTTAACAATTTCATTGTCTTCAAAGTTTGCAGATATTGCATCAAGGGAAACAACTTCGTATTCATCCTTAAAAGGTTGGTTAGAGAAACCGCGTCGTGCCACTCTTCTATATAAAGGCATTTGACCGCCTTCAAAACCAGGACGAACACCACCACCGCTACGTGCATTTTGACCATTATTACCGCGTCCACAGGTTCTTCCTTTAGAAGAAGCTCCGCGACCTACGATAGTTTTTCTTGTTTTAGCACCAACAGGTGCATTAATCTGTCCCATGTTACATCTCCTCGACTTTCACAAGGTGGGATACTGCTCGAACCATTCCTTTGATAGCAGGAGAGGCGTCATGCACAATACTGCTTCCAATTTTCTTTAGTCCAAGAGCTTTCACTGTTCTTCTGTGTGCAGGGATGGTACCGATTACACTTTTCACTAATGTTACTTTTATTTGTTTATCTGCAGCCATATTTACCCCCACATCTCATTTAAGGATTTGCCACGTGCAGCAGCAAGTTCCTTAGCATCGAAAAGTGATTCAAGAGCATTAAATGTTGCTTTAACAGTATTCACACTATTTTTGGATCCAAGAGACTTACTAAGAACATCTTTGATTCCACAAGCATCTAATACGTGTCTCACGGCCCCACCTGCTATAACTCCAGTTCCTGGAACTGCAGGTCTTAGGAGCACACTTGCACTCTTGTAATTCCCTACTATTTCGTGTGGAATAGTTGCCTTTGAAAGAGGTATGCTTACCATATTCTCTTTAGCTTTTTCTGCTGCTTTGCGAATCGCTTCAGCAACGTCATTAGCCTTACCAGCTCCAAATCCAACTTTCCCTTTTTTATCACCCACAACAACGAGAGCAGAGAAAGAAAATCTTCTTCCACCTTTAACTACTTTGGAAACTCTGTTTAGTTTGACCAACTTCTCGCTGAATTCACTTTCTTGTTTTCTATCTGACCTGTCCACCATATCCCCCTAGAATTTCACTCCGGCTTTTCTGGCTCCATCGGCAATACTCTTAACAATACCGTGAAACAGATACCCGTTACGATCAAACACGACTGTGTCGATGTTCTTCTCTAATAGTCTCTTTCCCACAATTTCACCAAGCTTAGCACCATCTTCGACAGTATTTTTCAAATCTCTCATTGAGGCTTCCATACTACTTGCCGATACTAGGGTATTACCCGCTAGATCATCAATAACTTGGACGTACAAGTGTGAATTACTTCTATACACACTCATTCGAGGTTTGATTGCAGTACCAAAGATATGCTTTCTGATATGAACCTTACGTTTTGCACGCTTTCTATTCTTATCTAACACTCTGTTCATTTATTCATCCTACCTATTTCTTGCCGCCAGACTTACCGACTTTACGTCGAATGACTTCATAATCGTACTTGATTCCTTTCCCTTTATAAGGTTCGGGAACTCGAAGTGAACGAATTTCAGAACTCACTTGTCCAACACGTTGTTTGCTGGTTCCTGAAACTACAACAGTAGAAGTGTTTTCACATACTATTACTAAGTCTGCAGGAATCATAAACTCAATCTGGGTAGAATACCCAAGGTTAAGATATAATATATTCCCTTTTACTTCAGCACGATACCCTACACCATTTATCTGTAATTTCCTAGAAAACCCTGTAGAAACTCCAATAATCATATTTTGGACTAACTGGCGATACAATCCATGAAAAGATCGAGCCGGAATGCTGTCATCTTTTCGTGTTACTGTAACGGTACTACCAGAGACAGCAATATTTACTTCAGGACGGTAATCTTGAACCAGTTTCCCTTTTGGACCTTCAGCTGTGACTAAACTATCTGTGATAGTTAATTTCACACCTTGAGGTAACTCTATTGGTAATTTACCTATTCGAGACATAGTTCACCACCTTACCAAATTGTGCAGATCAGCTCGCCACCGACCTTCTTTTCACTAGCTTTCTTCCCCGTAATAATACCAGTAGAGGTAGAAACAACCACAACACCATATCCGTTATACACACGAGGCATATCTCGGTAACCAGTATAGACTCTTCTACCTGGGGTACTGACTCTGTCAATACCATGGAGTACAGGGTTTTGCTTGTCATCATATTTCAAGAACACTCTGATTGTGTTCACACCATCTTTATTCACTACTTTTTTGAAATTCTTCACATACCCTTCATTCTTCAAAATTTTAATAATTTGAAGTTTCATCTTGGATGTTAGAATCTCTACTTTTTCATGCTTCGCCATGCTTGCATTTCTAATTTTTGTCAGCATATCGGCAACAGGATCACTTATAGCCATGTTTATCTCCTACCAGCTAGATTTGGTGACGCCAGGGATTTGCCCTTCGCTAGCAAGCTTCCGAAAGCAAATTCTGCACATCTCGAATTTCCGCATATACCCACGTGGTCGACCACACACTTTACAGCGGTTGACCTTTCTGGTACTGAACTTTGGCGTTCTGTTCGCCTTAATGATCAATGATTTTTTTGCCATCTTGTCACTCCACCTTATTTGGCGAACGGCATGCCGAGTTTCTTGAGTAAGGCATACCCTTCTTCATCATTCTTGGCCGTCGTTACGATAGCAACGTTCAACCCACTGACGCGTTCAATTTTGTCATAATCAATTTCAGGGAAAATGATTTGCTCAGTTATTCCAAGCGCATAGTTTCCATGACCGTCGAACGCGTTTGGTTTTACGCCCTTAAAGTCTTTAACACGTGGTAAAGCTATACCAATAAGACGTTCAAGGAAGAACCACATATTATCACCACGGAGCGTTACTACAGCACCAATCTCTTGTCCAGCACGAACTTTGAAGTTAGCAATAGATTTCCGAGCTTTGGTTTTCACAACGTGCTGCCCAGTAATTTGTTCAAGTTCTTTTACTGCTGAATCAAGAAGCTTTTTATTGATAATAGCTTCTCCAACTCCAATACTAACTGAAACTTTTTCAATTGTTGGAATTTGCATTCTTGAAGCGTAAGCAAACTCTTTCAATAATTCTGGAGCAACTTTTTCTCCATACTTTTTCTTTAAATTAGGTACGAATTTTGCCATTAAATCACTTCTCCGGTTTTCTTAGCGAAACGAACCTTGGCGCCGTTCTCATCAACTTTTAAACCGATTCTTGATGTCTCTCCATTCTTCAATAACAGAGCAACATTAGAAACGTGAATCGGAGCCTCGATTGCTTTGATACCACCTTGGTCTTGCTGGGATTTTTTCTTCATGGTTTTTTTGACCATGTTTACCCCTTGGATGACGACTCTTTGGCTGATATGGTTAATCTTTAAGATTTGACCAGTCTTCCCTTTGTCTTTTCCTACAAGAACCTTGACGTTGTCATTTTTCTTCAGTTTCATCTCATTCTTCTCCTACAACACTTCCGGCGCTAAAGAGACGATCTTTACATAGCCGCTTTCGCGAAGTTCGCGAGCAACAGGCCCAAAGATACGTTTCCCACGGGGGTTATTGTTGGCATCAATGACTACGCAAGCGTTGTCATCGAACCTGATATAGGTACCGTCAGGTCGTCGGTATTCTTTTTTAGTGCGGACGATTACCGCCTTCAACACGTCACCTTTTTTAATGGCGCCGTTAGGAAGGGCGTCCTTCACTGCTACAACAATAATATCACCAACTCCAGCGATCATTCTATGGCTTCCACCAAGAACTTTAATACACTGAACTCTTTTGGCACCACTGTTGTCTGCTACATTAAGGTATGTTTGCATTTGTACCATGAAATTGCTCCTTCCTACTTAGCCCGTTCAATGACCTGTTCAAGACGCCAGCTTTTATCTTTGCTGATTGGGCGACATTCAACTACACGAACTGTGTCTCCGAGTCCTGCGTCATTCTTTTCGTCATGTGCTTTCACTTTTTTTGTGACAGTTACATACTTCTTATAAAGAGGATGCAATCTTCTTGTTGAAACCGACACAACGATAGTCTTATCCATTTTATCGCTGGTTACTACACCGGTATACCGTTTTTTATTAGCTTCCATTAGATACAAACCTCACTTATTTAGAATTCTGGCGTATGCCAAGAGCATACTCATGGATGAGGGTATTAAGGCGAGCGATATTCCGTTTAGTAGTTCTCACTGCTAATGGATTTTCGACATGACCAAGAACCTTTGCCATTCTCAAATCTAATGCTTCCTTACGGAGCTTTTCTCTCTTGGCGACCAACTCTGCATAGGTTAAATCGTTATATGAATCTTTCATATCCTACTCCACTTCTCTTCTGGCAACGAACTTGGTCTTAATAGGAAGTTTAGAAGCTGCAAGCAATAATGCTTCTCGAGCCAACGCTTCATCTACTCCACCCATTTCAAACATCAAAGCACCAGTTTTTACTACAGCAACCCAGCCTTCTGGATTCCCTTTACCTTTACCTTGTCTTGTTTCAGCAGGTTTTTTAGTAAAAGGCATATCAGGGAAAATCCTGATCCAGACTTTACCACCACGTTTGATGTGACGGGTCATTGCAATACGAGCAGCCTCAATTTGACGATTGGTAATCCATCTAGGTTCCAACGCCATAAGACCAAACTCACCGAATGCAAGGTAGTTACCACGGTGTGCAACACCGTCTCTCTTACCTCTTTGTCGTTTCCTGTATTTAACTCTTTTTGGACTCAGCATATTCTACTAACTCCTATTATCAACGTTCTGAGCTTTTTCGCGCGCACTTTTACGCACGAGAAGTCCAGCATCGTTTTTATTAGATTTATCGAGTATCTCACCATTATACACCCATACTTTCACACCAATAATACCAAAGGTTGTATTTGCTTGAGCGAATCCATAATCGATGTCACTTCTGAGGGTATGAAGAGGAACTCTTCCATCTTTTAACCACTCTGTTCCAGCGATTTCTTTTCCACCTAAACGACCAGAAACTTTGATCTTAATTCCTTGAGCACCACCTTGCATAGCTTTACTAATAGCCATCTTAAGTGCTCTTCTGTGTGAGCCACGGTTTGTAAGTTGACGAGCTACATTAGCTGCAACAAGTTGAGCATCGGCTTCAGGCTTCTTGATCTCTTTGATCTTGATTTGAACCTTTTTGTCGGTTAAACCTTGAAGTCTTGCACCAAGCTTTTCTACGTTAGACCCTTTAGCACCAATAATAATACCAGGACGGCTTGTTGAAATAGTTAAGGAAACTCTTTGAGGTTTTCTTACAATCTCGACGTCAGATATCTCAGCACCTTGTACTTCAGGACAGGTAAGAAGCACCTTTCTAAGTTTCAAATCTTCATGAAGGGTTGCTGCATATTCTCTAGGATCAACATACCATTTTGATTTCCAGGTTTTGTTGATACCCAACCTTAGTCCAATTGGA
>Ga0075111_1001214_pt1 | contig 11959 bp, 10 predicted proteins | sample AntAceMetag02UKK_FD_69787 | JGI IMG/M metagenome (GOLD analysis project Ga0075111, IMG submission 69787) | Saline lake microbial communities from Ace Lake, Antarctica - Antarctic Ace Lake Metagenome 02UKK | ecosystem: Environmental > Aquatic > Non-marine Saline and Alkaline > Saline | place... | reverse complement strand
TTCCACATTGCCAATGCCATCACCGGGGAAAACTGTTTCCCCCTGAATCCCGGTGAAGAGGACTGGAAAGGCCTGGGAATTTCTAAAACCGCCTTACATTACATTGGGGGGCTCCTCAAACATGTTCGGGCCATCACCGCCGTTGCCTCCCCCAACATCAACTGTTACCGCCGCATCCAGAGTGGTGAATTTGTGTATTCATCGGACTCAGGATACACCTGGACCCCCTCTTTTGCCTCCTATGGAGATAACAACAGAACCCAGTTGTTCCGGTGCCCGGCCACCAATCGCATGGAAGACAGATCCCCTTCTGGCATGGTGAATCCCTATCTGCTCATGGCAGTGAACATTGCTGCCGGTCTGGATGGCATCAGAAATGAAATTGACCCCGGTGAGGCCATTATGGGAAAAAATATCTGGAACCTTTCCATCCAGGAACGAAAGGATTTGGGGATGATCCTGCTGCCCCAGAATCTGCTGGAAGCTGTGGAGGCCCTGGAAGCTGATGATGTGATACAGGCGGGCGCACTCCCGGTATCCGCTATAAACTATTGATTTCATTGAGTCGGTAATAAATTGGCTAAAAAATTATATCTTTACATATCAAAGGCTTAAAACTCCAACCGGGAAAATGGGAATGCCGCCCCATTAAAACTGTCCCCACTTATAGCACTATCCAGATTTTCATACATTCTTGCAGTTTGCCAATTGAAGTGTTATCTTACAAAAAGAATACGGAAACAATCCGTACATTAGGAGGTCAATATGGCAACTGCACGATTAGATATAAGACTTGATGAAGACATAAAAGCCAAAGCTGAAAAGGCCTCAGCCCTTTTAGGACTAAAAAGTCTTACAGAATATGTGGTCAGATTAATGGATGAAAACTCAACCCATGTTATCGCGCAGCATGAGAGTCTTGTCCTCGAAGATAACATATTTGATAAATTCCTGACCGCCTGTGAAAAGGCTAAAAAGCCAAACACAGCATTGATTGAAGCTGCTCAATTTGCCAAGAGAAACGGTTTTTAAATGAATTGGGCTAAAAATTTTAAAGAGCTAAACAAGTCTAAACATGATCGAGCATCTTTCGATTGTGAAGAGCCTGAACTCAATTCGTTTATTCAAACGCAAGCTGTGAAACATATGAAAGCAGGAATTAGCCGTACAATGGTATTGCCTGCACAGGTTCCGTTGCCCAATCAAAGATTTCCAATTTGCTCATTTTATTGTGTCACGCCAAGCTTAATATGCCGTGACACCTTACCTGCAAATCTGGCTAAAAAATTACCACGCTATCCTGTTCCTGTATTTTTATTGGCTCAACTTGCTGTTCACAAGGAATTTCATGGTAGCGGGTTGGGTAAAGTTACCTTGATAAAAGCATTGAAATACTTGTTGGAAGTAAACACATACATGCCTGCTTATAGTATTGTGGTTGACTGTCTTAGTGACTCAGCACAAGGTTTTTATACTAAATATGGTTTCCAGATATTATGTAAACATAATGGGCGTATTCGTATGTTTTTACCTATGAAAACGGTAAAATTATTATTCAACAAAAAATAACCAATAATGGGCTTGATCATAAGATCGGTCATTTGGGGTTGGGATCAGACTTGAGTTATTGCCACTTTTATTCAAATTTATCTTTAAACACAGGTTGTTGCCAAAAGCATGGATGCTGATAAAAACCTCTCACTCCAATACCACAAACCTGACCCCGTTGGCCCACTAACGGCCGAGCTTATGATCAAGCCCATGAGTTCCATACTCACTATCTGGAACTCTCCATGCAAAAATGGGTATAGCGCGTTTCATATGACTTCGTACTTTTTTACCTTATATAATAAAAACTGGCATGAGGTCATGTGAAATTGGCTGTAGTTTTATTATCATGACCTCCCTAATGCTAACTGGCATCCATGAAAGGAATTTAAAACCCATGACCCCATCGTCAAATTCAAATAAACCCGCCCCATGGAATCAAGTGGCTCTGATAACAGGTGCAAGCCGGGGCATAGGCCGCCAGGTTGCATTGGATCTCGCAGCAACGGGCCGATATGTATTTATCAACTATATCAAGAATGAGAAAGCAGCCAGGGAAACGCTTTCGGTCATTGAAGATGCCGGAGGAAGTGGGGAAATTATTTGCTTTGATGTGGCAAACCAGAACCAGGCAGAAGCAGGGGTAAAAGCCATTCTGAAAAAACATCAACAAATCGAAATTCTGGTGAACAATGCCGGAATCACCGATGATACGCTGATGGTACGGATGAAGCGGGAAAAGTGGCATCGGGTTCTGGATACAAACCTCACGGGGTTTTACAATGTCACCCGCCTTGTGGTAAAACAAATGATTCGTGCTCACTTCGGAAGAATTGTCAACATTACATCGACCTCAGGCCAGATGGGCCAAGCTGGCCAGGTTAACTACTCCGCTTCCAAGGCAGGTCTCATCGGTGCCACAAAGGCGCTTTCCAGGGAAGTCTCATCAAGAAACATAACAGTGAATGCCGTTTCACCGGGTTTCATTGAAACTGAGATGGTGGAAGATCTTCTTCTGGAAGAGATGGTAAAAAATATTCCCATGAAACGGGCAGGGACACCCCAGGAGGTTGCTTCAGCCGTAACCTTCCTTTGTTCGGACCAGGCATCCTACATCACAGGTCAGGTTCTTGGCGTCAATGGGGGAATTTATTAGAAAATAAAACCTCCGGGTAGCCTCAGCAGAGCCCCCCCCCGATGGGTAATAGGAACCGGCCAATTGGGCCGTCTACGGTTCCGGGCCGGGCCCATTGCCCGTCGGGGGGGGGCGGCATAATGCCATTTTCGATATTCGTTGTGTCAGAGCATGCCCGTTTTATATGAAAGAGTAGGCAATTCTAACATTCTTTCATGCTTCGTTGTGGGTAGGCCGAGGCCAGAATACGGTCTGCCCGTGGCAGTTTATATGAAAAAGCAGGTACTGGGTACTGGGTACTGGGTGCTGGATGCTTACAGCGACTACTTTTTCATGATTCGTTGTGGGCAGGCCGGGGCCGGAATACAGTCTGCCCGTGGCAGTTATATAGATAAAGGACAAGGACAAATATAAAATGTTAACCGCCAACCAAGCTCACCAATTTTATATCAGGTGGATCCATGTGTTTTTCTACCTGATCCCCTTCCTTTTCGGGATGGTACCCATGGCACTATCCTTTGACCAGCAGGCCCCAGTGATGTTGGAACTGACCCCAAAAGAGCAGGCCTTTATCCAGGAACACCCCGTGATCCGGGTGAGCAACGAGATGGACTGGCCCCCCTTTGATTTTGCCATTGGCGGTCAACCGTTTGGGTTGAGCATTGATCTGATGAACCTCCTGGCACAACGGTTGGGGCTGAACTTTAAATACATCAACGGATATTCCTGGGCAGAGTTAATAGCGCGTTTCAAGGCCGGACACATTGATATCCTCCAATCGGCGTATCAAACCCCCCAGCGGAAAACCTTTGGATTGTTCACCCAACCCTATTACAGGGATAAAACCGTTTTTATCATATCAAGATATGCCGAGTCCGTCTCCGGCATTGCATCTTTTCAGGGAAAGACAATTGCCATTCCAAGGGGATATGCCCAGGAAAATTTCATATCAGCACAGTACCCTGAGATTCACATATTAACCGTCAAAAACATGGAAGAAGCCTTCCAGGCAGTCGTTGACGGCCGGGCAGACGCAACCATTGAACTCTTTGCCGTGGCCCGGTTCATGTTTGAAAAAAATTATGTGGACTCCCTTAAAATTTCAGGGTGGTTCAAAGAATATGACCAGGGAGAAAAAAAATCCCTGCACTTCATGGTTCAAAAAGACTTGCCGCTGCTCCACGGCATGCTGGAAAAAGCCCTGGCATCCATGCCCCCCGGGGAGATCATAAAGCTTGAAAAAAAATGGCTGGGGTATCGCAATATCAATCCAGACCAAAAGCTTAGCCTGGCACCGGAAGAGATTGCATTCCTGCAAAAAAATCCTGTCATCCGGGTTGCCAATGAACTGGACTGGCCCCCCTTTGATTTTGTTGAAGAGGGGAAACCCGCAGGGTTTGTCATGGATTACCTGGCCCTCATCGGCGAGACCATCGGCATCAAATTTGACATCATCAATGGGTTCTCCTGGCCCCAGCTCCTCGAAATGGGCAAACAAAAAGAAATTGATCTCTTTCCAGGCATCTGGAAAACCCCGGAACGGGAGACCTTTTTCATATTTACCCCACCCTATATGAAACTTGTCAAGGTGTTGGTTTCCAAAGATTCCAGCTTAAAACAGTATCACACCCTGTCTGAACTTAAAGGCAAAAAGATTGCCATGACCAAAGGATATGGCCTCACCGAACTTATCATGCAAGAGCATCCGGGACCCGAGTACGTCATCGTGAACAACAATGCGGACGGACTCAATCAACTGGCCCTGGGTACCGTTGATGGATTTGTGGGAACCCTTGGGGTTATTAACCACATCATCAAAACCCATTTCATCGGTAATCTCAAAGTAATCATGGAGGTCACCGTTTCCCAGGATCTCCCCCTCCAAATGGCAGTGAGAAATGATTGGCCGATGATGCACAAAATCTTGAACAAGGCCATGAAAAACATCACACCCGAACAGTTCGATGCCCTTTCTTCCAAATGGATGGGCACCCTGGAGGACTCAACAAAAATAAAAAACCTGTCCATGGCAGAGAAAAGATATCTTGAACAAAAAAAAGAGCTGAGCATCTGGATTTCAAAGGGCCACCATCCCCCCTATGAATTCATCACCCAGGAGGGGGAATACCGGGGAATTGTTGCCGAATATTACAAACTACTGTCCCGGAAAATTGGCCTGCCCTTGAAGTGGCATATACAACATGACACCCCAAAGAACCACGCCAACAATGAATCCCAGGGCTGCGATCTCATTTCCATGCTTCGGACGGGGGAAACGGCACCTGCCAACGTCCAGACAACCCTTCCTTATGTGACATATCCCCTGGTCATTGCAACGGACAACAATGCCCTGTTCATCGACACCTTTGAAGGACTCGCCCAGAAGACTATCGGCATTTGTCGCCATACCCCCTTTTATCCCATCATCCAGAAAAAATATCCGGCCATGGACTTCATACCCGTGGACACGGTGGAACAGGGCCTTGCCATGGTTCAGAAACAGGCCTTGTTTGGATTCATCGACACCGCCCCGGCAATCGGTTATTATATCCAGAAACAACAGATTATGGACATCAAAATATCCGGGGAGATTCCCATAGAAATTGAGTTCAAAACCGGAATAAAAAAAGACAATAGCATCCTGTCTGCTATCCTGAAAAAGGCGGATCAGTCCCTCACCCGGGAGGAGCGACACCAGTTGTTCCAAAACTGGATGCAGCTAAACTACCACAAGGGGATTGACTATGATCTTTTATGGAAACTGGGGGCACTTGTGCTATGTTTCGGGGCGTTCCTGATTTACCGTCAACGCTGCATGACTAAGTACAATCAAAACCTTGCCTCCCTCAATCATGAGCTTGTCCAGGCCAACCAAAAACTTGAGACCATGTCATACATAGATGGACTCACCCAGGTTCCCAACAGAAGACGATTTGACCTGGTTTTGGCTGCGGAATGGCAAAGATGCAAACGCAGCCAACATCCGCTGACCCTGCTTATGATCGATATTGATTATTTCAAACGGTACAATGATTCCTATGGCCACCTTGTTGGAGATGACTGCCTAAAAAAAGTGGCTCAGGCCTTAAATTATGCATCGAGCCGGCCAGCTGATTTTACGGCAAGATATGGGGGAGAGGAGTTTGCCATGGTTCTTCCAGACACCGATAAAAAAGGGGGTAAAGCCGTGGCAGAAAAGATTTTGTCAGATATTGAAGCCTTAAAAATTCCCCATGAAACCTCATTGGTAGGAAAACATATCTCTGTGAGCATTGGTGTGGCATCCCTGGTACCTCCTCCCATGCTTAGCCACATGTACATCGTGGATTTCGCAGATCAGTTGCTGTACCAGGCAAAAAATCAGGGCAGAAATCGATATGTCCTTTCCGATGACCCTGACATGCTTTAATTTGAGTTATTAGTCCGTGACTTGGATATAACTACGTGGTATAGAATCTGGGGCTACCGATGGCAAACCAAGCCAATTATAACTAACAAATCAGGGGGTTTTTGCCGGTTTTTTTATAAGAAAGTCTGGCATCCTTCATATGACCCCAAAAGTACTTTACAGTCTTTTGGGAAAAAGCCCCTGAAAATGGGGAATGCTCTAAGAAAGTGTAAAGCACTTTTGAAGGATGCCGAAAGTCTTACCAACACGCTGGAATTAAAAGACTTTTATTTTTCGTTGTGGGCAGGCCGAGGCCAGAATACGGTTTGCCTGTGGCAGTTATAAAAAATGAGAGGAGGATACGCTGTGAAAACAGTCTACTGGCTTCAAGGGGGCGGATGCGGCGGAGACACCTATTCGCTGTTAAGCAGTGATTTTCTGGATGTTACAGACCTTTTCAACACCCTGGGTCTTGAACTGTTGTGGCACCCCTCTTTGTCCAGCCTTTCCCACACATCACACCAAAAAATGCTGGAACAAATCACATCCGGAGACATTGCCCTGGATATTCTGGTGGTGGAGGGCTCCATCATCTGCGGCCCGGCTGGTACCGGCATGTTTGACACCGTCAACGGCAGGGCCAAAAAAGAGCTGTTTCACACCCTGGCTCACCAGGCCCAGGTGGTGGTTGCCGTGGGAACCTGTGCCGCCTTTGGCGGGTTTGGTGTGGATGATGCCATTGAGGCCACGGGCCTGCAATTTCGAAAAAGAAAAAAAGGCGGTGCCCTGGGTGCGGAGTTCACCGCAAAATCAGGTCTTCCGGTGATCAATCTTGCCGGATGCCCCTGTCACCACGATGTCATTGCTGGCTCCCTCATGGCCCTGGCCGGAGATACCCCGCTGGAACTGGATGAATTCCACCGTCCCCTGGAGTGGTACAGCACCATGGTACACCAGGGATGTACCCGAAATGAATACCACGAGTATCGCATTGAAGAGTCGGACTTTGGAGAAATGGGGTGCCTGTTTTTTCACATGGGCTGTGCCGGCCCACTGGTTCCCGGCCCCTGCAACAAGTTACTCTGGAATCGACATTCGTCAAAACCCCGGGCAGGCGTCCCCTGTTTTGGATGCACGAACCCTGATTTTCCCCGGGCAATCCCCTTTTTTCATACCCCCAACATTGAGGGCATCCCCCTGGAACTTCCCAAAGGGGTGAACCGGGCACACTATATGGTCTACAAGGGAATGGCAGCCGAGGCCGCACCGGATCGATTGAGAAAACGAAGTTCCAAGGTCTGAGGAAAAAACAATTATGCCCAAAATTATTAAAGGTCTGAACATCCCTGTGAACCGGGTGGAAGGCGATCTTGAAATCCGGGTGGATGTGACGGATCATTGCATTGATGATGCCTGGAGTTCCGGCACCATGTTCCGGGGATTTGAATCCATGATGGAGGGAAGGGGTGCCCTGGACGGCCTTGTGATCACCCCCCGCATCTGCGGCATCTGTAGCCTGACCCATCTTTATGCGGCGGTAAAGGCCCTGGATACCATTGTGGGTGTCACCCCGCCGGACAATGCCATCCGTCTTCGCAATATTGCCCTGATGGCAGAAATCATCCAAAGCGATATGCGCCAGACCATTCTCATGTACATGGCCGACTTTACCAACCCCAAGGCTTACCAGCACCATCATCTTTTTAAAGAAGCCATGGAGCGATACCAGATGCTCAAGGGCACCAGCGTGCTGGAGGTGATCCGAAAAACCAAGCGTCTCATAGAGGTAATTGCCATCATCGGAGGCCAGTGGCCTCACACCTCGTTCATGGTTCCAGGCGGGGTCACCTCCATCCCTGACACCGCCAAACTCATGCAGTGCCGTGTCATCATTGATCAATTCAAAAACTGGTACGAATCCCAGGTACTGGGCTGCACCATAGAACGATGGCAGGCCGTGACCAGCCTCAAGGAGCTTGACAGTTGGCTGGATGAATCACCTGAACACCAGAACAGCGAAGTGGGATTTTTCCTGAGATTTTCCAGGAAAGCCGGGCTTGACACCTTTGGAAAAGGAACGGACACGTATATTTCCTTTGGTAATTTTCCCTTTCCCCAACACACCGGCGTGGTTCCGCTGAATCAAACCCATGGAGACGTCTGCCCAGAAAAAGGCCATGACCCTCTGCTCACAGCCCCTGGATTTGCCAAAGGCATCATCTCCCAGGGCCTGGATGCCGCCAAAATCACCGAAGATGTTTCCGCCGCCTGGTTTGATCAGAAAGAGTGCGCCCTCCATCCCTTTGACGGGGACACCCGGCCCTATGCCTCGGGCAACACCGGTGAAAAATACTCCTGGGTCAAGGCCCCCCGCTATGATGGCCTTGCCGCCGAAACCGGCCCCCTGGCAGAGATGATCATGGATAAGAACCCATTGTTCCACGACATGGTCCGACACAAAGGGGCCACAGCCCTTATCCGCCAACTGGCACGGCTCACACGGCCTGCCACACTGCTTCCGGCCATGGGGACCTGGCTCAATGAACTCATGACCCACCGTGCCGAGCCCTTTTACACCTCTGTCAAAACCATTCCAGATGGCCAGGGGGCGGGCATGCTCCAGGCAGCCCGGGGGGCATTGGGTCACTGGGTGAAAATAAAAAACCGGAAAATCAGCCACTACCAGATCATTACTCCCACGGCCTGGAACGGTTCCCCCCGGGATGAGGGCATGAATCGGGGTCCCTGGGAGGAGGCATTAAGGGGTGTGGTATTAAAAGACCTGGAAAACCCCGTGGAAGCAGGCCACGTTATCCGATCCTTTGACCCATGCATGGTCTGTGCCGTACATACTTTTAAAAAAGATGGCACCACCGGCAAGAAGTTTCACACCGGCTGGACCTTTTAACCATCGGTTCGACCATTTTTTTATAACTGCCACGGGCAGACCGTATTCTGGCCCCGGCCTGTCCACAACGAAGCATGAAAATCCGTCAGGTTTGTCGGGACTTTCCTATAAACCCACATGTCCTATCGAACACAACGAATATTGGGTCGTAGACGCGGAGCCAAATGCTATCATGCCGCCCCCACGAGAGGCAATGGGCCCGGCCCGGAACCGTAAACGGCCCAATTGGCCGGTTCCTATTGCCCCTCGGGGGGGCTCTGCTGAGGGTGTCGAACCGAGTCTTTTAAGTGTCCGAAGATATATTCCTCAAAATAATACATAGAGATATCAATAACATATAGCCATGGAATGCTGAAAAACATATGTATGGGTACTTAAAGCCATGAAAAATAGGATCATATGTTTGGGAAACCGACTCATGGATCATGACCGGGCAGGGTTGCAGGTATATGACCGTCTGTCCAAAAAAAAACTACCAGGGCACACGGAACTCATTGAGGGGGGGTTATCAGGGCTCAACCTGCTCTGTTTCCTTGAAAATGTGGCAACTTTGGTGTTTGTGGACAATATTTCTGGATTCACTGATCCTGGTGGGGTGGTGGTTCTCACCCAAGATCAGATAAAAACAGCATCCCACTCGCTTCATTATGGCCATGATGCCGGCTTGGCTTATCTTCTGGCCCTGATGCCCCGGGTGTGTGAAAAGCCCCTGCCCCGGAACATTTTTCTGGTGGGTCTGGAAGGTCAATGCAATGAAGAAATCATTGATCATGCCGCAACCCTTGTCCTGTCAATAGTTGAATCAAAGATTTAGAAGGGGTCTGTAAGGGAGTCAGGATAAATCCATTTACCTGCAAATCCGGCTGAAAAGCCGATATAGTTAACTTTGAAAAATATAACTCCCCATTCGCTCATTTTAAGGTTTAAATCATTAATTTTGAAGATCAGACATTGTTATCAAATAGAATTTAACAAATTTCTGAGCCCCTAACCTGGACAAGCCAGAAACAAAAAGGGTTTCTGATTCTCTTGCCAAAATAACACGAAAATCAGAGATAAGAATCTAAAAACCCAAATTGATTTCCCTCACCCTCAAGACATTTAGGAATGAGTTTTAAACATATGTACATGGAAATGGAAATAGAAAAAACCACCGCAGAACTTGAAGCAGAAAACCATATGCTTCGCCAGGAAATAAAAGTTGCCAGGGAGGCGGCAGCCATCACGGCCCGCCTGGTGGTAAAACAATTTGAAAAAACCGACCAGACCCTTCACCATCTGGAGGCGGCCAATGCCCAGCGTCAGGCGGTTCTGAATGCCGCCACCCAGCTATCCATCATTTCCACCGACCTTAATGGAAAAATAACGCTGTTCAACGTGGGTGCCGCCAACCTCCTGGGATTTTCCCAAGATGAGATGGTGGGTAAACAGAACATCTCCACCATCCATGTAAAAGAAGAGTTAGGGCAGTACGCTCATGTCCTCACCGGAGTCATGCCCACAACACCCGTTGCCATCGACATCTTTGCCCAGCATGTCAAACAGCATATTTTCCATGCCCATGAGTGGACCTACATCTGCAAGAACGGAACGCTTCTTCCCGTCAATCTCTCCATCACCGCCTTTTACAATGCCCAAGGCATCATGCGGGGATATTTGTTCACGGCCATGGACATGAGCAGCCAGAAACAGATGAAGCAGGAACTCATCCAGGCCATGGAAGCCGCAGAAGCCGCCAATTCCTCCAAAGGCGATTTTTTGGCCCGCATGAGCCATGAAATCCGAACCCCCATGAACGGCGTCATCGGCATGGCGTATCTCATGGAAAAAACGTCACTGAACACCACCCAGACAAATTACCTTGACAAAATTCAAACTTCAGCCAGAACCCTTCTGAACCTCATCAACGACATCCTTGATTTTTCCAAAATTGATGCGGGCAAACTCACCCTGGAATCCATAGATTTTCGACTGGAAGATGTTCTAAACAATGTGGTGAATACCATTGGATTCATGGCCGAAGACAAAGGGTTGGAATTTTTGTTTCAGGTGGACAAAAACATTCCCTCCCACCTCAGGGGAGACCCCTTGCGCCTGGGCCAGATTTTGATGAACCTGGCCAGCAATGCCATTAAATTCACGGAAAAAGGAGAAATTTTTATCTCCGTCACCCTTGATGGGGATCATGAAACCAATAGAAATGCCTCCCCCCACATGCCGGGGGGATCACCTGAAACGAACCCTGTAATAAAGAGCGAAAACAGCAAGGCAGAACTTCCCCATGCCGAAAATGGGCAGGCCACATTAAAATTTTCCGTCAAAGACAGTGGTGTGGGGCTGCATTCTGCACAAATTGCCTCTCTGTTTGAAGCCTTCAGCCAGGCGGATGACTCCATCACCCGGAAATATGGGGGCACTGGACTGGGTCTTTCCATATGCAGTCAGCTAACACGGATGATGGGGGGAAGCATCTGGGTGGAAAGCAAACCCGATGAGGGCTCCACCTTTATTTTCACCGTAAAGCTTGGCTATTCAACACCCTTGACACCTGCCGCTGTCCCCGACAGAAACCTGTTACAGGGTCACCGCGCCCTGGTGGTGGATGATAACAGGGCAGCCCGGGAATTACTGGCCTCCATGCTGGACTCCTTTGGCATGGAAGTAGACAGTGCTCCGGATGGAAAAAGTGCCCTGGACCGTCTGGATAACGCCCTTAAAGTAGAAAAACCTTATACCGTGGTACTCTTAGACTGGATCATGCCCGGAATGGACGGCATTGAAACCGCCCGGCGCATTAAAGCCAATGAACATTTAGCCCAAATCCCTGCCATGCTCATGGTGACAGCCAATGGCAGGGAAGAGGCACGTATGGCCGCCGAAAAAACAGGTATCAAGGCCTTTTTAATGAAACCGGTGTATCCATCGGAGATGTATAACACGCTCCAGGAAACCATGGGGCTTGCCCCCTCCCCAGCGGAAT